>Ga0265292_1002946_pt1 | contig 11047 bp, 6 predicted proteins | sample Munlanlewell296A_FD_189080 | JGI IMG/M metagenome (GOLD analysis project Ga0265292, IMG submission 189080) | Leachate microbial communities from a municipal landfill in Southern Ontario, Canada - Leachate well 296A | ecosystem: Engineered > Solid waste > Landfill > Unclassified | place: Canada... | reverse complement strand
GACCTGCGGCTTCTCGGTCAAGGATTGGGGCCGTTCTGTTTATGACGGGATAAAAACCGAAGCGGAAAAAAGTTTTTCCGCCATGTTCAACACGCCGGTCAAGATCGAGAGCGCCGGCGGCATCATTATTGGCCGAATCGAGCTGAACGGCGTCACGATCGCCGGTCTCGGCCGGGCCGAACAGATCGTTCTGACCTATAACCCGCTCAAGTACGCCTTCTACAAGGGAGACATGGTCCCGGCGCTGACCAAGCTAACTGTCGTGAACGGTGATTTTAAGGTCGTCCGCGATCGCCAGGGCCGCCTGAACTTGAGTTCCCTCTTGCCCGCTAGCGATAAAAAAAAACCGGCCGCGCCGGCTTTTCACGGCTGGCTCATTATGAAGGATTGCCGCGCCGCTTACCGGGACGAGCGCGGTTGGCATCCTGAACCGCGCCGTTTTGAGCTGCTGGCCGAGAAATTGAACGGCTGGATAGACCTGCGCGGGACCGACCGCGTCAAGTTCAGACTTTCTGGGAACGTACCGGAAAAAGCCAAGGTGAATGGCCAGTTCGACCTCCAGACGAAGGCTTTCGAACTGAACGTCGAAGCGTCTGACGTCGCCGTCGCCAAATGGGCCAACTATACCGTTCCGCTCCCGCAACTGAAAGCCGTGAGCGGCCGGGCCGATGTCAAACTTCAGCTGACCCAAGCGAAGACGCCCGGCTGGCCGGTCGCCTTGACCGGGGAATTCATTTTCCGGGATGGGGTAGCGGAACTTTTCGGCTATAAACTCCAGGCCTTGAACGGCGGGCTCTTTATCTCTGACGCCAATCTCGGCTGCCATGACCTGCGCGCCGACCTGAACGGGATACCGGTTACCCTGAACGGCCGTTTCTACGATTTCCAGAAGCTTAAACTAGACTTAACTGTCGGCCTGGAGCGCGCCGACCTGAAACGGGTCGCCGCCCGGCTCCCGGCCGGCCGGGGGGTTGATCTCACCGGCCAGATCTCCGGCCAGATCAAAATTTCCGGCACAGTCGCTTCCCCAGCAATAGACGGGCTGGTCAATATCGCTAATGGCTCGCTCTATGGTCAGGAATTCAGCGGGCCGCTTGGCCTGTCATACAAAGATAAAACGCTCGGAGTAACGAGCAATGTGTTGAACCTCTATCGCGGCCAGGCCAACTTGAAGGCAACTCTCGACCTCGCACCGCGCGAACCCCAACTCAAGCTAGCCGCTAAATTCAGCGGCCTCGACCTCGGTCTCCTGGCCAAAAATTCACCAGGCGTGGAAGGCCTGGCCAGCGGCTCGCTCGACCTGGCCGGACCGTTCAGCGCCCTCTCCGGACAACTGGATGCGGCCCTGGCCCGGGCGCTGGTGCTGGGACAGCCGATGCGCACCCTGACGGCCAAGTTCCGCGTCACGCCCGATGGTTTCTCACTGGACGAATTCCGGGCCGGCGCGGGCAACGCCCAGCTTTTCGGCCGCGGCCAGATCAGCCGCAACCTCGATTTTGACCTGGCGGCGGAAGCGCTCGGTCTCCGGCTCGCCGGGCAAGGGGCGCTCGGCCCGATGCGCGCCAATTTGCAACGTTTCCAGGGGAAGATCGGCGGGAAACTGGATTCGGTTTTTCTCGCTTCTCCGCTCAAGCATCTTTACGCGTCCGGCGAAGTGTTCCTGGTCGAAGGGAATATCGGCAACCAGCGCTTCGACCGGGCCGAAGGGAAGATCGTCATCGGCAGCGGAGCTCTCCAACTGACCGACTCGTTCATCAAGCGAGGCGCGATGATCATCAGGGCGGATGGCCAGACCGGCCTCGGCGTCCCGACAAACTTGAAGATCGTCTCCGACCGGCTCGAGCTCGGTGACCTGCCGGTGATCACCCAATTCCTGCCGCTCGAATTCCAGGATATCCAGGGGACCGCCTCGCTCGAAGTCGCCCTGACCGGCACCCTCTCCCGGGAAACGGTCTTCACCTCACCCGAGCAACTTCTCGACCTCTCGCTCGACGGCTGGCTCGATATCCAAACGGGGGAAGTGGCCGGCCTGCCGCTCCGCTCCGCCGGCCTTAAAGTGGCCTGGCACGATCGAAGTCTGGCCATCACCGATTGTCGGGTCAAATTGGCCGCTTCTGATCTTAAACTTGACCTCTATTCCGGCCGGCAGGGCTCGTTCAACGCTACGTTTGAAGGGGTGGTCGAACTGGAGCAATTCCAGGAGCTGACCGCCAAATATGGCCGTTTCAGCGGCCTGGCGGCAGCCAAATTACTCCTCTCCGGAACATTTGCCCGCCCGAGCATCAGCGTCGGTTTTCGGGTCGACCGTTTTTCTTTCAATAACCTTTATCTCGACAACGTGACCGGCAGCGGCACTTTCCGCGACGGTAAATTCAGCACCCTCGAGCCGCTCCTCTGCCGGGCCGGCGAAGACCGCTACTCCCTGACCGGTCAGGCCGGGCCGGCCGGTTTTGAACTCGAACTCAAGATCCTCCAGTCCAACCTTGGTTCGGCTTACCTGCTGGGGACTCGCCTTCAGGGAGAATTGTCGCGGTGGCTCACGCCGCCCGCCGCGTCAGCTACCGCTAAACTCCATCGGCGCGGGTTCTCTTTGCCGGACTACCAAGACTTTACCCAGGGGGGCTTGATCCGGCTCTACTCCAGTGACGCTGACCAAAAATATTTTCTGAAAAGGTGGTCGGCTATTCGGAGCGATTTCGACCGGCAGCTGGCCAAGACACCGGCCGAGAACCTGGGGGGGAATATCAACGGCGTTTTAAAGATCAACAACCGGAGTGGGTCGCTCGCCGGCGGTTTTGAGGGGAAGATCGGTCCCGGTTATTTTCGCGACCTGACCTTTGACGGGGTTGAGGCCAAGCTGACCATCAAGAATAACTCCCTCCGCTTTGAGAAGGTCCGCCTGGCCCGCGGCCAAGGCGACCTGGTCTTGCGCGGCAACTACGATCTGGCCGGCAAGCTCGACCTCAATTTCCTGGCGAATAGCTTGCCGCTCGAAACGCTCCAGTTGTTCTTCCCGCATAAGAAATTCCAGGGAACTTTTAACCTTAATGCCGATCTGACTGGACCGCTGACTAACCTTAACTTCTCCCTGGGGGTCAGCGGGCGCGATCTGGATATTGCCGGGGTCAGTTTTGACAAGGCAACCCTTTCGGTGACCAAGAAGAATGACGCCATTTTTCTTCATGAGCTCTCCTTGATCCAGGATGGGATACTCTCCAGTGCCCAGGGGTCCCTCTTTTTGAAACACCCCGGCCAGCTTGACCTGGCAGTTAATTTACACGGTAACACTATCGGCCTGCTCAATCTTTTAAGCGATGACCTCCGCTGGCTTAAGGGAGAGTCCCTGGTCAGCGTCCGTCTCAAGGGAACGCTTAACCGCCCGGAGATCTCCGGCTCGATCAGCGTCAATGACGGTAAGCTCTATCTCGCCCCGCTTGATTCCGAACTGCAAGGGATCACCGGGACAGCCTCGATCGAAAATAATCAGCTCCAAATCGCCGGCCTGACCGGGATACTGATTGGCAAACGGACCCGCTACCTCCCCGACCCGCTGGGGTTGTCCGGGACGATCGACCTTAGCCACTTGCTGGCAGAAAAGGGGGCGGTCGGCCTCGACCTCTCCTTCAGCCCAACCCGTATTTACTTTAACCTCCCGAATGTTTTTGACGGCAACCTGAACCTGGCCGATCTCACCCTGCGCGGCCAGCTGGCACTGGACTTCAGCCGGGGCCCCACCCTCAAAGGGAAGATCTCGACCGATAATTCGATCATCTATCTCTCCCAGGCCGGCGGGGGGGAAGGCAAACTTCTGCCGCTTCATCTCGACCTGGAAACGAGCCTGGGAAAGAACGTCTATGCCGTCATGGGGGATGTCGCTACGCTTAACTTGAGCAGTATCTTCATGAACCTGGAAATAGCCAGCACAGATACGCTTTATGTCACCGGGCGGATCGAAGCCCCTTCGCTCCTCGGCAAGATCGCGATCAAGCGCGGCACGCTCAACATCTTTAATCGCGAATTCTCTCTCCTGCCGGTCGAGACCCAGGAGCGTTTCTTTCCTTATGATCCCGCCAGGGTCGAACCGAACACGGCTGTTTTTCACGGCCAGGAAGGGGCGGCCGGCGTCATGCCGGAGCTCAACATCACCTCTTCGGTCAATTCAGATACGCAGGAACAGGACGCCTCCGGCACGCTGGTCAAAAAGAACATCATCATTCTCGCTAAGTTGAAAGGGACCCTCGGCGCGCGCTCCGCGCTGGAGGGGCTCCGGATCACCCTGCTCAGCTTCAATGAAGACAAGAGCAAGTCACCGCCGGAAATGGCCCCGGCCAACTATAGCGACCAGGAGCTCAAGTTAATGCTCCTCCCCGACTTCGTCAAGTCACTCGCCGGCCTCGGCCGGCCGGGAGAAAATTCCGAGGTTGATAGTAACGTTATCGTGGCCGATTACTTGAGCAGCCGGGTGTCAACTATCCTCTTCCGGGGGCTGGAGCGGCAGATCGAGCAGAAGCTGGGGCTCGAGAGCCTGACCCTGGAATACAATCTCGGGCCAAAGATGAAAGAGGCGATGGGGATACACGACCAGCGCGGCTTCACCGAGGATAAACCGGCCTGGAGCGTCGGTTTCGTCAAAGGTTTCTTCGACCGGCTCTACATCGACGTCCGTTACTCCCAGGGGGTCGAACAGACCGCGGCGGCCAGCGGGGCTAACAACAACTTCAACTACCAGCTGACCTATAAATTAACCCCTATTTGGTCTATACTATACTATCGTGAACCAATGACCCTTACTGACTTAAGCGCCGGCTATCAGAAGGTCACGCTGAAAGCCGGTTTTTCCTTTTGGTAGATAGAAAGGATTGGCTATGCGTAAATTATTGATCCTTGGTCTCTTATTATTAAGTTTGATCTCGGTCGCTTGGGGGACGAGCGATGAGGTCAGTGTCGCCCCGACCATTACCGCCCTGCAGATCACCGGCAACAAGGTGGTCAGCGAAAAAGAGCTCATGAACGTCGTCTTTGCCCGGATCGGCGACACCCTTTCCCAGGAAAAGGTCAAAGGGGACCTCAAGGCGATCTACGCGCTCGGCTACTTTGCCGATGTCATCCCCTCTTTTGAGTCCTCGGCCGGCGGCACCAAATTGACCTACCGGGTGGTTGAAAACCCGGTCATCCGGGGCCTGGCCTTCGACGGGATCACGGTTTACACGACAGCCGAAATCCTGGCCCAGATCGAGACCAAGCCGGGCCAGATCCTTAACTTCAAAAAAATGCAGGGCGACATTGAAAAGATCAACGCCAAATATAAGAAAGACGGCTATATGCTGGCCCGGGTGGTCGATGTTGAAACCGATAAAAAGACCAGTATCCTGACCTTCAAAGTGACCGAGGGGTTCGTCGAGTCGATCACCCTCGACGGGAACGAACAGACGCAGGATTACGTCATCCTGCGCGAACTCAAGACCAAGCCCGGCACCGTGCTTAACGAGGAAACACTGAAAAAAGACCTGCGCCGGGTCTTTAACCTCGGCTTCTTTTCCGAAGTGACCCCTAATTTCGAGGCCGGCACGGCCAAGGACCGGGTCGTCCTCCAGTTGAAGATCAAAGAAACCCGCTCCAGCACGGTCAACTTCGGCGGCGGCTTTGGCGAACGCGAAGGGTGGTTCGGTTTTGTCGACCTGTCGGTCAACAATCTCTTCGGCTCCGCCCAGGGAGTGTTGATCAGGGGACAGAGCGGCCAGCAGCTGTCGACCTACCAATTCAAGTATTACAACCCCTGGTTCTGGCAGGACAAACTGGGCGACCATGCCGCCTTCACCTTCCGGCGCTGGCTGACGATCGGCCGGGACATCCTCCTGACCACGCAAGACGGGGTCTACAACGGCTTTGATTTCTCGATCGGCAAACCACTGCGCGATAATTACAATATCACCTGGACGCTCGGCAGCGAGAATGTTTCGCCTTACAACGCCTCCTCTTTTGAGGCTTATCGTTCCGACACGATCGGCATGACCATTGCCTTCGACACCCGCGACTTCTGGCTTAACCCGAAGGAAGGGCGCTACTACACGCTCGACCTGAAACAGGGCTTCAAGAGCTCGAGCTCGAATACGAGTTTCTCCAAGCTCGGCGTCGATCTCAACCACTATTATCCGGTCTTTGATAACCAGGTAGCCGCCTTCCATTTCGGGGTCGGCGGCGGTTTTGGCGATGTGCCGGTCGGCGAGCTCTACTGGGCCGGCGGGGCGAACACCGTCCGCGGCTACTATCCCTCGGAAGCCCAGACCGGGGTCAGGAAAGTGATCGCCAACGCCGAATACCGCCTTAATTTCTCCGATCTTTTCCAGGGGGTCTTTTTCTACGACTGGGGACACGCCTGGAACGAAGGCAAGCTCAATACGGACGACTTCCTCTCCGGTTGGGGGCCGGGAATCCGGATCAATACCCCGCTCGGGCCGATCCGGCTTGATTATGGCGTGGCCGGCGGCAAGACGTTCAGCGAAGGGATCATGCACTTCAGCATCGGGCAAGCCTTCTAATTGAACGAATTATTATTTGATAAATATCTCGCTGAGCTGGTCGCCTGGAACGAAAAGTTCAACCTCACCGCCATCACCGAGCCCGATGAGATAAGAAAAAAGCATTTCGAAGATTCCCTGCTTCTCCTGCAAGTTCTCCCCCTGACCGGCCAGGCCGTCGTTGATATCGGCGCGGGCGCGGGTTTTCCGGGGATACCGCTCAAGATCGTTTGCCCGGGAATAAAACTAACGCTCCTCGAAGCCACCCGAAAAAAAGTCGGTTTCTTAGATCACCTGATAAAAACTTTGTCGCTTACTAATACCGAGGCTATTTGGGTTCGGGCTGAAGATTATGCCGAGAAAAACCGGGAGAGATTTGATCTTGCGGTCGCGCGCGCGGTGGCTAAGCTAGATATACTCTGCGGATACTGCCTGCCGCTCGTAAAGGTTGGCGGCGTTTTTGTCGCCTATAAGCAGGTCGAGGTTGAAGCGGAAGTTGAGGCGGCGGCACGCGCCATAGCGATCCTGGGTGGCCGCCTGCGAGAGATCCGGAAGTTCCCCGCCAGGTCTCTGGTTTTGATCGATAAAATAGCCCCCGCCCCGTCCCCATACCCCCGGCGGGCGGGGCTGGCCCTTGACAAAAATTAGCAAATAAACTACACTTTACATTTGCAAGGTAAATACAAAGTGTACAATAGGCATTTAGAAGAACATATTAAGCGCCTCATTGCCAAAAACCAATCGGCGCTGATCTTTGGCCCGCGCCAGGTCGGCAAAACAACTTTGATCAAGCGCTGCCTGGAAAAAACCGGCAACCGGGTTGAATACTTGCTTCAGAACCCCGAAACTCGCCGGGAACTCGAGCGAGATCCTTCGCTGCTGATCCGCCAGGTAGAAGCTTCCCCCGGCAATCCGTACGTCTTTGTGGATGAGGCGCAAAAGGTCCCGGCGATTTTTGACGCCATTCAATATTTGCTGGACGAGAAAAAGGCGAAATTCCTGATCACCGGCTCATCGGCCAGGAAACTTAAAAGGAAAGGCACCAACCTCCTGCCGGGCAGGGTCAAGGGTTTCAACCTGGCGCCGCTGAACTGGGGCGAGCTCGGTTGGATAAAGGATAATTTCATTCCGGAATTGAAGATCAATAATGTCAACAAACATTTATCTTATTCTTTCGCCCAATCGATGATCTTCGGTTCTTTGCCAGGCATTGTCGCCCTCGGCGGCAACGAGGATAGAAAAGATTTCCTGCGCGCCTATTCCCACATTTATCTCGAAGAGGAGATCCGTGCCGAATCTCTAAGCCGGAAGATCGGGGCGTTTTCCAGGTTCCTCGAATTAGCCGCAGCCGAATCCGGCACCAACCCGAATTTCTCGAAACTTTCCATGGAGTCGGGGGTCAGCGCCCCGGCCATCAAGGAATTTTTCCACCTGCTGGAGGACACCTTGATCGTTTTCCGGGTCGATCCTTTCCTGAAAAACGCGCGCAAGCGGATATTGTCTTCGCCCCGATATTTCTTTTTCGACCTCGGCGTGCGCAACGCCCTGGCCAAGGTTCCGCTCAATGAAGAATCGGTCAACCTGCAAAAAGGCACATTGTTCGAGCACGCCGTCGTTCTTGAGATCATCAGGAGGATCCAGCTTTCCGGCGAAGATTACCGGGTGTTCTACTGGCGGACAGCCGGAGGCGCGGAAGTCGATTGCGTCCTCGAGCTGGGAAATAAAGTCGTGCCGATCGAAGTGAAAGCAAGCAGCCGGGTATCAGCCTCCGACCTTCGCGGCCTGACCAGTTTCATGGAAGATTATCACGACCGCTGCGATGCCGGGTTTGTAGTTACCCTCGGCAGCAAGCCGGAAAAGATCACCAGTAAAATTACCGCCATCCCCTGGAATTATTTATAAACGTTGATCAACGACAAGCTCGCCCTCACCGCTCGCTGGTTATTATTGATAAGGTAAAACCAAAATGACGAGGAAACCGCGACAGCTTGTCCCGACTTTCGACAAAGTCGGAACGTCGGGATTTAGTCGCTGGTTTCCTCGTTTAAATTGAATGTTGGGACAACAGTGAAAACTACTATCTTCTGATCTTTAACAAATTCCCATACCAAAACCCCTTACCCGCTCGCAACGATGTTATCCCCCCAAGCAGTCCCGATGTTGCGTTGGAACTGGATATTTTTGGCGTGGGAATAATCAACCCCAATTATTCACCCCCCCGTATCAGTAGGAGGAGGAATCGAACCGGTCTGGCCTCCTACGTTCTTGGCTGCCTCGATAATCACCGACGAACATTTTTTAGGTTTTCCAGGTTTGTTCGCATCGTACTTCCCGGGTTTAGTATTTATTACTTCTTTGATCTTACTTAATTGCCTTTTCTTATCTACCATTTTATTTCACCTCCTCTTTTAAGGCGTTATTATAGCATGGGGAAACGGTTATGTTGGCTAATTTGCAGTAATAGTATAATATAGCCAACCCTTATAGCAAAGATTACCTGGGGGGCGCGGGGATGGCAGAGAAGCGGCTGATCAAATAATTTTAGATAAGCCGCGAACAAGCTCATCGTATTTTTCGGCCCATTGTTTTTTTGTGAGCAAATAAGTATTTCCTTCGGCAACCAATATTTCCTGCAGCGGGATAGAGAGCTGGGTGCAGCAATACCACAATATCCTCCGAAAGTTTTCCTTGTCTTCCCCACCTGATCTTATCCTGGGCTTTTGCAATCTTTTAAGCATCGCCTCTGGAGCCCCAATCTCTTTCTTATATCTCAAAAAGACATCCGAGCCAAAATATCCTTTTAAAAAAGCGGAAAGCGGACGGGCATGGACCAGAAAGCGATCGCCAGCCGGCTCACCCCGAAGTAAATAAACGGAAAAAATAAATCTGGCTAGGTCTAATAGTTGATAAATGGCTGTCTGCGGGTGGGTCAGGTCGTCTTTGTTTTTGCCGGAGCCGAAGTCGTTGAGTATCACCTCACCGTTATCAGTTATGGCAAAATTGAACACGTGACAATCGGAGGGGATCAAACCCTCATCGTTATATCTTCGCTGAACTTTACCCGCCTGTTCAAAAGAATATCCCAATTGATCGTCATTGGCCGCCTGATGATCAATGAAAAAACAATTCCCAAGCCTCCTGTTATCGGCTCCCCACTCCTTCAGGGCCAGGATGTTAAATCCTAACGGCTGCCCTTGAAACATTAGATCAGGATATTCTCCTCCCCCTAACGCGTATGGCGCCGGCAGTTTCTTTTTATTTACCAGGCGCAGGAACTCGTTTTCCGCCGTAACTCTATCCATGGTCCTTCCATAAAGGGGCTGCGAATGAATGGGCCCAACTGCGATAGAGCCGTTTTCCTCAACTATGATTTTAAAAAGATTATTAATGAAGCTTTTATCGAGTTTTGGCGGGTGTGGGTCTTTTGGCTCTGTATTGCCCACCGCCTTCAATTTGATCGCCGAGAATTGCCCTGCCGGGGTATTGATTGGTTTTTTTAAAACACAAAGATAGCTTCTCCCCCCGGAAGGAAGAAAGCCCTGAAACAATGCCCGGCTTTCTCTTCCTAATTTCCTCCAGGCAACTATATCCTCGATTGCTTTTCGCAGGGCCATGATCGGCAGAAGCGGGGAATTCCAATTGACGATCGTTCTCAAAACAAAAGGAGAACAATTCGCAATTAAATAATGATCGTTTAATTGCATTGAATCATTCCCCTTTTATCCAACAATCTGCTAGATTAATCTATCCCTAATTAACCGCCCAGATCTTGTTTCACCTTTTTCTCCACCGCTTTCGCCTTTTCCTGAATCTGCGAGCTACATCCTTCAATTTCTCCAGGTTTGTTCGCATCGTACTTCCCGGGTTTAGTATTTATTACTTCTTTGATCTTACTTAATTGCCTTTTCTTATCTACCATTTTATTTCACCTCCTTATCGTTAAATTATTCTATCATGCCGCGATCAGCTCGTCGATCTTATCGATGAGCTTTTGGCCGAGGCCGAGCCGGTATTTTTGTATTTCACAACTTAAGCTGTCCGGCCGATCGATCCGGCCGGTCGCGGCATAATTGATGTAATGGCACTCTCCCTGGCAGACGGTTTTCACGCCGCATTCCTGGCAGCCCTGCCGGTTGGCAAAAGTGGCTGCCCGCTGCCAGCGCCTCTGCTTTTCCCGGTCGATCCCCTGCTCCACATTGCCCAGCCGGAATTTAGGCAGGCCGACAAAGTTCTGGCAGAAATAAATATCGCCGTTTGCGGCGACCGCCAGGTTGTTTTCCCCCGCCCCGCAGCAATATTTGGGGACCGCTCTCTTGCCGATTAACCGGCACGCCCGTGCCGCTCCCAGGAGAGCGCGGGGATTAATAATATTGCCCGCTTCCCAATTCTTGAAAATATAAGCTAAATATTTGTCCCAAGCCTGCTTGTAGGCCTCGACCGCTCTGCGCTGTCTGGCCGCTCCTCCCCCGGGATATTCTTCCACAAAAGCAAAATCACCAACGGCTGGAAATTTTGAAAAATACTTAATG
>Ga0265292_1002945_pt1 | contig 11048 bp, 1 predicted proteins | sample Munlanlewell296A_FD_189080 | JGI IMG/M metagenome (GOLD analysis project Ga0265292, IMG submission 189080) | Leachate microbial communities from a municipal landfill in Southern Ontario, Canada - Leachate well 296A | ecosystem: Engineered > Solid waste > Landfill > Unclassified | place: Canada... | reverse complement strand
TAGCGGAACAATACAAACCGGACACAATAATCCTGGATGTTAATCTGCCCGACACGGACGGCTGGGAGTTATGCCGTAGGTTAAAACAGAACCCTGTAACAGAAAACATACCCGTAGTACTTTATACTGGCAAAGCGGTAAGCCCTGAGGAACAGGTACGCGGATTGGATGCCGGCGCGGAAGATTATATCGTTAAAGGAACTGACAACGATATTGTCCTTTCTCGGGTAAACAAAGCTGTTACCCGTGGAAAACAAGGTGTAATGTTAACCTACAAACGCGGCGGGTATGAGCTAAGCGCGATGCCGTTGGGTGTAAAAATAGGGGATAGGTTTATAGAGCTTACACTGAAAGAGTTTAAGTTTATCCACTTGCTGTTAAACAACTACGGCGAGGTTGTGTCACGAACTGAGTTATACAAGTCGTTGTTTAACTGCGAAGAAAGTATAGGCAAGAAAACCAGGTGCTTGGAGATCCTTGTACGCAGGGTAAGAGTAAAACTGGGTATAAAGACAAACGATGATAGTATTGAAACAGTTATAGAAAAAGGCTACCGGCTAAAATAACGTGGTTTTCTGTTATAAACGCCAATATGCCTTTAGGTGTTACATATTTGTAATTTGACAAATGTTATTATGTCTACTATTAATGTAAGTATGGATTCAAACCGCTTCATTGAATCGTTGTACCACAGGAATCTGCAAGTAATGTTGTATGTGAGAATAATATAAGGGGATATTTTGTTTGAGTTGAACTTTTTAAGTACTCAGGTGTCTAATATAGTAAATGGTAAGAACTGGGGAGAGATGAGTCTAATAAAATATTTAGTATTAATTTTACTGATAATAATTGGTTTTAGTAATACGTCTTATTCACAAGAATGGATTAATGAACAATCAATAATTGCTTCTGATGAAGAAATAGTAAGAGAAACGGAATTGGACATACCACCAAAGCAACAAGGTATCGGTTTTAATACTCAAAATTCTGAACCGATACAAAAGACAAACATTATGGATAAAGGCATAAAAATTAGTTCGGGTTCTGTTTTGGTACAGGATAAAATCAAGGGTTCTACTTCCCCGACGGCAGTACATAACCCGGCACTGGTTAAAGATAGTTTTTGGAATAATATATCATTTGACGCAAGTTATGGTATAGGTTTATGGGGATGGTATCAGCCTTCTTACTCTTTTATGAATTTTCTACCTGTTGCTAACCAAGTGAATACAATAACATTGTCTGCTAATTATAGGATAAATAAGTATGGACTTCGGTTGAGTGTAGCAAACAGTCAGGGAAGCATTGAAACTGGGTTTGGGAGGATACAATACACACTACAACCTGAGTATTTTCAAGAAGGTAATATAACAAAATATGTTAATAACAATTCTGCTTCAATTATTCCTATATATTATTATGACAAAAATGCATTTATTGGGGCAGGTATTGAGTATAACAATTTTGTTTTGGATTACGTGTATTTTTTCGAAAGAGGGACTTGGCCCACTTACTATAGATATAATTTTGATAGGAAAACAAACGAAAGCATATGGAGTTGGCAAATAGTATTTGGTTGGGAAAAGAACCTTTTTGGATATTTGCCAATAATGTGGATGATAACATATAAACATTGTAATTCTACTGTAGAAAAAATGTACGTTGATATATCCGGCATTCATATAAATTTAGGAATAAGATTTTCTGGAGGCAAATAATGAAAAAACTAAATGTTATTATTCAGGTCATCTGCACTCTGTGTTGTAATGCCAGTTTTGTATTGTCAGAACAACCACATCCAATAATATTTATTCATGGACGAAACAATCCATATGTTGAAAATACACCTATTCAATATTGGCAGGGAATAGGTAGTAAATTTGCAGACAATACTGCTATGACGAGAATAATAAGCGAATCATATGGAGGGTATACAACTGGTAAGTTAGATTGTACTAGTGAAACAGAGCTATCATCAACAAGTGAAAAACGTAAAATATACAATTTTACATATTACAATAACGATTGTGGTTGTATTGGCAGTCCGCCGTCTGCAACTGATATTAACTCACCTTCAGTTTATCCTTTTGGGTCAAACGGCGAAATATGGTTTTCTCTCGGCGTGCTTGGTGGTATAAAAGAAAAAATGAAGAAAATAGAAAGTTATACTGATCGTTGGAGAGAAGCGCGACATGCCGAACGGTTAGCGGCGTTTATTGAAGAAGTCTTAACAGCTACGGGGGCTGATCAAGTTGACATTGTAGCACATAGTATGGGTGGGTTGGTTTCCCGTGCCGCAATTAAGTGGTATAATTTACCCGATTCTAAAGTTCCTGTTTTTCAAAAAGTACATAAATTGCTGATGCTCGGAACACCAAACAATGGAGTTAATAAACCCGACTTTTGGTATGACTTATGGAAACAATTTACTTACGAAAATTCTATGGATGGCGAAATATTAGAGATGGATGCAAAAACTATATTCTTTGACAAAAATACTGGTCAAACAGGTTCTTATTGTAGCATACTAAATACAGGTGACTGGGCTCAAGGTGTAAAATACGCAACAATAGCCGGTACTCGTAAAGATAGCGGATGTTTATTATTTCCTCAAAATGATGATATTTTGGTTAACCCTGACATGGTATCTCTTCCCGGAGCTGAGTTTAACACTGTTGCGGGATTTAGTCATGGAACAACAAATGAACCAAACCCTGTTTGTGGAGGGAATACTATTGTAAAAGGCGAAGATTCGTTGACCTCTTCAACATTTACTACTGACGTTATAAAGAAATGGATCATAGATGATGTTGTTCCTGAGTTCGTATATTATCGTGACAATAAGTCAGTAGTCAAAAATTATGAAGTTCCAGCCGGATTAGCTGGATTAGTAAATATAAGTATTTCCGGTACAGGTAGCAATGACACTACAATTGTTAATTTGAACGAAGGGTATCGTGAAGCGGGTACTTACAGTTTTGGTTGGGATGGAAAGAACGATGATGGAGAGTATTATTTTAAAGACCAATCAGGGCAACTTGATATATATAAAGATTATGAATATAGCATCACGATAACTACGAATACTCTTACAGGTGGACACTCTACTGAAATAATACCTGTCGCACAGTCGCAAAGTACATTCAAACTCGCTGAAATCCCGCCTTTATTGTATGGAGTAGAAACCAATAGTCCATTTAACGTTAACAAGCCATTAGAAATAACCTTTCGTTTGTCCGAACCATGTTTTGTCACAGTCAATATTCTCGACATGAATAACCAAATTATTGAAACGATAGCTGATAATAAATGGGTTGAAAAACATAAAGATTCTGTTGTATGGGACATACGAGACAATAATGGAGCAGCTTTTCCAGTAGGGGATTATAAGTACGAAATCAGCGTAATGGATGCATGTCATAAATATGCTCCGAACTCGGTTACCGGTACAGTGCATAACAATGTTGTTCCAAACGAAACCGGTACAAATCTGAAATATTCTCAAATCTATAGTATGGAACTTGTATATGCACAACAATTTGAGGGTAGCGAAGATCATTATAGTGTCATAAAAGTTGAAATGCGGGACAATATAGTATTTCCTCAGATATATAAAACGAAACCGCTAGTGGTAATAAATCCAGGTGCTTATTCCGGTGGTCCGATTGCAAGCTATTATTTCTATGAAATTGATTATCAACCAAATGGAAGTGGCTGGGCAGGATGTATTATTAAAACATATGTGTACTGGGTGTTAGAGAATAAGGACAATTCGAATGCTGATAAATATTATTGGAGAGGAGGGAAACCTGAAGATCTCAGGTATTCATATCGTATATACCCAACGGATAAAATATGTGATAGGTTGGAAGGAGAAACTCCTTTTAGTGATGAGCATTATTTCAAATCTCAAAATTTTAGTTGGTCGCGACCAAAATATTATGAAGGGGTACCGCAAACCGAAAAAACAGAAACTGGGCAGCTAAGTTTGGATCCGACTATGACGGGCTATGTAATTGGTGATTACTTTTCATTTTATTCGGGACCTAATCAACTAACAAAAAATGAAAATATATCTTTCAACAGCAACACATTAACACTTTCTGTTACGCTTGAACCGTTTCAAAATTATGATCCATTTCAAAATGCGTATTACAATAAAACATTTTATATCAAAGCCTCCATTCCAATAACAGGGAAGATGAGTATACCATATGTTCCACAAAATACGAATCTGACAATAAATGTTCACTCAGATACTCATCCTTCAGAAACAATTTGGTATGCCAATAATAGTCCAGTTATTTCATGGAATGATCCACCTTATCAAGGCTATAGTTATGGCATAAGCCAAAATGACAATGCAGTGCTTGACGCCTCGATAAACAAAAATGTCAATTCTGTAAATTATAAAAATCTTTCTGATGGGATATGGTATTTTCATATAAAAGCATTAGATTGGGATGGTAATTGGACATCTACCTATCATTACAAAATACGAATTGACGCAAATGTTCCGTCTATACCAATACTTGCTACTCCACAAGATGATTTATCAACCTCAAACTCTGTTATTACGTTTTCATGGTCGCCTTCTACAGACATTAATTCCGTAAGTTATGAACTACAAGTATCAAATAACGAATATTTATCAAGTCCACTAATAAATGAAACCAATTTATCAAATATATCCTTTACACCAACAACTAGCTTAAGTGATGGAATTTACTATTGGCGGGTTTGCGCAAAAGATAGTATTGGGAATAAAAGCGAATGGTCGGATATTTATACATTTACGATAGATACAGCCTTACCGGGAAAACCTATACCATTGAAACCGATAGGATATTTTATAAACAACGGTATTGATACCCAAAAGTTTACCTGGACGAGTGTTACTGACATTTCCGGAGTACAATACGAACTAGTAGTTGATGAAGACGAAGGATTTATATCACCTGAACTACACGAAGAAAATGTATTAGAAACTGAGTTTTTACCGTTCGTCGCTTTGCCTGCTGGTATATATCATTGGCGTGTCCGCGCGATTGACGCTGCGGGAAATATCGGCGAATGGAGCGACGTGCAAACATTTTCATCCGTCCCATTGCCTTCAGCCGGCGCCAACACCCGCGCGGTGGCTTTGGACGCTAAACTTAATAAGTTGTACATCGCGAACAACACCGCTGACCCGTCGTTGTACATCTACGATCTCGACCCGCAGACTGGTATTCCGACACTTGCATATTCATACTCGTTCGATGTCAAAGCGGAGTGTTACCTTTCGTCGTTAGTACTTGACCCTGTAGACTCGCGGTTATACATCAGCGCGTCAGGCGGAACGCAACCGTACAACTTGTTGTTATGCACACTTGACCCCGTAACAGGGTTACCGTCGCAGGTAATAACTAATCCGGACGATACGAAAACAATAATTTCGCATAACATATATTTTCCTTCGGCAGTAGAAAGCATGGCGATGGACTACGTAACTCGCAAACTGTACGTTACTGCGCGCGATAATAGCGGGCAGATACCGGAAACCTTGTTCGTATACGATATAAACCCTGACGGTGCGTTGTCCTCCCAGCCGCTGCAAAAGTTTCAATTGGGTGTTATGCCAAGTTCAGTAATAGTGGATAGTGTCCGTAATAAATTGTATGTAGGCGAAGGCAGTGGCGAGGCCGGCGCGGTATATGTTATTACATTAGATAATGGTAACATAAAAACAACGGACGGGCAGCCTGTATTTACGAGGTATACAGTAGGCGACTTTGTATCGTCGTCAGTCCTGGGTATAGTAAGTAACAGGTTGTACGTAAGCCTTAAGAACGCAAACGGGCCTGATGTCGTGGTGTGTACATTAGACAATACCGGGAATATTATAAGTTATGACAACAACGTAGCAATAGGCACAAACGGTAATTGTGCGGAATCAATGTATCTGGATTCTATCCAACGAAAATTGTATGTGGGAACAAATACCGAACCTAACCTCTATGTTTACACACTTGACTCATCAGGATTACCTACTCAAGACACACCGCAGTCGTATTCGCTGGGGATAAATACTGTTTCTATGGCATACGATCCTATGAAAAACAAATTGTATCTTGGTAACGATAGTACTACCAACAACGTTTGTGTATTCCCGACAGGAACAGGTGAATACAAACCAATCGCAGATGTAACAACAGAAGAAGTTGACGGCACGCATTTATCACAAATATTATTGAATCCTACGAACGCGCAGTTTGTTTACCTTGACGGTGATATCCAAGACTCCGGCGCGTATGACGGTACAAAAGGGTGGTACCGGTACAGCAACGGTAAATGGTACGACAATTTAGGAAATATGTTTGATACACTCCCCAAAGTACCGTTAACCCCGGGAGATGTTGATAAAACAGTTAAGCTCACCCTGCTTGATGGCGCACGGCCGGGGTATTGCAATACATCTATTTATGAAGAAAAAACAATACCATTGGCAACCGCAGCGGATAAACGCGTGCCGGTAGTGTCAAACTTTGTCATTTCAAATCCCAACGTTCCTGCAGGAGAAAACGTGTATTTGACTTATACGCTTGACCGTTCGGCAAACATTGAACTCCGTATAGACAACATCGCTGTGGCAACCCAACCCGGGTGGCAGCGCGCGGGGTATAACAGCCATAAATTATTAGCGCAACCACTCGCCTCGGGAACGCATAACGTAGAAATTACCGCGAAAAACGAGGACGGGGATAGCAATACTGCGCAAACAATAGCATTCACAATACTTGGTCCCGACTTCCCGGCTGTCAAAAACGTTACCGCCAATCCGTCTGTGCAGATAGGACAAACTGTAACTATTGCATACACTTTATCAGGTACTGCTACGCCGCTTACCGGGTCGCTGAAAATATATAATCCCGCAGGTACCGTTGCACAATCGTATACCATAACAACCTCCGGCAGTCAGCAGTGGACGCCCACCGTTGCGGGGGTGTATAAATACGAACTAACGTTTACCGACGCTAGCAACCGCGTTGCTGCGCCAGTTAGCGGTAAAGTAATAGTATTACCAACAACGTATCAAACAACTGTGGCGCAGGAACTGACAGTATCCTCGCCGGATACAGTTGTTACAGCCAAACCGTTGTTACTTGCAAACATGCCGGAACTAATGTCAGGTTTATCTGCGTGTAACACTGAAGATCTATATCCCGTCAGCCGGGCGTACTCTCTTACCGGAACGATCCCACAGGGAAGTAAAGGTTACGTATCAGTCACCTACGACCCCGAAAAGTATTCAGGCGATTCGTTAGTAATCTGCAGGTACAACTCCGCGTTAACCCCGCCGTGGGAAGCTGTGGGTGCGAGCAGTGTTGATAAAGTTAACCACCGTGTGGTAACCGAAATTACAAGTACGTCATACTACTGCCTGTTCTCGGATACCCGTAAACCCGTGACTAATTCAGCATTTGCTGGGAACAAATACGAAACACCCGATATTAAATATTTGTCATCAAACGCAACAATATCTTTAGGTTATTCTGATAACTTAGAAAACGGTGTAGAATCCACCTCCTATCGTTTAGGCATAACCGACTGGCAGCCCTACACCGTGCCGGTTAGCGCAAGTGATCTTTTCAAAGTTGCAGTACCTTCGGGGTGTGTAGGGTTATGGACTTTCGACAGTGTCAACGGTACCACCGTATTTGATGAGTCTGGCTATAACAATAACGGTATTATCAGTGGGCAAGGCTCTACGCCTGTACTGGAAACCACGCCCCGGGGTAAAGGCTTGGTGTTTGACGGTGCGGATGACAGGGTTATAATCAACGACTCAGCATCACTTGACCTTACCACGGGTGTATCGTTGGAATTATGGTTTAAACCATCCCTCACCCCGCCGTTTGTATACAGTGCATTAGTGTATAAACTTGGCAATAATAACGTCCCGGGGTATAACGTGTATTACCGTATAACCTCAGACCAGGGCTTACCGGATAATGTTGCATTGTTTATGTTAACCACCCCGCCAGCGTCGTATAATAACAGTACCGGTGTAATCCCTGGTGAATGGAACCACGTGGTGGTTACCTGGCAAAGCCGTGAAGGCGGTGACCGGTATAAACGTATATACATCAACGGCAGAGAGAACCCGTTAGTCCGGCAACTCTTCAACGGTCCTATAGGCACGAATAACTCGCCGTTGTATATCGGGGTAGATATCCTCAACGGTAATCCTTATAGAGGCGTGATTGACGACGTTGCGGTATACAACCGCGCATTAACAGCGGAAGAAATATTTATGCGCTACCAAAACAATCAGGGGATAGCATCAATTCTGAGTTACCACAGTATCGACCGTGCGGGGAATGTTGAACCGGATAACACTGTTAATGTAGCACTGGACAATATCGCGCCGGTAACGCTAGTGAAAACCATTACCGGGCCAAGTTTTGTGGTTGACCCAATGGAAAACGCGTTACCTCCTGAATGGCAGGGTGTGGAGATAGACACCAGTGTGCTTGCTGATCCTACCAGTGCGTACTATGATATTGAAGCCGGTACGTTGACGTTACTTGGCCAGGCAGCTGTTGCGGGGTACATATTCAGCAGTAACCCCGGGCATTTGATACCGCTTAACATCCCGGGTAAAACTAACCATTACTATGTCACCTCTGAGACACAACTGGAGATAGTATCCGCAGATATGCCCAGTGGCGCTAATATAGTGAACTCGGGGTTAAAATCGTTTTGGTGGAAAGTAAAGGATATTAATGGCACAGAAAAACAGGCGGGGACGGTTGGGGGTGGGAATAATAGTGTCAACGTATGCCTGGAGTCATTAGATGACGGTGAGTACCAGCTTTCCTCTGCAGGTGAAGATAATGTCGGGAACCAGGAAGAAGTTGCGGTACTCGATCATTTGTATCTTGACAATACCGCCCCGGGTGCGTGGTTAGAGTTATGCGGTAAAACCAGGATTATAGGTGATACCACGTATGTCGGTACAACCACACAGTTTGTTCTAAGCGCCTATGACGGTACTATTGGCAGCGGTGTGAACACGCTATACTACGACGCGGACGCAGTCCTTCAACCGGGTATACTGTATGAAAGCAGTTTTTGTCTTGGAACTGCACAGAACCCTACGCTGGAAACCGTTACCGGTGTATCCGGGGTTTGGCATTTAAACGAACAGTCGGGTACGGTTGCTGCGGACTCCACCGGGCATGGGAATACAGGGAGTATAACCTCATCCCCGCAGCGTGTAATCGGGAAGTACGGTACTGCGTTTAAGTTTGATGGTAAAGACGATTGTGTACGTATCCCGCATAACAATACATGGCTGAAGTTTCCCGGGGTATCCTTCACAGTATCCGCGTGGATAAACCCGGCTACCTACACCTGTACGGGTGCGCGTACAGACGGGGAGAACGCGTATTTTGTAAGTAAAAGCAACCATTTTATGTTGGAACTTCGTGAAGACGGGATGATAGAAGCCTGGCTTGGGACAAAAGGTTTTGCGAAACTAACCTCTAAAACCCGTATCCCTGTCGGGAGGTGGTCGCATATCGCGATGGTATACGACCGTAGTACACAGCAGTTTGTATTATACGTCAATGGTAATGAAGAAAACCGTATGGCTGCAAACCTAAACACTACACAAACTATTTATGACTTAACCTTTGGCGCGAAGTATGCCGGTCAAAATTATTATAACGGCATACTTGACGACGTTATGGTAAGTTCCTGCGCGTTAACCCTTTCTGAACTGCGTGCACAGGTAAACGGTATTAACGGATTGAACTTAACCGACGGCATGCATGAACTAAAATATGTTGCAACTGACTATCTTGGCAATAAAGGGCAGGAAGGTAGTAAGACAGTCATCCTTGACCGTAAAGCGCCTGTGGTAACTATCACCAGCCCGGTTGGCGGTGAAGAATTTACGCCGGTAAACCAGGCGATTACCATAGGGTATAGCGTTAGTGATAACTATGACCCCGCCCCGGAGGTAATATCCGCGTACCTTGAATTACTGACTCCCGATGGCAGTACGCCGGTTGTACCGCCGGTGAGAGTTGATGTACTAGGGAAACAGGCGGTAAGTATTCTTAACGATATCCCCGCGGGGTATACCGACAACTACTGGCGGTTAGTATTAACCGCGAAAGATTGGTTTGACTCCACCGCCTCTACCTCTACGGGTAAGTTTAGGATAATCAAAGACGTACAGCCGCCGCGTACCACCGCATCAGCCGGGATGCCGAGTATAACAGAAAACGGTGTGGTTTTAATAACAAGCCAAACAAAATATGTATTGTCATCAGTTGACGATTTGGTTAACGTGAACGACGCTGCGGGGTTGGGTGTAGCGGATACGAAATACCGTATCGCAGTACCCGACCCTGTAACCCCCGGGAGTTATACCGGCGAATGGCGAGACTATAGCGCTGGGCAGGAGATAGAGTTTGTTGACGCGCAAAACGCAGCGTTACCCGATGGCGTGTACAGGCTTGAGTACTATAGTACCGATACTGTTGGAAACAAAGAAACAGAGCAGGGCATTAACATAATCGTGGACAACACCCCGCCTGTGGTAACGCTTACTTCTCCGCTGGATAATACAGTAGTAAACGGTGTGACATCAATAACCGCGGAGGTAGTTGATGCTAACACAATAGGCAAGATTGAGTACTACGTTAACGGTGTTTTAAGAAACACAATAACCAACCCCGTAGTCCAGCCCATAGCGTCAGTGGGTTGCAGCGAAAGTTATAGCTGGGCTACCCTCGCAGAAATTGACGGGCAGTATAGTCTAAAAACAAAGGTATACGATAAACTCGGTAATACCGCGGATAGCGCAGTACCTATAGTTGTGGTGAACAATAACGTATTGGATATCCGTAATACCGGCATAAGCCCCGCGGAGTTTAACCCCACCCTCGGGCAGGTGACAGATATTTATTACGAACTCACCGAACATTGTAAGTCCGTGACGGTAAGTATTAAAGGCGGGAGTATTGTTGGCGAACTTAAACTCGTGGATTCTA
>Ga0265292_1002944_pt1 | contig 11048 bp, 9 predicted proteins | sample Munlanlewell296A_FD_189080 | JGI IMG/M metagenome (GOLD analysis project Ga0265292, IMG submission 189080) | Leachate microbial communities from a municipal landfill in Southern Ontario, Canada - Leachate well 296A | ecosystem: Engineered > Solid waste > Landfill > Unclassified | place: Canada... | reverse complement strand
AACCAATCAGTATTAAAACGCCATCATCCAAACCGGAAATCTTCAGGAGAACAAACGGGCCACTGGTAATTTCAAATATGACATCATATCCTGAAATCGATGCAAAGAGTTACAAAGATGCCGGGTACAGTGTTAATGCAAAAACAGGAGAGATAAAAAGAGCCGATAGTTCCGCGGATCTGATAATAACTAAAGGATACCCTCAAAATATTCCTGATGATGTTTCACTGATACTCCCGTATAAGATCTGGTTTGATCACAGGGATGATGAAAGATTGTTCCCGTTGTTCTCTCCCGAGACATTTCATGAAAGTACTCACAGATCAGATAAACTAAATGTTTTGCTTACCGGTTCTCATTTCAATATTGAATATCTTAAAAGGCCTGATCCGGCCACTACGCTTATCATTTTCACCTTTAATCCTGAAAAAGAGAAGTATGCTCCCGATCTTTTTCTGAACGCTCTTGAAGAAAACAACCTTAACCATAATATAGTGCTCAATCCGGTCTTTCGTGAAATCAATATTGAAGACCTTCAGATTAAAGCCGCTTCACTTCTTGGCCGCTTTGTTATTGATAAAAGAGTTTCAGGAATTTCTGTTACCAACATCGGGGAAGTTGATTTCAGAGAGGTAACGGCTACTGCCTTTTCAATACTGCAATGCACCGGGACACGTATTACACGGACATTGTATCTCTCGTGCCCTACATGCGGACGCACAAAATTCAACCTTCAGGAATCAGTAAGAAAAGTTAAGGAAGCCACCGGTCATCTGAAAGGACTGAAAATAGCTGTCATGGGATGCATTGTAAATGGTCCGGGTGAGATGGCCGGGGCCGACTACGGATATATCGGAGCTGCCAATGGTAAGGTACATATTTACAGGGGGACAATTCCGGTTCTGAAAAACATACCTGAAAAAGATGCTGCTGAAGAGCTGCTGAAGCTTATTGAGAAAGATATGTCTGAGCATTAAACGATCCTCTTTGAAATCCACCTCTCCCCAACCCCTCCCCCAAGAGGGAGGGGCTATATTATTAATAACCTGTGCGTTACCCCCTTCTCTCTTGGGAGAAGGGGGCCGGGGGGATGAGGCAATTTAATTATTCACCAACCTGTAATCAAGCTGCTTCTTCTGAAGATCAGCCTTCACAACCTCTATATTAACACGGTCGCCAAGGGTGTAATTTTTACCCGTTGAACGGCCTTTTATGCAATAATTCTCCTCATCATATTCATAAAAATCATCTGCAAGTTCCCTTATGTGGATCATCCCCTCGCACTGATTCTCAACGATCTCCACATAAATTCCCCATTCGGTAACACCCGATATAACACCTTCAAACTCTTTCCCGGTCTTATCGCTCATGTACTCGACCTGTTTGTACTTAACAGATGCTCTTTCAGCTTCGGCTGCAAGCCTTTCCATCTTTGATGAGTGGTTGCACAGTTTTTCGTACTTCTCCTGGGTGCCAGGATTTTCTTCCGCAAGGTAAGCAGACAAAAGCCTGTGCACCATCATGTCGGGATAACGACGAATTGGTGAGGTAAAGTGAGTATAATGCTTAAATGAAAGTCCGTAATGACCAATATTGTCTGTTGAATAGATCGCTTTGGCCATCGACCGCAGGGCAAGTGTTTCAATGATATTCTGTTCCTTTTTACCAGCTACGGAATTCAATAACTTATTCATCGCTTTTGGAAGTGGTGTTTTATCGTCTTCAATCAGCTTATAACCGAAGCGGGTAATAAAATGGCTGAAGTTGCTTATCTTTTCAGGATCAGGTTTATCGTGAATACGGTAAACAAAAGTTTTTCCTCTTAATTTTTTCCCGACATATTCTGCAACGCGCTTATTAGCCAGAAGCATGAACTCCTCAATGAGCTGATTAGCCGTACCCATCTCGCGGAATTTAATCCCTAAAGGCTTTCCGGCTTCATCAAGGTCAAACTTCACTTCAATCTTTTCAAAAGCAAAAGCACCGGAAGCAAATCTTTTTGTCCGGAGTTGCTGCGCCAGCTTATGAAGGACAAGAACCTGCTCTTTCATATCGCCCTCTTCAGTATCAATTACCTGCTGTGCTTCAATATACGAGAATCTTTTATCGGAATTGATAATTGTCCTTCCAAACCATTCACTGATCACTTCTGATTTATCATTCAATTCAAAAACAACCGAGTAGGTAAGCTTATCTTCTGCAGGACTGAGTGAGCAGATATTATTCGAAAGTCTTTCAGGAAGCATAGGAACTACCCTGTCAACAAGGTAAATAGATGTCGCCCTCTGCTTTGCCTCCTCTTCTACCAATGAGCCAATTTTCACATAGTGAGTTACATCGGCAATATGTACCCCCACTTCCCAGTTGCCATTTTCGAGTTGCTTCAGCGACAGGGCATCGTCAAAGTCCCTGGCGTCGGCTGGATCGACAGTAAATGTGGGTATCTGCCGGAAGTCGTGGCGAGTCTTAATATCGTTTTCTGTGATCTCCCCAGGGATTTTATCTGCATCGGCCTCAACCTCTTCCGTAAAATGGTAAGGCAGCTCAAATTCGGCAAGGATGGCATGCATCTCTGTTTCGTGCAGACCAGGATAACCAAGGACATTAATGATCTCTGCTACCGGATTCTTTGATTTCGGATCCCAGTCAACCACTCTTGCAACAGCTTTCTGACCCTGTAATGCCCCGTTAAGCTTTGAGGATGGAATGAACAGGTCGAAGGGCATATTTTTATTATCGGGGATAAGAAAAGCAAAATTTGGCATGATCTCAACAGTTCCTACAAATGAGGTCCGCCATCTTTCAATGATCTCTACAACTTCACCTTCAGGCCGCGCTCCTTTTCTCCTGGCATAAAGCCATACCTTCACCTTATCGCCGTGAAGAGCGGTTTTCAGGTTTTTGGCAGAGACAAATACGTCATCCTCAAGATCATCAGTTGAGATGAAACCATAGCCACTACGGGTCATATCAACAGTACCGGTTATATAACCCCGGGTTACCTTTACCCGGTATTTACCATGATAAATCTCCTGTACGCTACCCTGTTTGGTGAGATCCCTTAATATATCTGATACCATCTGTTTTCCGGGAGCATCGGTAACATTAACACGTTTTGCTATCTGCTTATAATTGAAACCCTGTTCGGGGCTTTTGGTCAATGTTTCAAGTATCTGTCCGGTAAGTATTTCCCTTGAAATACCGGAACTTTGTTTCCCCTTTCCATTCTTACTCATAATTCAGTTTTTGCGAAGTTAAGAAAAGTTCCGGTTTGCCTACGTGCCCCAGTTTACAATATACTGTAAACACAGAGTAAATTTTTGGGATTTCAAACGGCCTTAGATCAGAACTGATTTATCAACGACAAACCTGAAAAATTGAATCCCCGCGAGCGCATTCCCCGTTGCTTGCAGCGGGGTTAGCGAGCATAAAATAAAGAATTCCTAATTGGGGATCGAAGATTCCTCGCTGCTTGCTGCGAGGATCTTCAATTATTTTCAAATTAATTTGAAAATGAGCGAAATATATTTGGTGATTCCCGATTTTTCTTTAATTTTATAATTGAAGTCAAGTGGAACACAATATAATTCTGGCAATAATGAACAAGTTTCAAAAAGAGACTCTGAAAGTGCGATTACTAAAGCTCGCAATGCTAAAAAGTACTGGGGCGCCAGCGGATCTGGCTTTTAGGTTTGAGATAAGTGAACGGAGTGTTAAGAGGATTGTTAAGGAAATCCGGGATGAGGGGACTGAGATCAGGTACAGCCCGACAAGAAGATCGTATGTGACAGAATAAGATTATCAATAATATGTTGTATAACATATTGGTTATCCCTTTTTCTGTCCCCGGGGTTTTTTAAAATTGCAGTATAAAGTCATTGTCCTCGGATTGAGCATGGGTTTTAATTTAACTAATATCAGCATTAGGGTGTGGTCTGGTCGCCGGGATTTTAGGAATTACGGCAATTCAGAGTCATCCTGTTTTTTAGTCTTTTCTCGCTGCGTTTTGTGCTTTTAGTCTCGTTCTTTCTGAACAAATGGTCGTCCTGACCTGAGACCCCCCCGGGAGATAGCTGATTGTCTTCCGGGGATTTTTTTACATCCCCATGAACTCACCCCCGGCCCCTCTCTGCTTCGCAAAGAGGGGTGATTGTCAGAATTTGCTTCAAGGGCATCTCCCAAAGGAGCTTTTAATGTGGTGAGCAACACCCCTCTGGCTGCTGACGCAGCCATCTCTCCTGAAAGGGGCGAAAAAATTGTGCTCTGAGGAAGATATGAGTGGTGAGCAATACCCCTCTGGCTGCTGACGCAGCCATCTCCCCTGAAAGGGGCGAAAATTCACTAAACATCTACCGGATTTCATTTCCCCCTGTCAGGGGGAACACAAGGGGGTGCCCCTACCATTCAACGCATAATCTTTTGTATTACTGACCACCTTCCTGTTGTTCCTCTCTTCTATGACACCCCGGGCCTAAGCCCTTATTTGTTCATTATTATTCATTATCATTTTTTTAAATAAAAAAGTCTGTAACTCCCTTATTTTTATTACCTTCATATTTTGTAAGAATAAATTTAAATCAAAATAAATAACCACAATTGGATGGGAAGCACGAACAAATCATTAATCTTCAGCCTGCCTGCCGGTAGGCAAGTTTATCAGAACTTTTAAGCAATATGAAACAACAGCTCTTGCTTAGTAATTATCGGGTTTTTACGAAAAAAATAAAACTAAATCTACGGTAAATAACAAATAAAGAGAATGTAATACAAAAATGAGGTCAGTAAACCGAAAGCAATAGGCAAATGAATTCACGCAATAACAATGCATTGTCGCACTTTAGCCAAGCAACGCTACACAAAGGGCAAACGTCCTTGCGGAACAGACAAACGCATTTAAGGAAGGTGCAATCTTATAAATTAAGAAAATTTCTAATCATATTACAACTAGAAACCCAATTTTCGGTGCCCATAGAAATTTCATCAACGATAAGGTGATGGTATTTGTAGGTCTTTCCAACAAATTGACTGTCCAAGATGTGTATTTTCCAATTATATAAATCATACTTATCCTTTAGTTTTTTAAGCCCTCTTAAACTAATTGTCTCATCTTTCGGATCTATAATTATAATCGTTGGTATGTTTAAATGCTTATAATTTATATTTTCAATTGATTTTTTCATTTCAAACAATACTATGTAAGCCTTAATGTAAATTTCAATTCAATTATATACCACCATTTCAGTTAAAGAATATATCACTCGATAAAGATAAAAAGAAAATTGTTGTTTGTTGTTAGTTCCTTTGAAGAAATGAAGGTATCTTCATTTCTTCAAAGGAACTAAGGCGGTTGGTTGGGGTGTCTGGTGCTCATTTTTCCATCATTAGTTTGGTTTCTTTTACCCTGAATGATTTGCCGCTCATATTGACCATAAGGGCTCTGTGAGTTAATCGGTCGACCATTGCCGCCGTCAGCACGGTATCACCAAAAATTTCGTTCCAGCGCTCAAAAGAGAGGTTGGTGGTAATGATGGTAGATTTACGTCCGCAACGCAGGGAAAGGTGGCTAAAAAGCATCTCAGCGCCTTCTTTGTCGAAGGAGACGTATCCGAACTCATCACAGATAACCAGATCGAACTTCTCAAACCGGTTTTCAAGCGTACGTAGCGTCTTTTGGGAGCGGCTTTCGCGTATTTGGGTCAGCAGCCGGGACACGGTGGTAAATAGCACCTTATAACCCTCCTGACAAGCCTTCAAACCCAAAGCTGTGGCCAGATGGGTTTTTCCGGTTCCGGGATTTCCGGAGAGGATAAGGTTCTGTCCGCTCTTGATAAAATCAAGCTGTTCGAGTTGCGGAAGTTTGGCGGCGGCATCCGCCGGCAAATCCTCACGACAAAGGTCGTGCAGGTATTTGTACTGTACAAAACCGGCTTGCCGTATCTGAGATTTGCGGCGGTTTTCCTCACGGGTTTGAGATTCAAGCTCCATCAGGCGCAGCAGAAAAGCTTCATAGGACAGGCTTTCTGCGACAGCTTGACTGGACTGTTGTTCGTATTCACGTCGGAAGGCTGGCAGATGCAGGGTTCTGCTCAGCTCATCTATTTGTTGTTTGATATCTTTTGTGTTCATCTTGTTTTAGTTGGGGTTGTTTACCAGTTGTGTGATCTCCTGTAATTGATTAAGCGAGCATGCCTCGATCTCATTCTTGATGTTGGATGTTGCTGCTGGGGCATTTTCCGAAGGTTGGTTGCCCAACAAGGCAAGAACCTTATCTGAGGATACATCCTTTGGGCAAAGGCGGTTCAGTTCATGGACCGTTTTAACCAGCCTCTGGTGCGGCACATTCTTGTTTTGACAGTATTGCAGGATGTCGATAAAATCACGTGCATTACTGCGAAAGAACTGCTCATAAAGCCTCTTGATTTCCGGCGGAGCCTGCTGTAAGGCCACAGAGCCGTGCAAAGCTCCGGGCTTGCGCGCGAGCGTCCTCAGGTAATGTTCGAGATCGATCTGCCATTGGAACATGCCGTATTGGCGCTCTTGGCGGCATACCGGAAGGTTGTTGTAATAAGCCTTCAGTTGGTTGGCGTATACCTTGACCTCAACCATGCGGCCCACCAGATAGTCCGGAACCGAGTAGCGGTTTGTACCGTAAGAGAAGGTGGCATATTTGTCTACCTTCAGGCACTCTACCAGGTAGCATTCCATAGTCCCGGGATATTTCCAAAGCAGGGGGCGTTCTTCCTCCAGCATCTGCTTGGGACTTTTTCCAGTCTGAGGACAGGGTGTGTTATTGACTCTCTCAAGGGTGGATGCCAGGTGCTTACGGGCTTCCTCAAAAGTATCGAAGGTATCCCGGTCGCAGAAAGCTTTACGGCGGACCACCTCTACCGTGCGTTCCACATGGCCCTTCTCGTTCCCTCTACGCACGTTGCAGAACCGCCAGCGAAAATGGTACCAGCCCGAGAGGTTGGTTAAAGCCCGGGTTGGCTGCTTCTCATGGCGCCCCACAAACTCGGCCACTACTACCCGCATGTTGTCGTATACCATCTCGTGATAGATACCTCCAACATGCGCGAAGAAGTCATTGTGCGACTCCATGAAGGCCAGTGTGTCCTGCCGGCTGTATAAGTCTCCATAACGGTAGTTGCTGCCCGAAGCGGTAAACGCCGCCATATACAAACGCTTCTGTTCTCCACCGATGGTCAGCTTCACCTCGCCCCAATCAAACTCGCATTCCTCACCCGGCAAATGAACCTGACGGATAAAGGCCTCACGTGAGGTGATTTCCTGTTCGCGGATATAGTTGCATACCGTGGTGTACCCAATCTGATGGCCCTTGGAAAGTAGGTACTCGTGTATATCAATCTTCCGTTTGATCTGCTTGCGCAGTCCTTCGCGCTTCTTGCGATCGTTCTCCCCAACCTGCTCCTGGATCAGCGTCTCTATTTCATCGGTCAGCTTGCGTTTATAGCGACCTGAACTGTTGTAAATCGGCGCACAAGAAGTGTATTCCTGCAAGCTTTCCGTATCGCCTTCATCTTCAGATTTCTCCTGGACCCTCAGGTGATCCAGCAAATACTTCTTGACGGTTTTTCTGCTAATCTGTAAATCACGCGCAATTTTTCGCTCGCTGTCGCCCTCTCGTAAATAGCGCCTCGTAATCTCTTGTTTCGTATCCATACTTATCATCTTGTTTTGTGTTGCTTGGTCCTTGCCAAAGCAACGGGTTACTTTTGATAAGTGGTATACTTTTCAACGAGAAGGTGGTATACTTTTCAATTAATATATACACCTTAATAGGTATTCCATCGTTAGCTCGATAATCCTTCGGGGAAAAGCTAGGAATTTTCTGCTCATTACCAAGGGAAAAAGATAATTTCAAAAGATTTGTGCTCCATTTAGTAGCATTAGCTGGAGCAAATAAAATCATTTTATCATAGTGTACTAGCTTCGGGTTAGAAGAAATAAGATCTAAATTAATTAAAGCTCCAATAGAATAACCAATGAAGTATAATGGTTTTTTTTCGCTACTTTCAATGAGTGACTTAGCATAATTATGCGACTCAAGCAGGTCAGTTAACCATATCTGTCGTGTAATATTAGCTAAATTTTGCGGATCATTTCGGTGCCCTGTCAGCTTAATCAAGATAACATCTGATCCGTGTTCAGAAAGCATTTTACAAATGCTTTTCATAATTGAGGGCTTATTATTTAAACCATGAACAACTACGGTAATAGCTTTACTGGGTTTAGTTTCTGCTGGAATAAATTCAATAAGGGAAGTATCTAAATCATTGAAATCAAAATGTGATTTGTTAGTATTGGAATCTTTTTGATTAGCAAATAATTCTGCCATTGGAAAATTGAAAATTTGAAAAATTAATATTAATAATATATATTTCATTAATAAACTTGCTTACTGTCGAATAGTTTCTTTTGTACAGTATGTTTACATCATAGATAACAAAAAGGTAACACCTTCATAATAGAATAATTATTTTTTTCTAACCTTTCTTGCTTAATTCTATCTTGCCAAATCCAAAGGCCTCATCATCTACTCTAGACGAAATAAAAAAGCCTTCTGCTGTACCATTTCGATAAAATTTAAGATGGATAGCCCCAAGGCCTTCAATTTTTTCATCAAACAAATAATAGGAAGCATTAATAATATTTTGGTTTAACACACCAAATCCGTGAATGCTTCTCCGCACCAAATATTCTCCTTCAGATTGAATCAATGTGACTAAAAAATCTCCTTCAAATGACACTTGATTTTTAACTATGTGCTTAATATTCACCTCCACAACATAGTTAAATTTTGCAATATAAATTTACTGGATCAACTTTTAAGTCAAACGCTCTACCACTCCATTTCCCATCATATCTTTTTGGTTTTTCGTACCCTCTGTGTCCTTCAATCATCTCTAGATTGCCAATGCTCGTTTCTTTAAATTTTAATTCCTTAGGTATCTTGGCCCCTATACTAGGAGGCCAAAAAGTAACTGCTCTACCAGTTTTAAAAGCAATTGTTGTAAATATAACTATGAAAATTAGGACAGAGATAACAAGCCATATCGGAACACTTTCTATATATTTAAGCAGATCTATTGAATATAATTGTAACACCATATAATGAAATTTGATTTTAAATTTAAGTGAATATATTTAATAGTTATATAAAATAAAACTCTAAACTACACTTTTTTTGAAGTTAGCCCGATATCTGTAGTGTTTTTCAATGATAGCAATAGGTATATGACTTTTCGCAATAGACAAATGCCCTTAAGGAACACTCTTTCGATAATTAAGGAATAAAAATAAGAACAACTTAAAGCTGAATTTAATAACTTTATCAAAATAAATGGCAAAATAAAACATACTGCGCACAATAAAAAAGTTTTCGTGTAGTCGCTTTCGCGACCTAACATGAAACTGTGTTGCACAGCCTACCCAGCTGAAAGCGGGGAAATCCTCTCCCGACGTGCATTAGAAAGCATGAGTTTATTATGGGGATTCAATAAATCAGGTGTATTTCAGAAGAGAAGTCAAACTGAGCCATCTTTTTTTAAAAATTCCGGACTGAAATTCCGTTTTCCCATACCACTGTGCACCATTATGCAAAGGTTTTAACCAGATAAAAAGCCTCTTAGGGAAACTTGATTTTTTAAATAAAAAAATCTGTAACTCCCTTAATTTTATTACCTTCATATTTTGTAAGAACAAATTTAAATCAAAATAAATAACCACAATTGGATGAAAAGCATGAACAAATCATTAAACTTCTGTTTATCAGAACTTTTGCATCTTGACCGGGTTCCGTCTAAGGTGGAAATAAACGCAATTGGTTACGATTATTGAGATGTTATGCGCAATGCCAAACAACATCGTTCAATGAATTTACAACCTAAAGTTGCCTTATTTGGCAAGTTCTTAAAAGAGTTTCAAAAGGAAACTGACAGAGGAGCTTCAATATTAGCTGGTAGCATGTTAGACCAAAAACTTAAAGATATTTTATTTGACTTTCTAATTGATTGTGGACAAACGAAAGATTTACTTAACGGAAATAATGCGCCTATAGGAACTTTTAGCTCCAGATTGAATTTATCTTATTCATTAGGACTTATTTCTGATTATGAATATCATGACTGCAACATAATTCGTAAAATCAGAAATGACTTCGCTCATAAGTTTGAAATTGAGTTTTCATTCACAGACCAAAGGGTTTCTTCACTATGTTGGAATTTAAAGGCTGACACTCCTGGTGACAAAGAAAGTTTCAAGGATAAACCACGACAATTATTTGTTAACGGAGTTATTATACTTTATATGCATCTTCTTTTTAGAGAAGAATACGTTAGGAAAGGAAGATTGACAAGACCAAACTGGGACGAAATAATACTGAATAATAAATAAGCACATGCGCATAACATGGGGCAAAAAGCAATGCTGGTTTTGTGGTTAGAAAAGTTCCTTCTTCCAACTTAATTTTGTCCAGGGTGAAAGTTGGTCGGCTTCGAAGCCGCACTGCTTCTGCCCCCAATCGTTAGGTGGCATAGCGGCTGAGCCCCGATAGCCTCTACCTTAAAGAATTTTTTGTTAGATTAGTAAATTCCGCAAGTTTTAGAATATCGCGAGAAAGAAAATGTCTGAATTATGTAACTCTTTTCTGTAATTGTATAACACTTTCCGGAATTAAAGGGCTCAACTTTGTTCTGTGAAAATTTTTTCACAATGTAAAATAATTAAAATAAACTAAAATGAAAAAACTAATTCTAAGCTGTTTTGTCTTAGCAATCATGGGTGCAAGTTCTGTCATGGCGCAAAATCTTCACTTCGTATCAGGACCAACAATTACTGACAACGGTTCTACCCTGACAGCTACAGGTTCCATTGCCGGACTCGGCAATAACCAGCTTGTGGTTATTTCGTTGAGCGCTACTGCAACCATCACAACGACCTGCACAAATGCGGGTGGCAATGTTGCTCCGGGACAAATAAAAACGGAAACTGTTTCTTTTATAGAAGAATTCAGGTCTGGTGAGAATGGC
>Ga0265292_1002943_pt1 | contig 11049 bp, 9 predicted proteins | sample Munlanlewell296A_FD_189080 | JGI IMG/M metagenome (GOLD analysis project Ga0265292, IMG submission 189080) | Leachate microbial communities from a municipal landfill in Southern Ontario, Canada - Leachate well 296A | ecosystem: Engineered > Solid waste > Landfill > Unclassified | place: Canada... | reverse complement strand
CTGGGGTGCTGGCGATCTCAGGCTGGGGATTGTCTCCCGTGGGCCCGCCGTAGACGTAGACGCGCATATCCCGCGGCAGGTGGTCGTACATCCACATCGACAGGTACATCGGCACCCGCACGCAGCCGTGGCTCGCGGGGTAGTTGGGGACCGATGAGTTGCCGTGGATGGCGATGCCTCCATTGAAGTACACGGGGTTCCACAGTTGCCCCAGCGGGCTTTGCTGCAGTCCCCGGTACTTGTAGCCGACCGAGAAGGCACCGTTGGGTGTCACGGCCCGGCGGGTCCAGCCTTCCGAGGTGAACAGCTTGCCGGATCCCGTGGACACGGTCGTCACCTTCGCGATCCGTCCGTCGATCACGACCACCAAGTACTGTCCGGCAACGTTGATCTCCACGTGGCCGGACGGCGAGGCATAGGCGATGGGGATGGGCTTGGGCTGGGCCAGGGCCGACTGGGTCGCCGAATCCACCACGCTGGAGGTTTTCAAGCCCTGGACCTTCTGGAACGTGTAGGTGGAGTACATGGTTGACCACCCGAACCGGCCATCTTGAGGCCCGGGGTCGTAACCCAACTCGGCGAGCCGCTTCTGGAGAGCCAGAACCTCAGGACCGGAGGATCCCATGCGCATTCGCATGTCGGGAGGACCCTGGGGGGGCTTGGAGGTCGGCGTGGGCGTGGGTGTCGGCGTGGGCGTGGGCGTCGGCGGAGGTGCCGGTGACGAGACAGCGGGATCCGGATACGGGCTGCGCCGGGCTGCGCCGGCCACCGGGGCGCGGCCGGACAGGGGGCCCAGGCCAAAGAGCCATACAGACCCCGCAAACAAGGTCAGGGCCGTGGCCATCCCGCCCACGACGAACGATCGGTGGGACAATCCAGCCTCCTGTCACTCTAGGCGCACAGTCAGAATACGCCGACAATCCGGCCCAGGGGTCCAACCCGAACGTGCTCGCCGGCCGTTTCGCGGTCCGGCCGGCGGGCCGGCGGGCGCTGTGGTGGGCCTACAGACGAGCGGCAAGCCGTCAAGAAAAGGGCCCGAGGGTTTTTGCCCTGGCCGCCGGGAATTGGTAGCATTTTCAAACGATCACCTACTGTGATCACCTGAAACCGGTCACCGACGCGGCGAAACTACGAGTGCGGACGACGGCAGTCCCCGCGCCGGCACCGGGATCAGGCAGGCGAGCTTCGGCTCACTGTGTACGCCGAGTCCTCGGGGAAACCCGGGGAGCGGGGGAACCGTGCCGTGTTGTGGGGTGAATCTCCGGCCCAGCCGGAGTAGGGCTTCCCGGCCCGAACCCGTCAGCTAACCCCGTAGGCGGGAAGGGAACGTCTCTATGGCCCGGAATGGGTCCTGGCGGTTGCGTACGCTCAGATCCGTCGCTTCAGGAATCGCAGCACTACTCGCGGTAACCCTGCCCGCGCTTCCCAGTCAAGCACAAGCCCCGTCCTGCTTTCCCGGCGCAGTCTGCCCGGAGGCCCCTGGCGCCACGGGCGGCACAGGTAGTCCGTCAACCGCGGCGGCGGCCGCGGCGGGCCAGGTCCGGCTGTCGGCACAAGGAGGAACGGCCGCCAAGCCGGGCGTAGCTGATCTCGCACCCAGGGCCGATGGGGCGGCCATCGACCTGCGTGACCGGCTCAGTGCCTCCGCGCGGGCCGGCCTTGCTCCGGCGGCGCTCCCCGCGCCTGCCGTCCTGACGTGGGTGTCGAGTTGGTACGGCCACGAGCAACGTGGGGCCAGCACGGCCAGTGGGGTTCGCTTCGATCCCAACGGATTGACGGCGGCTCACCGATCACTGCCGTTCGGCACCTACTTGGGGCTGCGTAACCCGCGGACGGGCCGATCGACGGTCGTGAAAGTCACCGACCGGGGGCCCTTCGTGAGAGGCCGGCAACTGGATGTGTCCCTGGGTGCGGCTCGCGTCCTGGGATTTGTGGGGTCAGGGGTGGCGCGTCTGCAAGTGAAGATCCTCGGCAAGAGGCTCCCGGTGACACCCGCGACTGCCGACGGCGCGGTCGGAGTGTCCGCCCAAGAAGCCCGGGTGGCGGCCGGGTCCCCGGTTGGAGCCGACCTCCCTCAGGAGTCGAGAGTGGGGCAGCCGTCTTCTGGGGGTGTGGCGGCTTCGACAGAGCGAGCCTCTGAGGTGAGTGGGGGCCCTGTCGCTGCTCGGGGTATCTCGGGACCCAGGTCGGTTGGCGCCCGGCAGATGAAACGCCGGCCGGGGCGGCGTCCGAGAAGCCCGCTGAGTCCGCCATCCGGCACGGCCGCGTACTTGGCAAGTTCTCTGGACGAGGTGCAGCAAGGCGCGCGTGAGGGCCGGGGCAGGGATCCCGGACCCAAGTAGGCGTGGGGCTGCGGCGGTACTGGTTTCGATCAGGCAGGTTTGGGGTCGCGGCGACCGGAGCCGTGCACGGGAGGCAATGCACGCGGAAACGACAAGGCCCTCAGTGACCTCAGTTCGCTCTGCCTTCCCCTTACAGAGCGAGGGCCTTAGTCTCTGAGGACCTTGCCGCGCGTAACCTATGCGTGGGCCCGGGCTCTGTCAACCACTTTCTCCACATGCCTGTGGATGAGGTTGGGGACAAGTGCCGAGCGACGGGGGACAAGGTCGTCTCGGGTGTGGGATAGCTGGGGACAAGCCTGTGGACCGACCGGCCCTGTGGTCCCCATGTACCACCTACTAGCTGCGCAAATGCTTGTGCGCAGCCTGGGGATAAAAGAAACCTTGGTGTGGCTGATCTGGCCGGCGGGAGCCCCTGCGCTTCTTGCCCCGATTCGCACCCCTGGTCTTCCCCTGGGTTCCGTCCGAAGGGTTTCCTCCAAGCCCGACCAGGCGGTGGATCCTCGGCTTCGACGCGGGGATCTATACTCGTTTTCGTTCCGCCAGAGGCCGCCGGCCGGTGAGGAGTCCCGGCGTCTTACTGGATCCAACACCCGTACTCGTTTTCGTTCCCCCAGAGGCTGCCGGAGGGTTCTTTGAAGTCCTCGGTTCATCAACCTGCCCTTTTCGACGGCGAGGCGAGGACCGGTTCGGCTTACGGTCCCAGGAACAGGAAGACGTCTGGGAAGGGGTCCGCGGCTGCCCCGGCCACCTCCGCGGCTGCGCTCTCCGGTTGCGCTCCGGCCGTCCGCGTGGTGCGCAGTGCAAGGCGGCGCAAGACGGTGACTGCTTACCGCTCCGGCAATGAGGTCGTGGTGCTGATCCCCGCCCGAATGAGCCGCGCTCAGGAGAAGCACTGGGTCGCCACGATGCTCGGCAAACTCGACGAGCGGGAGCGGCGAGGGGCGGTCTCATCCGACGAGGACCTCATGCGCCGTTCGGTGGAACTTGCCGGCCGTCACTTCGAAGGCCGCCTCGTTCCTCGGTCGATTCGCTACGTGGACAACCAGCGCGCGCGCTTCGGCTCCTGTACTCCCGAGGACCACACCATCCGAATCTCCCGCGTGTTGGCGGATATGCCCGAGTGGGTGCGCGACTACGTCATCTGTCACGAGATGGCGCACCTGGCCCATCCGGATCACTCGCGAAAGTTCTGGGATCTCGTCGGCCGCTACCCTCTGGCCGAGCGGGCCCGCGGCTATCTCCTTGCGAAGGGACTAGAAGAGGAGGGGTGATGGACCGTCTCGGGTGCAGGGGCCTCAGGGTGCTGATGATCGCGGTCGGGCTGGCGGTCGCGGCGCTCTTGGCGCCGGCCACGGGTTCGTCGGCCGAACCTGTCGCGACGACCCTTTCGGACCCGCCGTCGGTTCGTCTCGTGCGGCTGAGCGGAGTGGTCGATCCACTGGTGGCCAATTCCGTGACGCGGGCGATCGAGGCCTCAAGCGGAAGTCAGTTCGTGTTGCTCGAACTGGACACTCCCGGTGGGATGGACGGGGCGATGCGGGACATCGTCAAGGCGATCTTGGACGCCCCGGTCCCGGTCGTCGGCTTCGTGGCTCCCTCGGGCGCGCGTGCGGCATCGGCCGGAACCTTCATTCTTCTGGCCTGCGACCTGGCTGCGATGGCGCCGGGGACCAACGTGGGCGCCGCCCATCCGGTTGGAATCTCTGGCGATGTGCTGGCAGAGAAGGTCACCAACGACGCGGCGGCCTATATTCGCAGCATCGCCCAGGCGCGCGGGCGCAACGCCGATTGGGCCGAGAGTGCCGTGCGAGAAGCGGTCGCGGTGTCCGCGGAGGAGGCCGTGAGGTTGAACGTCGCGGACCTCGTGGCGGCCGACCGCGCCGATCTGCTGGCTCAGTTGGAGGGGCGCGAGGTGGGAGGCGCCATCCTGCACCCGGCGGGATCTCGCATCCAGGACGCCAGCCCCTCGGGCGCGGTGGACTTCCTGCACCGGCTCATAAGCCCAGACATCGCGTTCCTGTTGCTGCTGCTGGGCATCGTCGGCATTGCCGCGGAGGTGACTCACCCGGGTGTCACCGTCCCGGGGGTGGTGGGAGTTCTGGCGTTGATCCTGGCTCTGATCGAGTTGCAGATGCTTCCGGTTAGGGTGGGGGCCCTGGCACTGATCCTCGCGGCTGTCGTGCTGTTCATCCTGGACCTGAAGGTCGCCGGGCACGCCTTCCTGTCGATGTTCGGGACGGGCGCGCTTCTGGTGGGAGGCTTCTTGCTCTTCGATCGCTCGAGCATGTCGGTGCATGTGAACCCGGGTGTGCTGATAGGAAGCGTGCTGGCATTCACGGCCTTCTTCACCTTCGCTCTCTCGGCGGTGCTTCGAGCCCGGCATGGACCGGTACTGGCCGGGGCGGAAGCGCTTGCCGGGATCGAAGGCGTGGCCACCTCGGATCTTGCCCCGAACGGGTTCGTGCGGGCGCGGGGCGAAACCTGGCCGGCGATTGCCGAGGGCGGTCGAATCCCCAAGGGCGGCCGAGTGAGGGTCGTCCGCTTGGAGGGTCTGCACCTTCGGGTGCGCGTGGGGAGCCCCGAGGGCAATACCCAGCAAGGGGCCTTGGCAGAGACACAACAAGGATCCCAACAAGGAGAGGTCGTCGGTGGCCCATCGGAGGGCGACGCGGAGGGCGACGCGACAAATTCGAACAGAGACGGGGGGGCGCAAGGGGAATAGGCTCTGCGGGAGCGCATCGTGCAACACGGATTGACGCCGACGGATGCGGGGATGGGGCGCAACGACAACAGGCTCTGCGGAAACACATCGCGTGGGTTGAGACGGCAGGTGCGGCGGGAGCCGCGGGAAGGGGGGCAGGGCAATGGCGCTTCTGATAGTCGGCCTGGTGTTGCTCTTCTGGGTCATCGTGCTCCTGCCGATGGCAATCCGCATCGTGCCCGAGTACCAGCGCCTGATCGTCTTGCGGCTTGGGCGCGTGTTGCGCGCCAAGGGTCCGGGCCTGGTGTTCCTCATCCCCATAGTGGATCGAGGCCAGCGGGTGGACCTTCGGGAGTTCTTCTTCGAGGTGCCCCATCAGACCTCGATCACCAAGGACAACGCCGCGATTTCAATCGACTTCCTGATCTTCTTTAAGGTCCTCGACCCGATGATGAGTGTGATTCAGGTCCAGGACTTCTCCGGTGCGGCCGGAGGGTTGGCCACCACCACGCTTCGGTCGGTGGTGGGGGACCTGATGCTGGACGAGGTGTTGGCTCGCCGCGATCACATCAACCAGGTCATGCAGGTCAAACTCGACGAGGTCACCGAGCGCTGGGGCGTGAAGGTCACCCAGGTCGAGATCCGCGAGATCGTTCCGCCGCCTCAGGTTCAGGAGGCCATGACCAGGCAGATGTCCGCCGAGCGGACCCGGCGCGCGGTGGTTACGGAGTCGGAGGGCACGCGTGAAGCGGCTATCAACGTGGCCGAAGGGCAGAAGAGGTCGGCCATCCTCCATGCCGAGGGTGACCGGCAGTCAACGATCCTGAGGGCAGAAGGTGACCGGCAGGCGGCCATCCTCCAGGCGGAAGGCTACGCGCTTGCCCTGAAGGCGATCTCAGAGATCGCCAGGGGACTGGACGACAAGACCATGGGCCTTCAGTACCTGCAAGCCTTGCGGGACCTGGGAAGCATGGACTCGACCAAGTTCGTGTTGCCGCTGGAACTGACCAGCCTGCTGCGCGGGATAGGCGGCTATGTGGGAGGCGCGTTCGCCGGCCCCGAGGGACACTCGACCAAGGGGACCGTCGAGAGCTGAGAATCAAGTGGCGCAAGGATTGCGGAGAGCCGGCGAGTAGACCTGGTCGGTGGTGACCGCGACCGCTGAGGGCGGTGGTGCAGTACTCGGCCCCGCACCTACGGGGGCGAGTACTAGCCTCCGGCTCGCGCGAGTTCCATACGGATCAGCCAGCGCGGCGGGTCGTCCATCTCGCCGGCGGTGGGTAGGTTGTCGGGCAGCGCCCAGATGCGATCCAACCCCTCGATGTCCTGTGCCTGGACCACCGCGCGGCAGAACGCCAGCCCCTCACGGTAGACGGCGGCAGTCAGGTCCAGCCCCACGAGCTGCTCGAAGATCTGCTCCCCGGGTCCCTTCTCGGCTCGCCGCCGGCGCATGGCCTCGGCGATGCGCGACGAGGATGGCAGCCGGGTCGCGAGCCCGGTCTCCAGGCCGAGGTCAACGTACCCCTGAACGAGCGACAGGGTCGTTTCGAGCTGCTCGAGGGCGGCGTCCTGCTCGGGTGTACGGAGCATGTTCAGTATCTCCGGATTGGCCAGGGCTTCCTGCAGGGACGCCGGGTTGGCTGGGTCCAGGCTCCCGAGTTGCTGCGAGAGCTGAGCCGGGTCTGCCTGCATACCCCGAGCGAAGCGAGCCACGAGGCCCTGAAGGTAGCCGCGCATCCAGGGCACTCCATCCAACACTCGGTCGTGCATGAGCTCGTGGCCGGCAAGCCAGATCCGGAACTCGAGCGGGTCGATCTCATACTCGCGCACGAAGGCGGCGATGTTGGCTTCGACGGGGACCAGATGGTGAGGATCGGCCGCCGGCAGGCCCAGGTCATACTGGGCGAGGACGGCCCGAGCGAGGTGGCCGAGGGCGGTGCCGACCTGCATGCCGAAGAGCACCGAAACAAAGGTCGTCAGAGCCGGGCGCACCTGCTCGTTCACGAGTTCGATTCCTGAGATGCCGTCCACCACCCTGGCGGCCAGGGGATCGGCCAGCGGTCGGAAGCCGGGGATAATGGACTCGACCCAGTCGGTGCGACTGACCGGATGCACGCCGAGAGGACTCACGGCGGCAAGGGTCGAAGTGTCGGCCAGCCACAGCTCGGCCAGGCGAAGTGGCTCCTGGTAGCCGGCGGCCACGGCCGCGGGATCGCCCGGAATCTCACCCGAGCCGTCTTCCCCGGAGGCTGCGACGGCCACAGCCGCCTGCCGGGCGAGCTCCCAGTTGATGGGGCCCTCGCCGGAGGACAGGATGCGGCTCATCTCCCGGAACAGCGGGATTCGGGAGAGAATGTCCGGCGGTATCTCATCGGGCTCTTCGGGCATGGGGGCATTGTACGGCGCGACGCCGGCCCAGGGCGCGCGCCGGTCGAGATACCGCCGGGTCGAGGTGTTCCCATCTGGTCGCCGGGCGGTCGCGACGGGGTGGGGCAGGCACGCACTCGCCCGCCGGGTCGTGGCCAGATGTGGCTCCTACCCCCCCGTGATGCCTATACTTCGCGGGGCGACCAAGTTGCCCATTGGAGAGTCGACCTGTGTGGTTTTCGCTGTTGTTCCTCTTGCCGATCCTTCTGGCCATCCTCATTGGTGCCGGGTGGTCCTTGCTGCACCGGCGCAGCATCCGGTCGCCGATGACCTCGATCACGGCCTTCCGTCGATTCCTCGAGGCAATGCGCCCCAAGGGTTCAAGGGCAACTGGTGGCTAGGGACCTGGCCATAGATCTGGGTACTGCCAACACACTCGTTTACATGCGCGGCCGTGGGATCGTTCTGAACGAACCCACCGTGATCGCGGTCAACCAACGCACCGAGGCCGTGCTGGCCATGGGAACCGAGGCCTATCGCATGATCGGGCGAACCCCCAGCCACATAGTTGCCGTGCGTCCCATGCGGGGCGGGGCGATCCAGGACTTCGAGACCACTCAGCGTTTGCTCACCCTGCTGTTTCGCCGAGTGGGCATCGGGCGTTTCCCCAAGCCGCGCGTTCTCATCTGTGTGCCGTCGATCGTGACCGAGGTCGAGCGCAGGGCGGTGGTCGAGGCTGTTGAGCAGGCCGGCGCCAAGAAGTGCTACGTGATCGAGGAGCCGATGGCTGCCGCGGTCGGCGCCCGCTTGCCGGTTCATGAGCCCGTGGGAAACATGGTGGTGGACGTTGGTGGCGGAGCTACCGAGGTGGCGTGCATCTCGCTTGGCGGGATCGTGGCCGCTCGCTCCATACGCGTCGGTGGTTTCGATCTGGACGCTGCGATCACCAACTACGTGCGTCGTGAGTACGCGGTCGCGATCGGAGAGCGCACGGCGGAGGACCTGAAGATCTCGGTGGGATCAGCCTTTCCCACCCGCGACGAGACCAAGGCTCAGATTCGAGGGAGAGATCTGGCCAGCGGCCTTCCCAAGACTCTGCTGGTGACCTCTGAGGAGGTTCGGGAGGCGATCCACGAGGAGATCGAGGCTATTGTGGGGGCGGTCAGGCAGGCGCTGAGCGATACTCCCCCGGAGCTGTCCCAGGACTTGCTGGACCGGGGTATCCACCTGGTGGGGGGCGGCAGTTTGCTGCGCGGGCTGGACGCAAGGCTCGCTCGAGAGACCGGTATTCCCGTGCACCCGTGTGAGATGGCCCTGGAATGTGTGGCCCTGGGGGCGGGACGAGCGCTCGAGTCGTTGGACGATCTCCGCGGGCTTTTCGTAAACTGATCTGTGACCCAGAGGGAGTTGGCTCGTTGTCACGAGTGATGATCTTGTCTCGCATATCGGCAGTCGTGGTGGGGCTGGCACTTCTCGCATCGGCCGGCCCTGCGGCTGCATTCAATCAGTGGAACCTGGACCAGGCCGGCGCGACTTCTCGCGCGCGCGAGCTCGGCCACGCGGGCGCCGGCATCACGGTGGCAGTGATCGACACCTGGGTGGATGCGACCCACCCCGACCTGGCCGGCCGGGTGCTTCCCGTCATAGACCTGACGGGGCTGAGCGATTCGGGCAAGGATCGGTGTTGGCATGGCACCCACGTGGCCGGGATCATCGCGGCCAGCGGGGGGCTTCTGGGTGTCGCCCCGGCGGTCCAGGTACTGCCCATCCGGGTTCTCGCCTACGACCCGGACAGCGGGGACTGTTCGGGAGATTCCGGGATTGTGGCCAGGGGCATTCGCGATGCCGCCGACCGCGGCGCTCGCGTCATCAACCTCTCTCTGGGGGCCTTGCTGCCGTTGCTGTTCCAGGACTCGGCGGTCAGGCAGGCGGTCGACTATGCCTACGACAAGGGCGCCGTTGTCGTGTTCGCCGCCGGCAACTCCAGCATTCCGCTGACCGACACCTACGGCTCGCGAGCGATTCTGGTCGCGGCTACCGGGCCTAGTGGCAGGCGGGCTTCCTACTCCAACACCTCGAGTGAGGTCGCCGTGGCGGCCCCGGGGGGAGATGCTTCGACCTGCACTCCCGACTCGTGCGTCGTCAGCACCGTGCCTCCCAACACCATGACGAACTCCGACGGAAGCTACGCCTGCACCGTCGCCCCCTGTTACGTCGCTGCCCAGGGAACCTCGCAGGCCGCACCCCACGTGGCAGGAGAGGCGGCGTTGCTCATCGCTCAGTTGCCCAGCCGCTCCCCTGCCGAAGTGCGCCGGTTGATCGTTTCGGCGACTCGGCCTCTGGCCGGTTCGGCCTACGGGCTGATCGACATCGACAAGGCGTTGGCGCAGAATGCACCCCAGCAGGAGTCCCCTCCGCCGGCGCCGGGGGGCACTGGAGGTTCTCAATCGAAGTCGCCCGTTCCCGCGTACCGTACTACCTCGCCGACGGCGACGCCTGAGCCGACCCAGACGACGCCTGAGCCGACCCAGACGACGCCTGAGCCGGAAGCGCCGGCAGTTTCGGAGCAGCCGGAGTTGCGGCCGTCCGGACCGTCCCCGGCCCCTGTCGCGGTGCCGATCCCGAGGTCTTCTGGCCGGAGGGTTCCGGTGGCGACCGCCGCTATCCTACTGGCGGTGGTGGGCGGCGGACTTGGAGCTTCCGCGCGAACGAAGCCGAGTGGGAAAGCCACCTAGACGCTCTTGTCCCAGACGCGCCCTCGCGGTCAACGTCTCGGGGGAGCCCGTCCGATCGTCCACCCTGCCGGTGCTCCCTCCTTGCGGGGCGCCCTTTCGCTCAAGGGGAGCAGCTCGGCGGCCGAGAATGAGGCTAGGTCGGCGGTATCGTCAGGTCCGTGCTGCGTCGTTGGAGGATGACCAATGGACTGCATGGTGGTTTTCAAGACCTCGGATGGCAAACCCGGGTATCACCAGACTGACTCCCTGGATGAGGCGGTTCGCTTCGTTGAGCGCCTGCGCAATGCGGAGGATGTGCCCGATGTTCACATCTACCGGATGCAGGAGGTACCCATCGAGTTCCGCGTCTACTACCGAGTGGAACTCACGGAGGTCCCCGAACCCATGCCTCCGCCCGGCCCGGCGATCCCGATTGGGGACCAGAGTGGGCCGTGGCCGCCCGAGGCGAGCACTGCCGGATCCTTCGGAGCTCCAAGCTAGCGTTGGGGCAGGTTGAGTCTGGTCTCGCCCTATCCGAACAGCGCGCCCGCCAATTGTGCCAGCAGGCGCAGGGACATGAACGCCGCGATTCCCAGGGCGAAACCCACCACCACGGCCACCAGTAGCAGGCGGCGGGTTGCCAGGTATCGAGGCGGCAGAGCACCCACCAGGCTCGGCTCCGGCGGTCCTGCCACAGCCGTTTCCGCTGGGACCGTCCCCGCGAAGACTGTTTCCGCCGGGGCCGTTTCCGCGGAACCCCGCTCTATGGGAGTTGTCTCCCTGGGGATCGTCTCCACGGAACCCGGAGCGCGGACTCCGGTTTCGAGTCGAAGTGCCGGCGCGGTGGCCACACCGCCCTCAATGGCTTGCGCGGCGGCCTTCTCGGCTCGTTCGGCGCGCTCCCATTCCGCGGCGCTGAGTTCGA
>Ga0265292_1002942_pt1 | contig 11050 bp, 2 predicted proteins | sample Munlanlewell296A_FD_189080 | JGI IMG/M metagenome (GOLD analysis project Ga0265292, IMG submission 189080) | Leachate microbial communities from a municipal landfill in Southern Ontario, Canada - Leachate well 296A | ecosystem: Engineered > Solid waste > Landfill > Unclassified | place: Canada... | reverse complement strand
TGCATCATTAGGAACCGGAACTTCCTATACCACTCCCAGCATTTCTGTAACCACTTCCTATTGGGTGGATGCAACCGCCAACAGTTGCACAACGGCTTCCAGAACGGAAGTGATAGCCACCGTTAATCCTTTGCCCGCTGCACCTACAGGTACAGCAAGTCAATCTTTCTGTTCAAGTACATCACCAACAGTAACTAGTTTAACTGCAACAGGTACTGGAATTCAATGGTATGCTGCTTCAAGTGGCGGAAGTGCATTAGCAACTTCGACTGCTTTGGCAGATGCCACTCATTATTATGCAAGCCAAACTGTAAGCGGTTGCGAAAGCTCAGCAAGATTAAATGTAACTGCAACAGTAAATACAACTCCTGGTGCCCCGACAGGCACTGCAGCTCAATCTTTCTGTTCAAGTACATCACCAACAGTAACTAGTTTAACTGCAACAGGTACTGGAATTCAATGGTATGCAACTTCCAGCGGTGGAACAGCATTGTCATCTTCAGACGCTTTGGTAACTGCCACTCATTATTTTGCAAGCCAAACCGTAAGCGGTTGCGAAAGCTCAGCAAGATTAGATGTAACTGCAACAGTAAATGCCCTCCCAACCACCTCAGTAATTACAGGAAATACCACCCCAGCTTGTAACGGGACCGGAGTTACCTATAGTGTTGTATTAACAACAGGGTCGAGTTATGCATGGACAGTTCCGGCGGATGCAACCATAACGGCAGGAGCCACCGGCCCCAACAATAACCAGATAACCGTAACATTTGGTTCAACCAACGGAGATATTACAGTCACCGAGGCCAATGCAGCTTTTTGTGTTGGAAGCACAAAAACATTTACCATCAGCTTGGCGGGATGCGTGCTCAATGCAGCCTTTACCGGTACACCATTGACGATATGCCAGGGTTCAACGGTTACATTTACCAATACATCCACCGGAACAACCGGAAGTACAACCTATAGTTGGGACTTTGGCACCGGAGCTACCCCGGCTACTGCAAATACGGTTGGTCCTCATGTGGTTACTTACAGTACAAGCGGACCAAAAACAGTTTCGTTAACCATTACCGATGGAGTATCAGATACCGAAACAAAAACGAATTACATTACAGTAACCCCAACGGTAACCATCAATGCGTTCTCACCGGCCACATCAACCCGTTGCCAGGGTGCCGGTACGGTAACCACCACCACCACAGCAAGCAATAATTCCGCAGCCATTGTTTACAGTTTGGATGCAACCACCGCTGCTTTTGCCGGAAACAGTATAGTTGCAGCAACAGGCGCAGTAACTTATGCAGCAAGCTGGAGCGGGACCACCACCATCACGGCCAGTGCAGCAGGCTGTAACGGACCGGCCACAACCACCCATGTGGTGACTGTAAATGCCTTACCAACCACTTCTGCTATTACAGGAAATACTACACCGGCTTGTAGCGGGACCGGAGTTACGTATAGTGTTGCATTAACAACAGGGTCGGGTTATGTATGGACAGTTCCGGCGGATGCAACCATAACGGCAGGAGCCACCGGCCCCAACAATAACCAGATAACCGTAACCTTTGGTTCAACCAACGGAGATATTACAGTCACTGAGACCAATGCAGTTTCTTGTGTTGGAAGCACAAAAACATTAACCATCAGCCTGGCGGGATGCGTGCTCAATGCAGCCTTTACCGGTACACCTTTAACGATATGCCAGGGTTCAACGGTTACATTTACCAATACATCCACCGGAACAACCGGAAGTACAACCTATAATTGGGACTTTGGCGCCGGAGCTACCCCGGCTACTGCAAACACGGTTGGTCCTCATGTGGTTACTTACAGTACAAGCGGATCAAAAACAGTTTCGTTAACCATTACCGATGGAGTATCAGATACCGAAACAAAAACGAATTACATTACGGTTAATGATTGCAACCTGGAAATCGCAGGTACTGTCTTTGATGACAATGATCGTCTTACAGATAACACCGTTGATGGCACCGGGACCAATGCATCGGGCACCATCCACATGAACCTTGTGGATAATAACAACCTGGTTTTAGCTTCTGTCCTTGTCAACAACAATGGAACTTACAGTTTCGGCGCTTCCAATGGAGTTTTGATTAATACCAGCTACAAACTGATCGTCACCACGACAGCGCAGGCTCCGGGTACTACCCTTGCAGCGGCAACCTACCCGGCCAACTGGGTATCTACGGGAGAAAACCTCGGAGCAGGTGCCGGCAATGATGGCACCGTGGATGGTATCCTTGCGGTCAATACCAACTCGGGAAGTGCAGTGAATGCCAACTTTGGTATTGTTAAACTACCGGACATTACACCCAATATAACAGTTAGTCCCAATGTGATGGCGGGTATTACCAATTTCAATGTTACCGTGAAAGTAACTGAACTGAACATGGTGAACACCAATGGTGTGATTACTGTGGTAATACCTAAGGACTCCAGGTGGGTGTTTAACGGTTCTTATAACCCGTTATTGACAAACTTAGGTTCTACTTCATTGAATAATGCTGATTGGAGTTATTCATCCAATGCGTCCTACCATATCTTCACAACTACATCTGTAATATCGGCGGGTAGCTTTTCAACATTTGGTTTTAAGGCAACATTTACTCCGGGAAATACAAGGGGACTTTATACCATTACATCCCAGATTATATCAGGGAGTGGGGGAGAAAACAGGACCAATAATAATGTTGACTCAGAAAAATTGGATTACTTTTTTAATTAGCCTGCCACTTTTCCAAATTTTAGAAAAGTTGTCCTTTTTACGGAAAAATCAATGAATAGAAAAATTGGTTAATCGTTGATTTGTAATCATTTGTGTGCATAGGCTTAGTTTTTGATAAGGGGAAAATCTTATTGTTTGTACTCTTGAACTTATTAAGCTGATACTGTTAGGCTGCATAATGATTTTCCTTTCTAAATCCCAGGATAATCCGGCACCAGAACCTGCAAAGGCGATGGTGCTAGCACTGATCTTATTGTTTTCGGTGTCATTTTGGGGAACCGGTACAACATGGGCACAGGATCCTAATGGTAATTATAACCCATTTGTGGCGCAGGGTATCATAAGCCCGGCCCCACTTTTGCCAGCCGAAAATAATGGTACTGGTATTGCTTCTTTTAAAGTGGGCAACACAGGAAGTGATCCGCTTGTGTGGGATGCCAATGATCCTAACAATGATATGATCTTAGTGATGACTCTTTCCCGTGGTGTCCCCAATGTTGTACCATTGGATGCCACTTCAGCCCTCACAGTTATTGGAGGTTCCTTTGCTTCCACGTTTACCTGGTCTTATGATGTATCAACAAACACTTACCAGGGAAGGCAAAATCGTACAATACCCGGACTGGATCTAATTAATTTTACTAACGAAGGTCTTATCACTATTCAATATAAAGTTACACAGAATTCGCCGAAGATCGGTCCTCAAAATGGTTTTAATGTTAACCTGACCCCCCCTCCTTACACTAGTAGTAATTCACAGGATGATGACCAGGTAAGCACTTATACCTGGACTGAATTAAGAGATTTTGGTGATGCCCCAATAAGTTACGGTTCAGCTGACCACATTATTGATGTTGATAATTATATATATTTAGGATCAATAGTAGATGGAGAATTAGCCAATCAACCTTCAGCTACAGCAAATGGTGATGATATTACCGGGGCGGATGACGAAGATGGTGTAACATTCTCAACCCTGACACAAGGATCCACGGCAAATATCACAGTAACCGTTGTTGGTTTAGGCCCTTTAAATGCCTGGATTGACTGGAATGGCGATGGTGATTTTCTTGATACAGACGAGCAAATAGCTACGAATATTACTTTAGAAGATGAGACGAGAGTTCTGTCCGTTGCGGTACCTGCCGGTGCCATTACATCAGCACCCACATTTGCCCGATTTAGATTTGGGCCCAAAAGTACCCCCAGCTCGGGTTCAGCTCTTTATGGTGAGGTAGAAGATTACCAGGTTACCATTTTATGTGCTCCACCGGCATCGCCGCTTGCAACCCTCACACAACCCACCTGTGCCGTAGCCACCGGAACAATAACCGTTACGGCACCCACCGGCACAGGCATGACCTACAGCATTGGTGGTGATTACCAATCAAGTGCGATATTTACCGCAGTAGCATCAGGCACCTATACCATTACCGCTAAGAATTCGGCCGGTTGTGTTTCATCAGGGACAAGCGTGACGATCAATGGCTTGCCATCGGGACTCGCTTTGACCAGTGCTTCCGTAACCACTCCGATCCTTTGCAATGGCGGAACAGCTACGGTAACCCTAATTGCCGCCGGCGGAACCGCTCCGATAGCCTATACCTTTAATGGTGTAACCAATAATACCGGAGTCTTTAACGGAGTTTCTGCCGGAACAGCCCTGGCTTACAGCATCACCGATGTCAACAGTTGCGGTCCGTTAACCGGAACCATTAATGTCACCCAGCCTTCTGTTCTAACATTTGGTACGCCCGTCGTTTCAAATATTGGCTGCCAGGGGAGTAACACTGGAGTGATAGTTGTGAGCGCTTCAGGTGGAACAGGGACGATTGTCTATTCAATTCTTCCTACTGTTGGCACTCAATCGCCTGCCGGAACATTTAACGGACTTACCGCACAGACTTATATCATTACAGCGACCGATGCTTTTGGTTGTGTCAAAACAATTTCGGTTACGGTTACTACTAATCCTGATGTTACCCCCCCGACTATCACCTGTCAGCCAAATATCTTAAGATCTGCTGACCCGGGTCTGTGTCAGGCTACAATAACCATAACCAATCCAACGGCAACAGATAACTGTTCAACGCAGTTAACCATTACCGGTGTGCGTTCAGACGGATTGTTGCTTTCAGCCCCTTATCCTGCAGGAATGACGACTATCACCTGGACAGCAACCGATGGATCTGGAAATACTTCCGCAAGTTGTGCCCAAACCGTAACTGTGACAAGCGGAATAACTGCCAACGATGATACCGGTGCAGTTGTTAACGGCTTACTTGGCGGCCTATCGCTGGTAAATGTATTGTCTAATGACCTGGTGAATTGCAACATCGCTGATCTAAATAATGTGAACCTTTCCATTGTTAGCTCCAGCCATCTGAATGTCAGTTTAAGCGGTACTAACGTAGAAGTTGCTCCTGGTACACCAGAAGGAACCTATTTCCTGACTTATCAAATCTGCGAAAAAGTGAATCCTGCCAATTGCGATGAGGGCATTGTTACTGTAATGGTTATTTTACCGATCAACGCCTCGCTTATTGATGCTTTTGCTGATGAAGGCAGTGTTAGCGGAGTACCCGGTGGTATTGCTGTTCCAAATGTTCTGGTTAACGATAAGATAGACGGAAACCCTGTAATTCCATCGTATATAACCATAGCGTTTGTCAGCTCCACCGATCCGAATGTTACACTGAATGGCACGAGCGTGTTAGTTGCTCCAAATACCCCTGTTGGTATTTACTACCTGGACTATAGAATCTGTGAAGTGCTGAACCCAACCAACTGTGATGTGGCTACGGTTACAGTGACGGTTAATCCCTCACCTGTGCTGGTGATCACCAACCCGGCAGCAGTCTGTTCACCAGCCTCGGTTGATCTGACGGCAGCGGCAGTTACGGCAGGTTCAACAGCAGGACTGACCTTTACCTACTGGACGAATGCAGCAGCAACGACAGCTTATGCAACCCCGTCGACGGCAACTGCAGGCATCTATTATATCAAGGGTACGGCAGCGGGAACGGGATATTATAATATCAAGCCTGTAACAGTTACTGTATATCCAACCTCAGTAGGAGGAACCGTATCGGGAAGCAACAGCTCCATTATCTATGGCAGTTCTACCGGAAACATGACCCTAAGCGGACAAACCGGTACTGTTGTGAAATGGCAGAAAATGGCTGGTTCAGGTTCCTGGGCAGATATTACCAGCACCAGCGCAACCTACAGCGAAACCCCAACCTCGGCCGGCATCTGGCAATACCGGACACTGGTAACAAGTGGTACCTGCTCTGAAGCGTACTCTAACGCATTCACCATTACCGTTTCACCCAAACCTATTACAGTTACTGCAGTGACTGCTTCGAAAACCTATAATGGTACTATCGCATCCGCTGGTATTCCTGTTATTTCACCGGTTTTGGTTGCCGGCGATACCCCCGCGTTGATCCAGGCCTACAATAATAAAACGGCTGGAACAGGGAAAACACTGGTTCCATCCGGCTCGGTGAACGACGGTAATGGAGGACATAATTACGCGGTTACTTATGTAAATGTTACCACGGGTGTTATCAACCCGCTGGCTATCGTCGGAAGCATCACTGCCGAAGACAAGGAGTATGACAGTAACACCAATGCGGTTATCCTGATCCGCAGCCTGACAGGTGTAATCAGTGGCGACATGGTAAGTTACGTTGGCGGTACTGCTAATTTCGATACTCCGGCTGCTGGTGCCAATAAAACCGTAACCGCAACAGGGCTCTACCTTCGCGATACTGACGCCCTGAACTACACGGTTAATACTACGGCTACAACAACGGCAAACATCACCGGGATTATTGCCAACACATCGGTAACGGCCAATCCGGGACTTGTTCAGTATAGCGACCAGGTAATCCTGATCGCTACCATCACCGGTGGTGCTCCATTGGGAGGTGGTTTGCTTGCAGCTAAATCGGTGACTTTTACCATTGGCGGACAAGTCATGAAAGATGCCTTTAACAATACCAAAATTCCATTGGTGAGGTCGGGTACCTACCTGGTTGCCATCCTGGCCGTACCATTGACTGAAACTACCCTTGCCGGTTCTATGGCTCCAGGTGTCAAACCGGTAGCAGTTACATTCAACGATCCGGATATAAACTTCTTGTTCCGGCCGAAACAGGCAACAACAACTCTGACCATCACACCAGAGGATGCCATAGCCTACTATACCGGGGACCTTTTGGTACCGGCACCGGCAGGCGGAACAGCTACCGTGGCTTTACGCGCAACCATTCATAATGCCGCGGAGCCCGGCGGAGATGCCTTTGCCGGTGATATCCGTAACGCAACGGTATCCTTCGTGAACCGGAGCACCAACGCGGTTCTGGGAACGGCCCCGGTTACCCTGCTGAATCCGGCCGATTCAACAACCGGAACCGCTCTCCTCAACTGGACCGGTGTTCCGCAAGGTGATTATGTAATCGGTATTGTGGTGAACAATTACTATTCATATGATGTCGCTGCTGAAAATACAGTGGTAGAGGTATATGAAGCAATCGGTGATTATTTGACCGGTGGCGGGGATGCCGTTCCGATACTGTCGTCCGGTAAATTCGCATCCGATATCGGTAAACGTACCAACTTCGGATTTGATATGAAGTTTGATGACAAGGGGACGATTCTCAGCGGCCGTGCAATCATTCTCCTGCGCAAAACTGTTGATGGAGTCCAGAAACTGTATCAAGTCCGGAACTCCGACATAACCGCGGTGGCTGTCAATATCGATAACTCCAGTGAACCAAAAGGCGGATTTATCGGCGTGGCCAGCCTTTCGGATATCACTGATCCTTTATCGCCGGTTGAATTGGCTAACGATCTGACCTTAAAAATCAATATGACTGACCGGGGCAATCTGGGTACTACTTATGACGAGATCGCTATCACGTTATGGAATGGCACAAACTTGTATTACTCCAGCAACTGGATCACGAACAGAACAGCCGAAATGAACCTTACCGGCGGTGATCTGATCGTTCACTGCAGCTTTAATCTCGAAAACGATCTGGGGACCGGTATAGGCGATATCACTTCGGACCTAGGGTCAGGCGCTGAAATTATAGCTTATCCGAATCCTTCACCCGGCATGGTCAACTTTAAATTTAAGATGGATGTTAGCTCTATGACCACTCTCGATATTGTTTCGATGAACGGAGCTTTAGTATCAAGAGTATTTGAGGGGTTTGTTGATAGTTCAATGTATCAGATCGTTAATTACGATAGCAAATTGCCTCAGGGAATCTATTACTATCGGTTAAGAACTTCGAAACAGGTTTTATCTGGCAAAATCGTCATTACCAAAACGTACTAACCGTGATGCGTGATGCGTAATCCTGATTAAAAATGTTTCCATGGCAAAACAAACTCCCAGGGCTCCGACAGCTACTTCGAAAAAATTGCCACAAACACCGGTTAATATATCTTATCTTTTCCTGCTTATTGCTTATGGTTTCGTGACGGTGCTCACACCCAACCTGAAGACTTTAGACTCCAACGGCCCGAAATTCCTAACACTGGCACTGCTTAATCTGGCGACTTACCTATTTCTGTTTACCCGCAAGGAAGTGAAGACCCGCCCCGAATGGTACTATGCTTTTTTTAGTAATGGTATTGGGATCGCATACACCGGACTGATGGTAGTATCGCTGCTCTCATTTTTCAAAGCCATCAATGTGCTGGAATCAGTGCTCCATTTTGCCAAAATCTTCACCACGTTTTCGGCAGCTTACCTGGTTTCGGTACTTATAGTGGCAGATAAAAGGAATATACTATACTTATGTGTAGCAATGACCTTGCTGTTAATTTATGAAAGTTTAACTGTTTTTTCGGAGATTAATAAATATATACATGGCAAATTAAGTTCTATCGGTGAAATTCAATCTGTTTACTCCAATAAAAATGGGCTAGCGTCTGCAGTTTTTGTCAAGATTCCTTTTGCATTTGGGTTAATGGTATTCAGCCGAAAATGGTTGAGAACATTAGGCATACTTGGGACCTTCCTGGCCATAACAGCTACTTTATTTCTGAGCACCAGGGCTTTTTACCTGGGTCTTTTTGCCTTAACTGTTCTGCTCACGATCTTTTTTATTATTAGGTTTTTTCAAACACATAACAAATATCAACTGAGGTTAATCGGTATTTACCTGATCCTTTTTGTATTTGCATTCCTGATCTTTTCAATAACACTGCGCTATTTATATCCCCAAACGCAAGGTGGATACAACATGAGCGTGGTACCCCGGTTGGCAACTATAACTAATACTGAGTCTTCAGTAGCACTTAGGCTGGAAGGTTGGAAACGTTCCTGGCATGTTTTCAAGGAAGACCCTATATTAGGTGTCGGACTCGGCAACTGGAAAATAGCCACCCTTAGAGAAGAGAATCAGACAAATCAAGATTTTTTATACCATTACAAAGCTCACAACGATTTTATTGAAACTACAACGGAAACAGGAATTTTCGGGGGATTGTTTTTTATCGCGATGTTCCTTCTGACAGGATGGGCACTATTAAGGGCATTACTCAAAAACTCTTCTCCTGAATGGCTAAAAGCACTCTTTCTACCGGCCATTGGGCTGCTTTGCTACAGTTTTGATGCGTTCTTCAATTTTCCGCAGGATCGTCCTGAAATACAGGCGTTGTTCGCTTTATACCTGGGAATGGCTGTTGCTTTCAGTTCCTTATACGCTGATGAAAGCGCAAGGCCATCTAAATCCAATCCAACTAAAAAATCCGGCAACAACTTCTTCCGGCTTCCCATGATCATTGCCTATGGGCTGGTGCTGACAATTTCCGCTAACATTTTATTCCTGAATTTCAACTCCCTTAAACTCCAACGTATTGTAAAAGAGGATATAGGACTTGGGAAATTCACCCACCCTGCCTCCATGTTTCTCGACGGATTTCCGGCCATCCCTGATTTAAATGTAGAGGGTGAACCTATTGCTGTTCAAAAAGCCTACTACCTTATGAACGAACAACGGAACGATGAGGCTATTGCATTGCTGAAAAAGGATAAATCGAGCCCATTCGATTCCCGGCCGGAGTATTTCATTGCTGGGGCCTACTATAATCAAAAAAAAATTGATAGTAGCATGGCCTATTCGCAGAAAGCGTACAACATTAAGCCTAATTATTTCAGAAATATTTCTTTACTATGTGAACTATTGCAACAGAAAGGGTTACAAAAAGAAGGTGAAGCCATAGTTGATAAATATTTGAGTAAAACTAAAAACAATAAGGAAGCCTGGTTGTATGCTTCCTCATTTTACGACAAATACGGCAATATACAGAAAGCGGCATCCGTTATCGATACAGCTGCTAATTACTTTCCTACCGATAGCCTGATATTGAGCCAAAAGGCAACCATGAGCCGTAAAGCTATTATCATGCCCTACCAAGCGTTGTATGATGCAGCCTCCGGCGCTTTTATTGCGAAAAGATACAATGAGGCTGCCCGATATTATTCCGAACTGTTGACTAAAGAACCTGGCTTTATCGAAGCCCGCAATTACAGAGCATATTGTTACTACAATATAAAAGAATACACTAAAAGTATTCAGGACCTGGATTTCCTGATTTCCAGAGGCCTAACCCGTTCGAACCTATACAACCTATACAATATGCGGGGAGCAAATTATTATATTCTGGGAAATAAAGACGAGGCCTGTAAAAACTATAAGATTGCAGCCGACATGGGTGACAAGGATGGATTGGATAATTATGCCAAAGTATGCGGACCCGCTAAGAAATAACCTGTAGAGTATTCGCCGTTTTGGAACGGAACCTCAAAACAGATAACTTGCAGGAAAAATACACAACGCTTCCAAAGTTACGAGGTCTGCCCACACCCACACTCACTCACACACTTTATGGTGGGCGTCGATTTTCTGTAGGGGCGACCCTTGCGGTCGCCTCAGGAATATCAGAGGGCGACCGCAAGGGTCGCCCCTACGAACATTAAATCTCCCGCAGGTGGGTGTGAGTGTGGGTGTGAGTGTGCCGTTCACGATTGGGAGATTATTCCAAAAAAATGCCTCATGAATCGTATTGATTATTTGTATTTTACAAAGAGTTATATAGTAGACGCATAATTATGCGTCTCTACACAACAGCAGGCCGAAAAAAGTGGTTCCCCTCCATTGAGCTCCCCATCATCATGCAACCGGGTCGAGTAGGCCGGGGGAGTTTCACCCCCAGCCTCTCACAGAACCGTACGTGAAAGTCTCCCGTCATACGGCTCTTCCAGATAGATTTAAA
>Ga0265292_1002941_pt1 | contig 11059 bp, 6 predicted proteins | sample Munlanlewell296A_FD_189080 | JGI IMG/M metagenome (GOLD analysis project Ga0265292, IMG submission 189080) | Leachate microbial communities from a municipal landfill in Southern Ontario, Canada - Leachate well 296A | ecosystem: Engineered > Solid waste > Landfill > Unclassified | place: Canada... | reverse complement strand
ATCAAAAATATATACAAGAATTAATTGTTAAAGGAGATTCTTATTATTGTTTCTGTACACACGAGCGTCTCGAAACATTAAAAGAAGAACAACAGAAACAAAAACTGCCTCAGGCAAAATACGATAAACATTGTTTCTCTCTTAGTAAAAGTAAGATAGAAGAAAATCTTGCAAACAAAATTCCGTTTGTCGTGCGTTTAAATGTTGTACCGAACCAAAAAATTATTTTTGATGATATTGTCCGCAGTCGTGTTGAATTCGAGAGCAATAATGTTGATGATCAGGTTCTGATTAAAAGCGACGGTTACCCAACTTATCATTTTGCAAATGTTGTTGATGATCATTTAATGGAGATAAGTCATGTTATCCGTGGTGAAGAATGGCTCCCATCAACTCCGAAACATGTATTGTTATATGATTCATTTAGTTGGGAAAGACCAATATTCGCACATCTTCCGTTATTATTAAATCCCGATAGATCTAAACTGAGTAAAAGACAAGGCGATGTTGCAGTTGAAGATTATCGCGCAAAAGGATTTTTAAAAGAAGCGCTTGTAAACTTTGTTGCTTTATTAGGATGGAACGCCGGTGATGATAAAGAATTTTATCTAATGAATGAATTGATCGATAATTTTTCTTTGGAACGGGTTAACAAATCCGGAGCTGTATTTGATCTTGAAAAATTGAATTGGCTTAATGCAGAACACTTACGAAAGATGAAAGACCAAGATATTTTACCATTTCTTAAGGAAGAAATTTTACACTCTACGTTCTGCGCTCTACACTTCTCAGATAATTATCTCTTACAAGTTATTTCTGCAATGAAAGAACGAGTCAGTTTTATCAGAGAATTTTTATCTAAATCGCCATATTTCTTTGAACCCCCATTTGATTATGAAGAATCATCAAAACAGAAAAATTGGAACCATGATACTCCAGAACAAATGACAAAATTATGTAATTCATTTGCACAGTTGAATAATCCGACAAAAGAAGATTTGGAGAGTGCACTTAAACAAACTGCCCTCGATATAAACATAGGCGCTGGAAAATTAATTCATGCTTTACGCTTAGCAGTTTCTGGTATGAGCGCTGGTCCAGGTGTATATGATATATTAGTAATTCTTGGTTTACAGGAAACTCTAAAAAGAATTACACTTGCTATTGAGAATATTAAATAATCCCAAAACTTTCTAAATAAAAATATTATGCTTAATAATAATAAAATAATTGTTGTACTTCCTGCATACAATGCCGAAAATACGTTAGAGGCAACCTACAATGAAATTCCATTTGATATAGTTGATGAAGTAATTCTTGTGGATGATGCAAGTCATGATTCTACAACATCAGTGGCAAAAAATATTGGAATTAAACATGTTGTTCGGCATGATATCAATTTAGGATACGGTGCAAATCAAAAAACATGTTATAGAAAAGCTTTGGAATTAAATGGCGACATTATTATTCTTCTGCATCCAGATTATCAATATACTCCTAAACTAATCCCCTCTATAGCATGGATTATTGCAAATGATATTTACCAAGTGGTTTTGGGTTCTAGAATCCTGGGACTTGGTGCTTTAAAAGGTAAGATGCCTTTGTATAAATATTTTTTCAATAGAGTACTTACACTCATTCAAAATATTCTTGTTGGTCAAAAGTTATCAGAGTACCACACTGGTTATAGAGCGTTTTCTAGATCTGTTCTTGAAAAAATAAATTATGAAAGTAACTCTGATGATTACATTTTTGATAACCAGATGCTCTCACAAATAATATATGCTGGATTCGAAATTGCAGAAATAACTTGTCCAACCAAATATTTTGAAGAGGCATCATCAATAAATTTTAGAAGAAGTGTTAAGTATGGCTTAGGAGTTTTATTAGTATCATTGCAGCATTTTCTTCAAAGAATGGGAGCGGCAAAATTTAGTATGTACGTTAAAAAACAACGTTAGCTATCATCTTTTTGACGGCATCCTTCTAAAGAAAACAAATCCCCCTTCTTCTTTTATTAATTCAATGTCCGGTAATCTCATGCAATCATCTTTATCTTGAATTTTGCAAATAAAATAAACTGGTTTATCCACTTTTCCTTCTTTTAACCACACTTCATAATCATTTTGGGTCATATTTAAGCTTGCTGCACTGTTTTCATATTTCTTCTTGCTATAAAACAAATGGGCATAGCTTTTCATGCCGAATACATTCACATAAACATCTTTATTAATTATACTTTCATAAAAATCTATTACCGCTCCTTGAACATGTTTTTCAATTTTAGGCATTGCAACAGGAAGGAATAAAAATATTACAATGATTACGTTGAGAAATAATAAATACAATCCATATTTTATTTTTTGTTTCCTTAAACATATTATCGAAATAATTATTCCTATCAAAAATAAAACTCCAATCAAGAATTCATATCCATTCCATGGAACAATCATGCTTAAGTTTCCTTGAACAAACTTATCAGTAATATATGGTAAGATTCTTTGTCTGTATATAAAGAGTAAAGGGACACCTATAAACAGTATTGCAAAGAGTAAGCCCAAGAAAATAAGTGCAACGTAGTGCCATACTTTTAAAATAATTTTTTTCTTTATCATAAAATAAATTGAAGATGCCGCTAAGAAAGTCATAGGATAATAAGCTAAAGAGGAATAATGAACAATTTTTGTTTTGACAATTGAAAAGATTATAAAAACAACAAATAAAAGAATGACCATCAAGACTCTAAAATCATTTTGTTCTTTTTGCAAATACTCTTTCTTTTTGAAAAAATCAAAAATAAAAACCGAAGCTGGGAAACATCCTATTAAAAGAACGAAGAAATGATAGTAAAATGGGCCTCCGTGACTGGCTTCGCCAGTTGTTAATAAGCGGATCTGATATTTTATAAACTCAGTGATAAACGATAACCCATGTGATGTGGTTTCAAGACCAAACCAAATCAACGAAACAAATGATGCTGAAATAGCAAAAAGAATTGCATCAACTATTGGTAATTTTATTTCGTGTCTTTTGACAATCCAAAAAATAAAATATGTTATTGATGGAAGTAGAAATCCAACGGGGCCTTTAGTTAAAACTGCCAGCCCAGAACATAAACCAGCTAAAACAATTGTGGTTCTATTTTTATTCTGGTATAAATAATTTCTAAAAATTAAATAGATAGATAAAAACATGAAAAAGTTGAACATAGGATCAATGATACCGCTTCGGAAATAAAAGTGCGGAAGAAAAGAACCGAGATACACAAGCACCCAAGTTATTCCAAATTCCGTATCAATTATTTTTTTGCCAATATTAAATAATACTAAGAGAGAAATAATTCCTATCAAAGCGTTTGGCAATCTTGCCGCAAATTCATTAACACCAAATAGATTCATTGATAATGCTTGGCACCAAATAAAAAGAGGTGGCTTTTCCCAAAACGGCTGGTAGTCAATCTGAACACGGAGATAATCTTTAGTGACAATCATTTCACGAGCGCATTCTGCAAAGTTAATCTCATCCCAATCAAACAGATGAACATTGCCTAAAAAAGGTATTAGAATTACCGCAGCAATCAATGCTATAATAATATTGATTTTGATGTCTGATAACTTGTTCATAATTTTTAAGAGAGAGAAATTGACTCCAATTGAATAAATTATTTCTTATACACCAATGATTATCTTATATTATTTCTATCAAATAATTTCATCAGATTATAAATCAAATATATTGAAATACTCTTTAATGTAGGTATTCTATTGAGAAAGTTTTTGCGTTATTTAAAATTATTTGGGTTAACAGTATCGCTTCTTATTCTAATACTTTGCTTCCCATATCTACTAAGCCCAATATATAATTTTTCTTCAAACCATATTTTTACTGGCGACAAATTTTACAATCCTTATTCAGGCATTAATTCTCAATATATTAAAAGTAATTTTCACGCACATACAAAAGCATTTTTTGGACTTACTGCTGGGAACGACGAACCAGACAGTTTATGGAATGCATATAAAAAATTAAATTACGATTTACTTTCAATCAGTAATTATCATTCATTGACTCCTAGATTGATTTCCCAAAACATTTACATTCCAAATTATGAACATGGCATAAATCTTTTTAAGAACCATTTTTTAATGATTGGCGCTCGTTCAATGGATTATTTTAATTTTTTTTTCTATCAAACTATTCATCAGAAACAATTTCAAATAAACAGATTAAAAGACAAATGTAAATTCTTAGTTATCACTCATCCTAAGTTACGATCTGCTTATTCTTCGCACGAACTAGCTAATCTAAATGGTTACGATGCTCTTGAGATTTATTCCCGTTTTTCTGAAGCAGAAGATCTTTGGGATTCCGTGCTTTCTAGTGGTAGATGTGTTTGGGGTTTTAATAATGATGATTCACACGATATGAGTAAATATTTAGAAGTTGGTAGTTACTGGAATAATATCTATTCGAGTTCGGAAAAAGAAGATGACATTATTAAAGCATTAAAATCCGGTAGATTTATTTCCGTAAAGGGTAAATTGGGTGGAGTAGAAAATATAGTCAAATCTTTAGAAGTAAAAGACTTTTTAATTAATATCGAACTAGAAAAAAACGCAAAGCAAATAAAGTTTATCGGGCAAAACGGAATACCTAAAAAAATAATAATCAATGCATCTACTGCTTCATATGTAATTCAAAAGAATGATACATATATACGGATAGTCGTCGAAAATGATTCCTCTTTATTCTACTTCAATCCAATTTTTCGATATAAGAATAAACCATTTGATAATAAACCTGCCATCATTAATTATCAGTTTTCAATTGTCTACTGGTTGTGTTTTGGTCTAATTTATCTTGCGTTAGTATTTTTAATTATTAGATCTTTGAGCAGAGTTATACGACTTATCTTTATGAATAGAAAAAATATTTCCCGGCTTTAGCCTCATTATGCCCTCTCTATAAACTTCCAACCATATTTTTTCATGAACTCATCAACTTCTTCAGAAAAAGACTTATTTTAATGATGTTCTTCTTGCTTATGAATATAACTTCCAACAGATCCAATGTGACTCTCACTTAAACTAACAGCCCAATAATCATCCTGGCAATAAAACTTTGTTTTTGTGAGGTGGTTTTTGTCAATCCAATATGACGATTCCCCTTTAATGAGTTGAGCTACTTTACTGTTTGTTTGCTCTTTGTTTAGAGATATCAAACAATGAATATGATCCTCATACCCATTAAGGCAATCTATCCATATTTCTTTTTCTTCTGCATTTTTCTTGATGTGTTGGAAAGTATCTTTTTTGATATCGTGAGTTAATAGGGCTTCTCAGTTTTTAGTAGAGAATACAAAATGAATTCATATTCTGACCCAACTCATAATATTAAACTCTTGTGCATGATGAAATATTTTTAATGTAATGTAACTTTCTTTGAATAATAATAAAATATAGCAATAGGCAAAATATTTTTTGCAAGTGATTTTTATCAATTGCAGTTCACTTATTCCCATGAATGGCTCCGCTATATGAACTGAAAAGAATATTACAATAAAGTACAAAATTCCTATACTTCGTTTACATATTTTTGCTGATAACTTACTTCGAATGTAGTTCCATCTTTCTTTGTTGATGTAAAAGAGATTTTCCCATTCAAATATTTTTCAGTAAGAAATTTCATACTATAAATTCCAATTCCCCGCCCGGCTCCCTTTGTGGAGACAGAACGATTGAATAATTGTGATTGAATATCTTCAGGAATAAAAGACGGGTTGTGAACCGAGAAATAAACCATACCATCTCGATTACCACAGTTCAATGTAATTGTTTCATCCGCAGAAGATGCTTCGATAGCATTTTTTATCATATTGCTTACGACTCTTCCAAGTAAAGTTTCATCAGTTTCGATTTCTGAATTTTTGCTTTCATGTGATATTACTAAAAATTTATTTCCCAAGATGTCCGAGTGATTAAATGAATCATACATTAGTCTTAAAATATTGATCGAGTTGATCTTCTGAATATTCAGTTTGATCTTACTCTTTTCAGATGATACAAGATGGCGATGAGTAACTATTTCATCAATGATCCTTTTTGCGATCTCATCTAATACTTTCATTAACTCTTTCCGCTCATCTTCACTTAGAGTTTCATCATCAATTATCTCAAGCATATTATTTAAGCTGCCGGCAGTATTTAAAATATCATGGAAGAAGATCCGCTCGATCTGTTTACGCTCGGTAATGTCTTCAAATATTCCGACACCGCCGCTGATCATTCCGTTATCAAGTGTTATTGGTGCAAAATTTACTCTAACCGGAGTGATCTTACCGGAAGTTTTAGATAGATATTCACCTTCATAATGTCCTATTGTTCCGGCAAGTGTATGTTCGATTGCAGAGACCATATTAACATCTAAAGCTTCAGATAGTAACGCACCTATGATTTGTTCTTTCTTCGAATCGCTTATACTGATAAAATTATCATTACATGCAGTGATTCTTCCAGTTGAATCAAAATGGAGAATACCGAGCGGTACATTTGAGAAAACCATTCTGTACTTTTCTTCACTTTCGCGAAGAGCTTCTTTAGTTTCTTTAAGATCGGTTATAGATTGGGCTACAACATCTAATTCGATAATTGAATCCGGAATAGAATCGAGTACATCAAATATGATCTCTTTATTCTTATGTGATGAATCTTTTTCCGGTGAATTATCTTTCATAAATTATTTTTTACTCCAACTGTCTTTCAATGTTACAGTTCTATTGAAAACTAATTTTTCATTTGAAGTATATTTTGTATCAACACAAAAATAACCATGTCTCTCAAATTGGAAACGATCACCTTTCTTTGAATCCTTGATGAAAGGTTCGATCAACGCATTAGGAATAATTTCCAAAGAGTTGGGATTCATAAAATCTAAAAAACTTTTTTCTTTATCAGAATCCGGTGCTTCAACAGTAAATAGTCTGTCGTATAAACGGACTTCAGCTTCGAATGCATGTTTTGCAGAGACCCAATGAATTGTTCCTTTAACTTTCTTTTTACTTGTGCCCGTTCCGCTTCTTGTATCGGGATCGTAAGTACAACGAAGTTCTACAACTTCACCTTTATCATTCTTAATAACATCTTCGCATTTAATTATATATGCATAACGTAAACGTACTTCTCCACCCGGAACTAAACGATGGTAACCTTTCGGAGGATCTTCCATAAAATCTGTCTGCTCGATATAAATTTCATTTGTAAATGGAATCTTCCTAATTCCCATTGATGGATCTTCGGGATTATTTATTCCATCAAGTTCTTCTTCGCCTTCATAATTTTTAATTACAACTTTAAGAGGACGGAGAACTGCCATAGCACGCTGAGCATGTTTATTCAGATCATCTCTAACAGCAAATTCAAGAAGAGCGATATCGGTAAGTGCATCGCGTTTGGCAACGCCAATTATCTCTGCAAAATTGCGAATTGATTCCGGTGTGTAACCTCTTCTTCTAAATCCGCTTACAGTCGGCATTCGAGGATCATCCCAGCCATCAACATAATTTTCTTTAACTAATTGTAAAAGTTTTCTTTTGCTCATTACAGTGTAGCTTAAATTGAGCCGTGCAAATTCGATCTGCTGCGGATGATGAATTCCAAGTTCATCTAAGAACCAATTATAAAGCGGACGATGATTTTCAAATTCAAGCGTACAGATCGAGTGTGTAATTCCTTCGATCGAATCTTCAAGTCCGTGTGCCCAATCGTAAGTTGGGTAGATGAACCATTTGTTCCCTTGACGATGATGTTCATCATGAACTATTCTGTACATGATGGGGTCGCGCATATTTATGTTTGGCGAAGACATATTGATTTTAGCACGCAATGTTTTTGATCCGTTCGGGAATTCCCCTTTACGCATCATTTCCAGTAGATCAAGATTTTCTTGAACGCTTCTATTTCTGTAAGGACTTTCTTTTCCAGGTTCAGTTAATGTTCCGCGCGTTGCACGTATTTCATCTGTGTTTAGATCATCAACATAAGCTTTCCCTTTTTTAACCAAAGCTACTGCCCATTGATACATCTGTTCAAAATAATCCGAACCGTAGAAAATCCGATCTTCAAAATCAGCGCCGAGCCATTTTACATCCTCTATTATTGAATCAACATATTCTTGTTCTTCTTTTTCGGGATTGGTATCATCAAAACGTAAATTAAATTTGCCTTTGTAGTCGCGGGCGGTTCCGTAATTAAGACAAATTGATTTTGCATGACCGATATGTAGATAACCATTCGGCTCCGGAGGAAAGCGAGTACAAACATTTCCACCCCATTTGTTGTCCTTCATATCTTCATCAATAATTTCATAGATGAAATTTTTAGATTTTCTTTCAACTGAATTATCGCTGGTATCCATAAGGTATTCTACTGTTTTATTCTTGAAACAATTTTATGCAAAGATAAACAATCGCTCCTATACATTCTAATTCAGTCAAAATAGTTTTTGCTTCTAAAATAAGTTTGAAATTCTCTTTCCTCTTGATTAATTTATAAATGTTTTGGGAAACTTTGATCATCAATCAGTTATAAGGAATTAACAGTGAAGGCGAAAAAAATTATCTTTCTCATATCACTCATTTCATTCAATTTGACTTCCGGACAGGATACACATTCGATTTACCCAGATCTGAAAAAACTCTGTGAGGAACTTCATATGAAACCTGAACTTTCTCTCAAGGAGGAAAAAACTTCTGAAAGGATCGGTTCTGAATTACGGAAACTCGGCTACGAGGTAACAGAAAAGTTTGGCGGCTATGGTGTTGTCGGCATAATGAAAAATGGAGAGGGGAAAACACTCATGATACGAACAGATATGGATGCTCTACCCATAGAGGAAACTACTTCTCTCCCCTTCACTAGTGAAAACAAAGGAGCTATGCATGCATGCGGTCATGATATTCATATGTCGGTATTTGTAGGTGTCGCTAGACTTTTATCCGAGAACAAAAATAAGTGGAAAGGCACAGTGATGATGATCGCTCAGCCTGCCGAAGAAATTGGGAAAGGTGCAAAGCTCATGCTCGATGCAGGACTTTATCAAAAGTTTGGCGTTCCGGATTATGCTTTAGCGATCCATGTTTCCACAAATTTTGAAGCCGGCACAGTGGCTTATTGTCCGGGCAATGCAATGTCAAGTGCTACAAGCGCAACAATAACAGTAAAAGGAATCGGCGGTCATGGCGCTTCTCCACAATTCGCAGTAGATCCAATCGTACTATCAGCACAGATGATTCTGGCGTTCCAGACAATCGTTAGCCGAGAGATCTCTCCATTCGATCCCGCAGTTGTAACAGTCGGATATATTAAGGGAGGAACAAAGCATAACATTATTCCCAATGAAGTTGAAATGGGGTTAACGATCCGTTCGTTCAACGATTATGTAAAAGGTAAGATCATTTCTTCTATAAAGAATAAAGCTGAGCACCTGGCAGCTAGTGCCGGGCTTCCAAAGGAATTATATCCTATCCTTCAATTTCCGGAAGAAACTCCATCGGTTTTCAACAACCCGGAGCTAACCGAAAGAATGGTAAAATTATTGAGAACTGAATTAGGCGAAAATAAAGTTATCCTGGCACAGCCGTGGTCGGCTTCTGAAGACTTTTCCCAATATGGAAGGACCCAAGAGAAAGTTCCTTCACTTCTTCTGTGGGTTGGTGCTGCAACTAAAGAGAATTTTGAAAAATTAAATAGAGGCGAGAAGATTCCTTTCGTTCATTCTCCCAATTTCAATCCCGACTATGAGAACACTATTAAAACGGGACTGAGAGTTGTGAGTGCAGAAGCATTTCACATACTTAGTAACTGAATTTACTCAGTATTCGGTCTGCCTGCCGCAGGCTTGCTAAAGCCGGTTTTTGTTATTTAAACATATTCCACGACGTAAAGAGGATGTGTGAAAATACCAATGCAAAAACGAACTCACCCTAAATCCCTCTCTTAAAAAGAGAGGGACTGTTTCTTAGGGAATAGAGTTGCCGGAAAACGGTGCGAAATCGCCCCTTCTCTTTTTAAGAGAAGGGGGCGGAGGATGAGTTCATAACTTTGACTATATTTTTCTCACAAACTTTGAAAGACATGGATTTTTATAAAGTCAATACAGCCAAGCCAGAGGCGGGCAAGCTCTTTCCCCAACCTCGCCTACCTTCAGGTATGTGAATGGCTTTCGATTAAAATTACATTCAATTTGGAAATACATTTTAAGTTATTTAGTTTTCGAACCTAAAATAAATGTATAGAAATATTATTTGCCGAAGTGGCGGAATTGGTAGACGCGCTGGACTCAAAATCCAGTGGAGCTTAAACTCCGTGCCGGTTCGAGTCCGGCCTTCGGTACTAAACAAAACCCAATCACAAAATGGCTGGGTTTTTTTGTTGCACATATTAAAATCAAATCAGTAGCTTAATCCCGACTTGCGTATTTACGTAAACTTAACAATGAATTTATTTTTTAATAGCTCCGGCATTCATACCAAAGGGTAAAATCCCTCTCAATATTCTAGATTTTTCCAAAGGAATCCTATGGATAGTCCAATACAGATTGTCTATTTGGGTTAAAGCCCTTAGGTTGTGGCCAAATTATTCTTTCCCCCAACTTGAATAGGTTGTGTGAAAATTTATAATCAAACAATAAACTCTCCCTAAATCCCTCTCTTAAAAAGAGAGGGACTTTTCCTATGGAATGGATTTGCCAGAAAATGGGGCAAACACGCCCCTTCTCTTTGAAAGAGAAGGGGACGGGGCAGATACTTGACATATAATTTTAACACGGGCTCTAAAGCGCTGAAACTAACCAGTCCCGTGAGAATTGTAAAAGGATCGAATCTATTCGAGCACCACGAAAATAATTATGAAAAAGGGTCGAATCTATTCAACCCTACAATCTTAAAAGCCGGAAGTTGGATGTTGAGACTGTCGAAAAAGTCCATTTATACACTTACTGTTCTCTTTTTTGTGTCTTTAATTTTTCTTCAGTTATTTTTTAGATTGTTCTGAGATATCTCGTT
>Ga0265292_1002940_pt1 | contig 11063 bp, 12 predicted proteins | sample Munlanlewell296A_FD_189080 | JGI IMG/M metagenome (GOLD analysis project Ga0265292, IMG submission 189080) | Leachate microbial communities from a municipal landfill in Southern Ontario, Canada - Leachate well 296A | ecosystem: Engineered > Solid waste > Landfill > Unclassified | place: Canada... | reverse complement strand
CGGATGGTTAGGGTTGGCTTAATTTGGTTAGATTTAATTTACGTGGCCGCCCCGGCGTAAAGAGGCGGCAAAAATGAGGCTTAGGTGTAGTTCTGGAGGAGGCTGAACGCCTTCAGCGCGTCCCTCGTGTCGAGGATTATGATGGTGTTGGTGAAGCAGCTGATGAACTCTATGATGTTTATGTCGTGGCCGCCGAGGAGCTGGGTTATGAAGGCGACGAAGCCGGGTGTCGTCTCGACGCGGTCCGGGCTGAGGAGGACGAGGGCGACGAGGTTGCTCATCACCTGCACCTGCTTCGGCAGGTCCTTCCCCAACCCCGTCTGGTCGACTATGTAGACGTAGCTGTCGGTGAGATAGGCTGTGACGAGGTAGGGGATATCAAGCTTAATCGGGCTGATGAGGACGGCGATCTTGTCCTGGAGGCGCACCTTCGACTCCTTGAGTATGCCCCTCACCTCCTCCTCCTGGAGCCTGCGGTCCTTCGAGAGGTCCTCCGCGATGCGTATCACCGCCGCCTTAACCGCCTCGGTGCTCCCCTCGCCTATCTCCTCCTGGAGCATCCTCGCCAGCGCGCTGTAGTTCACTATCCCCATCTTCAGCGCGTCGAGGAGGCTCGGTCTCATCTGGATCGCCTCCCTCACCATCCGGGCCACCGACTTTGTCCCATCACCGCTACTCAATGCCATGAATGAGACATAACTGCACTATAGTATAAATTTGTGCCCCGTTTCACATAGCTTTCATCAATCGGTTTAAACGATGGAAATCAGCTATCCTCAACCGTTCCAAACAGTGACCGCAATGCCAGGGGACGTGCGCAGGATGGAGCGGGAACGGGAGACGATGGCGAACATGATGAAGATATACTGCGCCGATAAGCACGGCTCCCCCGAGCTCTGCGCCGACTGCCGCGAGCTCCTCCAGTACGCCACGGCGAGGCTCGACCGCTGTCCAAACGCCGAAAACAAACCCACATGCAACAAGTGCACGATACACTGTTACGACACCGCCCACCGCGAACGCGTCAAGGCCGTCATGAGGTACGCGGGTCCGAGGATGCTCCTCAGGCACCCGGCACAGGCGCTCCGACACCTCGCCGACGAGATGAACTCCCCCCAGAAGAGGAAATGACGCGGGGCGCCTTCATAGTGACCTTAAAAAAAGGGGGAGGGAGGTCCCCGATCCAAACCCGAAAACAGCCTCTCCCGGTCGAAGAGACCCCAAAAACGCTCCGACCGACTTCGATAATGTCCCAAAATGGGCATTAAAACCACACATCCCGCCCGAGTGAACCCGACGAACATCCGCCGCTCCCCGTCGCACGGGGAACCTGAAAACCCAGCCAAACCCGAAAAGCGGCTAAAATAACCGGAAACGCGACGGCGACGAAGATACCCCCCTCCCCCCCACCCATGCACGCACGAGACAGACAAGGAAAAAAAACCGTTATGAGCAGTAGCACGCCATAAGCCGGCGCGCCACCATCGCGCCTTATATGGCACCTCGACCAATTCAACCCAAACCGGTGACAGCGATGTCGAGGGAGGAGTCACTATTCGAGATACTCGAGGCCGCCCTGCCACTGCCCCCCAAGGTCGTACTCGCCTACAAGAACCTCCAACCCGTCTTCACAAGCGGAGACCTCGCACGCGTCTGCGACATAAGCCGCAGCAGCGCCAAGTTCTACGTAAACAAGATGGTCCAACTCCGCCTAGTCGCCAAGGTCCCCCACAAGCGCATGTACCAGAAGTACCCCAACGCCACAACCTTCGGCGGCTGGCTACGCGACCTCCTCAAACTCGCCATAGAGCCCCTCGAGAACGGCCAACTACACCTCCCCGACGAGAAGGAAGACGAGGAGTAGCAGTGTCCCTCCGCGACATCGCCAACCCCAAGAAGAGACGAGAACGATTCACACGCACCCTCACAGGCAAACAGGTACGCGCCATGAAGAAGCGCGGCTACGACGCCGAACGCGAACTAGTCGGCATGATGCGCGAACAGGGCTTCGACGCCGTCAGGGTCCCCGTCAGCGCACCCAGCACCGAGCCCCTCCCCGACGTCTTCGCCGTCAAGAACACGACCGTCGTCGCATTCGAGGTCAAGAGCCAGGTCAAGTACAGCTACTACAAGTCCGACCAGATCGCCAAACTCAACGCCTTCCTCAACATCCACAAGATCTACCCCAGACGCTACGCCGTCATCGCGGGCAAGTTCAAGTACAAGGGCTGGTGCTTCACCATCACCGAGCGCCCCGGCGACTACACCCTCAAGACAGGCGAAGGCCTCACATTCAAGGAACTCATCGCCAGACTCACCTGAAGCTGAGCCGAGTTTATATATCGAGCTTCTAATCCACTGATCAAAAGGCGACGATGGATGGTTGTCGAACTAAGCTACGAGAAGGCTAGGAAGAGGTGCACCACCGAGATAGCGGACTGCGCCTCAACAGCCGAGCTGGAGCCCCTCCAACAGATAATCGGCCAAGACCGAGCAGTGAAGGCCCTCCAGTTCGGCCTCAAGATGAAGGACGGAGGCTTCAACATCTACGTCTCCGGCATGGCGGGGACGGGGAGGAAGACGACGATAGTGAACTTCCTCCAAGAGATGGCGAAGGGGATGCCGGTCCCCCCCGACTGGTGCTACGTGGTCAACTTCAAGGACCCCAGCCGACCAAACGCCCTAAAGCTACCCGCGGGCAAGGGCAAGGCCTTCAGAGACGACATGGACAAGTTCGTAGACGAGGTGAAGAAGGAGCTCCAGAAGGCCTTCGAGAGCGAGGACTACGCCCAGAAGCGGGCGAGCACACTGAAGAAGTTCGACGACGAGAAGAACCAACTCTGGCAGGAACTCAACAAGAAGGCGAACGAGGCGGGCTTCGTCCTCCAGAGGAGCCCCATCGGGATAGCGCTCATACCGGTCATCAACGGGCAACCCATCGCCGACGAGCAATTTTCCAGCCTCCCCCCCAAGATAAGGGAGCAGATCAGGGTCCGCCGGGAAAGCCTACAGGACGACTTCAGGAGCGCCTTCCGGCAGTTCAGGGACCTAGACCGGAGCGCCGAGGAGGCTGTGGAGAAGTTCAACAAGGAGGTCGCCAGCTTCGCGATGGATCATCTGATCGAGTCCCTCCTCGACAAGTATGGCGCCATCGAAGAGGTCAAGGAATTCCTCAACCACGTCAAGGACGACATACTAGACAACCTCACGACGCTCTTGACCGCCGGGCAGCCCCAGCAGCAACCGGCCCTCCCCTTCCTCATGCCCGGCCTCGCCGAGGACCCCACAAACAACTACAAGGTGAACCTGATCGTCGACAACTCGGAGCTAAAGGGGGCGCCGGTCATCTCGGAGATGAGCCCTACTCAGCCACACCTCTTCGGCCTGGTCCAGAAGGAGGCGCGCTTCGGCGCATTGATAACGGACTACAAGATGATCCGCGGAGGCTCGGCCCACAAGGCGAACGGGGGTTTCCTCGTCATACCCGTGGAGGACCTGCTTATGGACGCCGTCGCCTGGGACAGCCTGAAGAAGATGATAACGAGCAGAAAGCTGACCGTCGAGGACATCGCGCAGCGTCTCGGCTACATCGCGACGAAGACCCTCACCCCAGAGCCAATACCCTTCGACGCCAAGGTGATCCTCATCGGCAGCCCAGACCTCTACTACCTCCTCTACCAGCTTGACAGAGACTTCAAGGAGGTCTTCAAGGTCAAGGCAGACTTCGACACCACGATGATTCGGAACGAGGAGAACGTGAAGATGTACGCATCCTTCATGTGCACCCTCTGCAAGAAGGAGAAACTGCGCCACCTCGATAACTCGGGCATCGCCGCGATAATCGAGTACAGCTCCCGCCTCGCCCAGGATCAGGAGAAGCTCTCGACTTGGTTCGCCCAGATCTCCGACATCATCAAGGAGGCGGCCCACTACGCCGAGCAGGAAGACTCCGAGTTCACAACGGCCAAACACGTCGACAGAGCCCTCGAGGAACGCGTCTACAGGAGCAACCTGATCGAGCAGAAGATGGAGAAGCTGATCGAAGAGGGGACGATACTCGTCGACACGACGGGGGACAAGGTGGGGCAGATAAACGGTCTCAGCGTGCTCAGCCTCGGCGACTTCGCCTTCGGCAAGCCAAGCCGGATAACCGTCAGCGTCGGCGTCGGCAAGAAGGGGATAATCGACATAGAGCGCGAGGCGCAGATGGGAGGCCCCATCCACACGAAGGGTGTACAGATACTCAGCGGCTTCCTAAACGACCGCTACGCCGAGGAGTTCCCCCTCAGCCTCACCGCCCGCCTAGTCTTCGAGCAGAGCTACAGCGGCGTGGAGGGAGACTCGGCCTCGAGCACAGAGCTCTACAGCATCCTCAGTGCCCTCAGCGGCAAACCAATAAAGCAGCACCTCGCCGTCACCGGCTCCGTCAACCAGAAGGGCGAGGTCCAGGCCATAGGCGGCGTCAACGAGAAGCTCGAGGGCTACTACCAGCTCTGCAAGGCGAGGGGGCTCGACGGCGAACACGGCGCAGTGATCCCCGCCAGCAACGTCAAGCACCTGATGCTGAAGCAGGAGGTCGTCGACGCCGTGAAGGATGGCAAGTTCCACATCTACCCCGTCTCGACCATCGACGAGGGCATAGAGGTCCTCACGGGCGTCAAGGCGGGTGCACCCGGTAAGGATGGCAAGTACCCCGCCGGAAGCATAAACCGCCTCGTACAGGATCGCTTGACGGAGATGGCGGAGAAGGTCAAGGGGTACAGCGAGGCTTAGGAGACAGCAAACTCTTTTTCTTCTACGTCTCCTCCCCTATCTACGGCGCGTCTAGATGGAGAAGGTCTGGGACGTCATCGTCATCGGCGCCGGACCGGCCGGTTTGACGGCCGGGATCTACGCGGCTCGCCACGGTCACAGCACCCTGTTGCTCCACAACGGCAAGATCGGGGGTCGAGCCCTCGAGGCACACATGATAGAGAACTACCCCGGCTTCCCCCAGGGGATGACGGGCGCGGAACTCATGGAGCTCTTCCACCAGCAGGCTTCAAGGTTCGGCGTAGAGTTCAGACACGAGACAGTCATCGGGCTCGCCGACGCGGGGGACCACAGGATAGTCTCCACGCGGGGCGGTTACCACCAGGGGAAGACCGTCATACTCGCCACGGGCATACAGAGGAAGCAGCTGAGCATCCCCGGCGAGATGGAGTTCAAGGGCCGGGGCGTCAGTTACTGCGCCATCTGCGACGGCCCCTTCTTCAAGGACAAGATCGTCGCCGTCATAGGCTCCGGTCACGAAGCCGTGGCCGACGCGCTCCACCTCACCGACACCGCAAAGAAGGTCTACGCCATCCCGGGGGCGAAGGGCTACAGCGAGAGCTACGCCGAGCTCCCCGTGCTCCGCTCAAACCCGAAGGTCGAGATCATCGAGGGGCACGACATCTCCGAGATAAGTGGGAACGAGTTCGTCACAAACATAAAGTTCACGGGGAGCAGCGTCGAGAAGCTCGACGTCGACGGGGTATTCATCCTACTTGAACATGTCTCAACCTCGAACATACTGGTCGAGGCCGGTATCGACGCCGATGAGGGCGGATGCGTCATCGTCGACAGGGGCCAGCACACCAACCTCCCCGGCGTCTACGCAGCGGGGGACTGCAGCTGCACAGGGTGGCAGGTCGTCACCGCGGCCGGGGACGGCGCCAAGGCGGCATTGTCCGCGATGAAGTACCTCAAGCAGGGAGGGACCCGATGATCAAGATAGAGTACTTCCACAACCCCGTCTGCCCATACTGTCCCGCAGCGAAAAGCCTGTTGACAAAGGTCATCGAAGGACTCAGCGATGTTGAAGTAGTCGATGTCGACACCTACACTGAGGAGGGCATCAAGCGGGGGATGGCTCTGAGCCTCATGGCTGTGCCGGCAGTAGCCATCAACGGCGTAGTCAAGCTAACGGGATGGCCCTTCGAGGCCGAGGACCTCCTCGCCTACATCGACGAAGCCCGCGTAAAACAGCGCTGATCGTTAGCGTTTTAACATACATCGGCTTCAGGACCCCATCAAGGGTCTAATAGCATGCGTTACTCAATCAACGCAGTCAAGGCTAGGGAAATCCTAGACAGCAGGGGTAACCCGACGATCGAGGTCGAGGTCTCAACGGAGGGCGGCGTAATGGGCTCAGCCGCCGTACCCAGCGGGGCCTCAACGGGCATCTACGAGGCGGTGGAGCTACGCGACGGGGGGAAGCGCTTCGGAGGTAAAGGCGTCGCCAAGGCGGTGGATGCCGTCGTGAAGATCATCCAGCCCAAGGTAAAGGGTATGGATGTCAGGCACCAGAAGGAGATCGACTCCACCATGATCGCCCTCGACGGTACCGAGAACAAGTCCAAGCTAGGGGGGAACGCGATTCTCGGCGTCAGCCTCGCGTGCGCACGCGCCGCCGCGGCCTCGGACGGGCTACGCCTCTACGAGCACATTGACAAGAATGCGAGCCTCCTCCCCCTCCCATTCTTCAACGTCATAAACGGGGGCAAACACGCCGGGAACCAGCTCGACTTCCAGGAGTTCATGATAGCCCCCATCGGCGCCGGTAACTTCCACGAGGCCATCCGGATGGGCGCCGAGGTCTACCAGACCCTAAAGGCTCAGCTGCAGAAGGCCTACGGCAAGAGCGCCATAAATGTCGGCGACGAGGGCGGGTTCGCGCCCCCACTCAAGACGCCCGAGGAGGCGCTCGAAGTACTGTACAAGGCGATCGAGGACGCCGACTACTTACGTGAGGTTAAGATTGGCCTCGATGTCGCCTCGAGCACATTCTACAAGGACGATGCGTACACGGTCGCCGGGGTGAAGTACACAACGGGTGAACTCATCGAGTACTACAGAGAACTTGCCGCTGCATACCCAATAGTTAGCATCGAGGACCCCCTCCAGGAGGAGGACTACGAGGGCTTCGTCGAGGCGACCAAGCTGATCCCCACCCAGGTCGTCGGGGACGACCTCTTCGTCACCAACCCCAAGAGGTTAGCGAAGGGCATAGAGATGGGTGCCTGCAACGCCCTTCTCTGGAAGGTGAACCAGATAGGCACCCTGACCGAGGCGCTTGAGGCGGCCAGCCTCGCCATGAAGAACGAGTATGGCGTGATGGCCTCCCACCGCAGCGGAGACACGGAGGACCCGTGGGTGGCCGACCTCTCCGTCGGCATCGGATGTGGTCAGATCAAGTCGGGCGCCCCCGCCCGAGGGGAGAGGACTGCCAAGTATAACCAGCTCCTCAGGATCGAGGAGTGGCTCGGCTCCAAGGCGAGGTACCCGAAGGGTCTCTTCAGTTGACCCTGCGCAGTTCGGGGTGGCCTCAGGGTCACACACACCTGATTAAGCCACTTGCTAACTACAATGCAGGTTTCTTTGGGTGGTAGGCCCGCCGGGTGTTTGGGAAACGCATTGAAACCAGCCAAGCTGGCTCAATCCCGACGGGCACTACCAAGAGTAGCCGTCGTCGTGGCCGATTTAAACCTTACACGTCAATCGCAGGTAAAACTAAATTCGGTGGCGCTGGGTATATAATCGATGGGCGCCCTAGTCGTTGTGGGCTGCCCAGATTGAGACCGATCCCGCCGATGATCACTGCCAGGGTCGCAAGGCAGATACTCGGAGGCAATATGAGGGTCTCCCTTGATCTGGGTCTCACAGTATCCGAGGTCTCCCTGAAGGACGACTCGGCCGATCTAGTCGGGCACGTGGTTACTGTTCGGGACCTAGAAAAGGTGGCGGAGAGGGAGGACGCGGTCTTCTTCCCAGGGGACGGGTCGATGTACCAGGTCGCCGTGTCGTCGACGAGGTTCTACAAGCTCGTCCCCACGGATGGCGCCCCGACCCTTGAGATCGACGGTGTGAGGATGCACCGGACAAAGGAGACAACACCCGACAGGGACACTGATGAGAAGCTTGAAGCCCTCGGTTTGAAGGGGGGCAGGGTCCTCGACACTTGCATGGGGCTCGGGTACACTGCCGTCGGTGCGCTAAGCAGGGGGGCAGAAGTCGTTGTCTCCGTCGAGAGGGAGCCCCCGGTCATCCGCGTTGCCGAGATGAACCCCTGGTCGAGGCGCCTCTTCGAGGGCGGCGTCAGCCTCATCCTCGGCGACAGCTTCCAGATAGTAGACGCCCTCCCCGCCGGGTTCTTCGACTGGGTCATCCACGACCCCCCGCGGCTCACCCACGCCGGCACCCTCTACAGCGGCGAGTTCTACAGGAAGCTGCACCGCGTCATGGCGGTGGGGGCGAGGCTCTTCCACTACACGGGGGAGCCCGGATCCAAGCACAGGGGGGTGGATCTGCAGAGGGGCGTGCAGAGGCGGCTCAAGGCCGCCGGCTTCCGGAGGACGCTTTACCACCCCAGTGTCATGGGTGTGACCTGCGAGAAGTGACTAGCCCTCGCCGAGAATCCTGAACAGCTCGTCCTGTCTGACGGGGTCTATGGTCTTCTGGGTGCCGTCAGTGCGGGTCAGTACCCTGCCCTCGGCCCTCTCCTTGACCTCGCCGATGATGGTGGCCTGAACACCTATGCCCTCGAGGGCGGCGAGGACCTTCCCGACGCCCGCCTCGTCGACGGCCATGAGGAGGGCGCCGGAGCTGAGGAGCTTGAGGGGGTCCACGCTGAGTGTCTCGGTGATGACCGCCGTCTCTGGGGCGACGGGTATGAGGTTCTCCTCGACGCTGAGGCCGACGCGGGCCGCGGCTGCCATCTCGTAGAGGCCGTTGAGGACTCCCCCCTCGGTGGGGGTGTGCATCGAGTGGACGCCCCCCGTCTCTACTGCTTTTAGGGCCTCGGGGACGACACTGATTGAGTCGATCATCCTTCGGGCCCTCTGGAGGGTCTTCGGATCGATCTTTCGCTTGAGCTTCTCCTCGAGGTCGTAGGCGAGTATGCTGGTCCCCTCGAGACCGGCGGTCTTGGTTAGGATCACCCTGTCCCCAGGGCGGGCCCCGCCCGTGGTGACGTACCTGTTCTTTGGCGCCTCACCCATCATGAAGCCGGCTATGATGGGCTTATCGAGGCCCGCCACGCACTCGGTGTGGCCTCCTATGAGCTGGACGCCGAGCTCCTTGCAGGCGCGGTCTATCTCTTCCATGATCTCCTCGAGCCTCGCTTCGGTGGCGCCCTCGGGGAGGAGGATGGTGTTCATGAACCAGAGGGGCCTAGCGCCGCGTGCGGCGACGTCGTTCGCGTTTACGTGGACTGCTAGCCTGCCTATGTTGCCGTCTGCGCCCGTTATGGGGTTGGCCTTGGCGACCAGGACCTTGGCCCCCATGTCGATTATGGGTGCGTCCTCCCCTAGGGCGGCCCCCCTTAGGACCCTCTCGGAGGAGACGCCGAGCCTGTTGAGGACGCATCGCCTGAGGACGTCTTGGGGCACCTTGCCGGTGCGTAGTCTCCTGTTCGGGGGCATCCTGTGTCGTTTCTCTATTGGTTGGGTGGCTGTTTAAAGGTTTCAAGGGCGGTCACTTTCACCCACCTCTCCTCAGTTGATCCGCTGGAACCTACGTAAAGCATAAATCCGCACCGGGAGGAGCCCCTGACGGGGGAGACCATCACTGGGCGATCAGAGACTCATCGTCGACGAGGGCGTCCTCGACATCAACTACATACCGTCCCGGCTGCTCCACCGCGAGGGTGAGCTCCGGTCGCTCAGGGTGACCTATGACTTCATGTTGTCTGCTCCCTACGAGATGAGCCAGAGGGCCGTGATAGTGGGCGGTGTGGGCTCGGGGAAGACTGCGCTCGCCCGGGTCTTCGGCAGGTGGCTCAGGGACGAGGCGAGGAGGAAGAGGCTCAGGGTCGAGTACGTCCACGTCAACTGCAGGGAGCTCAGGGGGAGCCTCTTCATGGTCCTCAGGAGGGTCGTGAAGACGCTGCGCCCCGAGTTCCCCGAGCGCGGCTACGCGCCGAACGAGCTGATGGAGACGCTGATGCAGCTGCTGGGGGAGGACAACGGGCAGCTCCTGCTCTGCCTCGACGAGGTGGACGCACTCATAGACACGGAGGGGAGCGACGCCCTCTACCAGCTCACGAGGGTCCACGAGTCTCAGCCCGACGCGCCGCGGCGACTGAGCCTGCTCATGATCACGAAGGACCGCAGCATCTTCGAGAGGCTCGACAGGAGCACCCTGAGCAGCCTCCAGAGGAACGTGGTCGAGATGCCCGAGTACTCGACGCCGCAGCTCGGCGACATCGTCGCCGCGAGGGCCGAGGCCGCCTTCAGGAGGGGCGTGGTGCCGCTCGAGGTGGTGGACTTCATAGCGGAACTCGCCTCGTCGGAGAGCGGCGACGCGAGGTGCGCCATAGACCTCCTTTGGGGGGCGGGGAAGAGGGCGGAGATGGAGGGCGCCGCCCAGGTGAGGCCTGAGCACGTCAGGCAGGTAAGCGCGGGCGTACTCTCACCGGTGAAGAAGGAGGGGCTCAACCACCTCAGCCTCCACGAGAGGCTCACCCTCCTCGCCGTGGCGAGGTTCTTCCGCACCAGCACATCGCCCCACGCGACGACGGGGGAGGTGGAGCAGCTCTACAGGGTCGCATGCGAGGAGCGCGGTGAGACGCCCCGCGCCCACACGCAGTTCTGGAAGTACCTGGAGGGGCTGAAGGCGACGGGGATAATCTCCTCCAGGGTCGACTCGGGGAGCCAGGGGCGGACCCAGCTGATCACGCTGGGGAAGGTCACGGCCGAAGACCTCGAACGGGAGGTGCTCAGGGACGTCAAGAAGTAGGACACAGGCCGAGGAGCTCCTCGGCAGCCGAGGCAGGATCAGGACCCTCCAGGTACTCGCGGAGAGCGGTGAGCTCAACATAAGCGAGGTGAGCCGCAGGACGGGGCTCAACTACACGAGCGTGGAGAGGCACCTTTCGAAGCTGACGAAGCTTGGGCTCGTCAAGGAGAAGCGGTACGGCAAGATCAGGATATTCCAGACCCTCTTCCACACGCTCACGATCCGCTTCGAGAAGGGCGGCTCGCTCGCCATCGAGACGACGCAGCCCCGGCCCGAGTAGCGAGGCTGGGCGCCCCTGTTTCTTA
>Ga0265292_1002938_pt1 | contig 11064 bp, 9 predicted proteins | sample Munlanlewell296A_FD_189080 | JGI IMG/M metagenome (GOLD analysis project Ga0265292, IMG submission 189080) | Leachate microbial communities from a municipal landfill in Southern Ontario, Canada - Leachate well 296A | ecosystem: Engineered > Solid waste > Landfill > Unclassified | place: Canada... | reverse complement strand
AAAGAATGGATCTTCGAGCCCAGCCCATGCGGAATCCCGTTTCGCTTCGGCCACGCCGCGTTCGTTTTCCGGAGCATCGATGAGGAACTCCTGCATTGCCACTGTGATACCCACGGGCGCTAATGAGACGCTCTTGATCGCCTGACGCGACTCCTTGTGAGCCGTAACAAATACCGAATTACATTTGGCGCGTAGGTTGCGATCCGTCTTTCCCGGTGGAAATCCGCCAAGCAGATATCCGATCGTGGAGACCATGTTTGGTTCATTGATTGTGCACCAGCGCCCTACTGCACCTCCCAAATGTGTGGCAACTCGATGGCTGTATCGAGCGAATAGAAACGCAGTGTTTTCATTCAGCCACCCGCCTGACTTGACGACCCAACGTGGAGTCGTAAAGTGATGCAAGGTGACCACCGGCGTGATTCCGTTTTCAATGCACGACTCCACCATTCTTCGATAGTGATCGAGTGCGTTGACCGAAAACTCGCCTTCGGCAGGCTCCACTCGACTCCACTCGACGCTAAATCGATAGTTGTCGAAACCAAACGACGCAAGCATGGCAATATCGGTCGGATACCGATGAAAGTGATCGCACGCATCACCGCTCGGTTCGATGCAAGGCGAACCAGGTTGGTGTTCCCAGTCCCACCAATCGTTATTCGAATTGCCGCCCTCCACCTGATGAGCCGCCGTGGCAGTACCCCACGTGAATCCGCGAGGAAAATCCACCAAAGGTGAGGTTGAATTCGGCGTTGTCACAGAAAATGACCGTAGCGCACACGTGACATCAGACATTTACTGGCAACATGGATCGATGGTTTCCAACCGAACATCAGAGCCTTCGACCGCGCTTGACGATCTTGTCAAACTTTTGGATCTCGAACCGATCGAAGTGAACATCTTTCGCGGTCAATCGCCCGACGAAAATCGTCAGCGCGTATTCGGAGGTCAAGTTGCTGGGCAGGCTTTGGTTGCCGCTTCGCGGACCATCGACGAACCGGGTCGACACGTCCACTCGCTTCATGCCTATTTTTTGCGACCGGGTGATCCGGGCGTACCAATTCTTTATGAAGTTGACCGGATTCGCGACGGCAGAAGTTTTTCCACTCGAAGGGTCGTGGCTATTCAACACGGCAAGGTGATCTTCAACCTGCAGTCGAGTTTTCAAAATCGAGAAGAGGGACTTGTCCATCAAATTGCGATGCCGCTCGACGTGCCCGAACCCGAATCGCTTCCCGATTTCACTACCCGAATGGCTCCCCACAAAGAAAAACTCGGCGAATGGTACGACCGACCACGACCAATCGATGTGCGTTATGTCGATAGCGATCCATTTTCGAGAGGCGGTAATCGCCTGCCGGGCCAACGAGTGTGGTTGCGGGCCGACGGTTCATTGCCCGCCGACGAGGTCTTGCACGCCTGCATCGTTACGTACGCGAGCGACATGACCCTATTGGATACTGCCCTGCTACCGCATGGTCTTTCGTGGTCGGATGGTGGGCTGCAAATGGCAAGCATCGACCACGCAATGTGGTTTCATCGCCCATTCCGCGCCGACGATTGGCTGCTCTATGACCAGTCCGCGATCTCCACTTCGAACGCACGTGGTCTCGCCGGCGGATCAATCTTCACGCGAAACGGCGAACTAGTTATTACGGTCGTTCAGGAAGGTTTGATTCGGGTTAGCAAATAGACGCTATAGACAAAACTCAGCGTCGCGATTCCATAAACATTCCGCGCAGTGCACCAAAGTTCTCCACACAATGTCCGGCTCCGAGCACAACAGCCTCAAGCGGTTGATCAGACATATTTACGGGAACCTGTGTATCGCGTTCGATTCGTTGGGCGAAACCACGAAGAAGGGCTCCACCGCCCACGAGATACATCCCACGTGAAAGGAAGTCTTGCGATAACTCTGGTGGAGCACTTGCAAGACACCGCACAACCGAATCGATCATTTGTTTGAGCACGTCCTCAATTGCGCCACGAATTTCCTGAGATGTCAGAACAACGGTCTTTGGTAAGCCAGTAACAAGGTCTCGTCCGCGGACCTCCGCATCGCGATCCTCTGGCGTGGCGATTGCGCTACCAATACTTATCTTGATTTCTTCTGCTGTTCGTTCACCGATTGCCAAACCATGTTCCTTACGTACGTGAGTCTGGATTGCGCCATCGATGTCAAAACTTCCGACCCGAACTGCTTCGAGCGCAACGATGCCGCCGAGACTAATAACCGCCGTTTCGGTCGTGCCACCACCGATGTCGATGACCATGTTGCCTACGGGCTCATTAATTGCAAGGTCTGCACCAATTGCTGCAGCCATCGGTTGTTCCAATAATTGCGCGTCGGCCGCGCCGGCTCTGCGTGTTGCATCCGTCACCGCCCGACGTTCCACTTCTGTGATCGCCGATGGAACACAAATGAGTACCTTCGGTCGCGAAAATCTAGAAACACCGGCTCGCTGCAACAGCAAGCGAATCATTTTTTCGGTGATCTCAAAGTCCGTAATGGCTCCACCACGAAGCGGTCGCACGGCGACGATGTACCCCGGCGTCCGACCGATCATCTCCCATGCTTCTTGTCCAGTGGCGAGAACTTCACTCGTCCGGCGGTTGACCGCAATGACCGAAGGTTCATTGATCACGATTCCGCGACCTTGCATATAGACCAAGGTGTTTGCCGTTCCAAGATCGATTGCTAGGTCACGTGCCATGAATTGTTACTTTCGTCGCTGACGCCGCTGAGCGTCAATTAATTGTTGTCGCAAGTGTGCTCGAGAATCATCGGAAAGTGCATCCAAATGTCGATTAAACGAAACCATCCCACTGTTGCTGTTGGCTCTTCGAGAGTTGCGAAAGACGATAACCGCCAAGGCCGCCCCCGAGACAATCGAAATCATCGCGAACAGTAACGAGATGCCCGACATCGCTACAAGGTGAATGGTCACACAAGATCCTTGATCTCGACAATCTCATGTCCGCCGCCTGACCAGTCTTCGCCACCCGCCCACTTTTCTCGCTTCCAAATCGGGGTTGTCGCCTTGAGCGCGTCGATACCAAATTGGGCAGCGGCAAACGCTTCCTGTCGATGCGGGGCGGAAACAACGACGAGCACAGAGGAATCACCAAGATGTAACGCGCCAAGTCGATGAATGAGTGCGATACGACCCAACATCGACCACCGTCGGCGCATCTCACTGGCAATCTCTGCAAATTTCTTCAGCGCCTCTGTGTCGAATGCTTCGTAGTCGAGTTGAGTGACTCCAACCCGACCTTCGGCGTTGTCGCGAACCGTTCCCGAAAAGACGACAACCGCTCCGCACCGCGGCACAACGGCCCAGTCGTAGGTAGCCCCAACTTGAAGCGGCTCGGACGTTAACTCAAGCCACGTTTCGCCATCGTCGAGCATGCGCGAGTGACTCATCACTTTCAGCGTACCTGAGGTAGGCGACCCCCATAGAAAACAGTGGATGAGTAATCTGCATCGTGTGGATGGTGATGATCCTTCGATGTCATCTGATGACTTTGATGACGGCGAGATCAACTTCGTTGCGCCAATTCCACCGTACGAGCGCCAATGGAGACATCCGAGTGAATTGCGTGCAGAAAACGCGCCTCGAATCACCGCTCCACCGGTTCATCGTGAATTTCGACTTGTCGCGATTGGATCCGCATGCATCAGTGTGCTGATCTCTCTCGCCCTGCTGGGTGTCGTCAGCCCTGGCTCAACATCGGTCGCCTCGCAGGCTCAGGCCCGCGGGCAATATCTATCGCCAGATAAGGCCGCGTTTCAAATGACCGCTGGGGCGACATCGATTGAGGAACTGCGCAGCGCGATACCGCATTTTGGCAATTCGTCGCAACCCGTCCTCGCCATGCCACGCGGAGACTTCTTTCTCAGTTCGGCAAATGATTTGAAAGAGAATGCACTGATCGACATTGTGGAGGCCAATGGTCAAAGCAGCACGGCCCAAGTTGTGGCAATCGATCAGAGCTTCGGAATCGCCTGGCTGCGTCGCTTGAGTTTCGCGGCGGTTTACGCGGCCGATACAAATGCGACTGGACCTTCAACAACGGTCGCTAAAGTCGCTCACGGTGACTTGGTGTGGGTCGTTGATCGCGATATCACCGCAGCAGTCATCGGTCTCTCTACTAGCGATCTCGCAACATCCAAGAACCTTTGGCCAGTTGACTTGCCTGCCGGATCGAAATTGAGTGGCCTCGCTGTCGACGATCAAGGCGTGGCGATGGGATGGTGTGTGTTCGTCGATGGGGCTCAATGGATCATCCCGATTTCAATGCTCGAAAAAATCCTTTCCAAAATCGTCATAACGTTGTCTGATGAGTGACGTCCGATGAGTGAGCCGGACGAAAACGCGTTCGCCGGACTGCCATTCTTTGGCGACATGATGAAGGCATTTTCATCCCAGGGTCCACTTCAGTGGGATGTCGCCCGCCAGGTCGCGATGACCACCGCGTTGGACGGCCAGGCGGTGGAGGGGAATGTCGATCCAGCCGATCGCATTGCTCTCGAAAAACTTGCGCCTATCGCCCAACTTCATGTTGAAACTCATACGGGACTTTCCACAGCTCCTTCCGACGTCCCGAGAACTCTGCTCGTTGTCAACAAAACCACTTGGTGTCATCTGACATTGGAGGCATACAAACCACTGTTTACGACTCTCGCTTCATCGCTGAGCAGTACGGATATTGCCGTGAGCGAAGCGAGCGATCTTGATGCCGAACATTCGATGGCTTCGATGATGTCCGGCCTATCGAAAATGTTGGCGCCGGCAATGATGGGTATGTCGGTCGGTTCGATGGTTGGCAATATGTCGCAACACGCCTTCGGCCAGTACGACATACCTCTCCCGCGCGAACCAATTCATCAGATGCTGCTTGTGCCGTCGAACATCAACTCATTTGCCAGCGACTGGAGCATTCCAATCGATGACATTCGGATGTGGGTACTCGTTCAGGAACTGACCGCGCACGCCGTATTAGGGGTTGACCATGTGCGAGAGACCATTTTGGATACCGTTCGCCGATACGTCGCCGGATTTAGACCAAATCCGACCGCATTATTTGATCGAATGACCGAAATCGAGGTCACCGGCAGCGACCCGATGGCCATGCTTCAGAAATTTCTCACCGACCCAAGTCTGATTCTTGGCGCCGTGAGGTCAAAGGAGCAAGAGGCTCTGTCTCCGACCCTGGATGCGATTGTGGCCGCCATTATTGGGTATATCGATCATTCCGTGGATGCAGTCTCATCCCGTCTCCTTGGCGGTGGCTCGCAGATTGCGGAAGCGGTCCGCCGAAGACGCGTGGAATCGTCGGCCAACGACGTGTTCCTTGAGCAATTACTTGGATTGCGACTGACACGTCAGCAACTGGAACGCGGCCGACTATTTATTGATGGTGTCGTCGAGCGAGCAGGAAGCGAAGGCGTCGGGCAACTCTTTAGCGCCGCGGGACATTTGCCAACACCAAACGAATTGGATGCGCCAGGTTTATGGTTGGCGCGACTTGAAATTCAATGATCGCGTTCTCATAATAAAATAGGCGCTGCCGACCAATCCGGTTACTCCAACGAGAGCGAAGCCAACCGCGCCGGGCGGAACAGCGATGACGGCGATCAGTCCGCCAAACACCCATGCCAACTGATTGCGAGTCTCGAATTGAACGAATGCTCGAGCGCGATCCGCGTCCGGGGCGCTGGCCTGAACAATTGCTTCGAAAGATAGGCGTCCGATTGCTGCGACACCATTTATTGTCGCAGAAAGGACGATGCCCGCCGTTATTCCTCCTATATATCCAGTGGCGATTCCGACAACCGCCATGACTACCAGCGTGATGCCGAGCATCACCTGTTCGGGAATGCGGCGCCGAAAGATCGGCGCGATTCCATTGGCCAACATTGTTGCAAGCGAAGCCAACCCGATGGCCAGACCAAACCATGCCGTTCCCGCGCTTTGATGTCGCAACCAGAAAGCAAGATGAAAGAACATGAATCCCACAGCGGCACGTAGCAATACCATCGCCAATGCGGCCTGAGTCACCTGAGGTTTGTGAAGTTCTTCGCGCTCAAGACTGTGCGCCGGTCCGCCGACAGTGGCTATATGTTTTGGCAACTTCAAGGCCATGACTCCGGCCATAGCAAACAGGAGTGCGGCTATCGCTAGTGAAACGCCGGAACCGATCAGGTGAGCGAGCCCAGCCGGAATGACAGCGACGATACTGACGACTCCAACGACAAGGCCGAGTTTGCCGTTGGCCGCCACCAATTCGTCATCGCTGCTGACAAGTGTTGGCACGAGTGATGACCTCGATACCGCATAGATTTTGGCCAACACCAACGAAATAAACGCTAAGGGAAACAACAGAAGTGAATGAATGCGACCAATCATGAAGATCACGACGACGGCCCGCGCCCAGCCGACAAAAAATACGGTCAGCCGCCGACCTCCCGGCAGTCGATCGATGTATGGACCGACAAGTGGGGCAAGAATTGCAAACGGGGCCAGGCTCAAGGCAAGAAATAAGAGAACTTTGCTCCGTGCCGCGTCCGGGCTAATCGAGAGGAACAGAGAGTCCGCCAGCGAGACCGCCAAAAAAGTGTCGCCGGCCGCCATGTATCCGTGAACGCGGGCAAGCCTCGTCAGCGGAACCGCGGGTGACAAACCAATTAAAGGACGACGGTTTCTAATCAACCCATTTTCTCGTACTTATAGCCAAGTCCGCGGATGGTCACAACCCTGGTTGGCTTTAATTGATCTGACTCCACCTTTGCCCGCAGACGCTTGATATGTACGTCAAGGGTTTTGGTGTCCCCGTAATAGTCGCTGCCCCAGACCAGATCAATTAACGACTCGCGGGTCAGCACGCGCCCGGCATTGACCATCAACACATACAGCAATTCAAATTCCTTGAGCGGCATCTTGATCACCTGACCTCGAACAGTAACTACGTGCTCCTCTGGATCGATCGACACATCGCCGACAGTGACGGACTTCGAATCCAGTTCTAGGTCAACCGATTCAGACAATGTGCTGCGTCGAATAACTGCCCGTATTCTGGCGACCAATTCGCGAAGGCGATATGGCTTGACGATGTAGTCATCGGCCCCGACTTCGAGACCGACCACCGTATCTATTTCGGCGCCCTTGGCGGTCACCATAATGATTGGCACCTGACTCTTTTTGCGCAGTTCACGACAGACATCGGTCCCCGACACTTTTGGCAACATGACATCCAATAACACGATGTCCGGTTTCACGTCATCAAAATTTGCAAGGGCCTCAGCGCCGTCGCGGGCAACTTCGACATTGAAACCCTCACGCCGCAATCCAATGACAAGCGCCTCGACAAATGATTCCTCGTCTTCGACGACAAATACCTTTGGAAACTCGCCGGTGTTATTCACTTGACCAACTCACTCGGCCTACCTTCAATTCGCGGCAGAATGACGGTGAACGCCGCACCCAATCCCTCTTCGGACTCCAGTTCAATTCGGCCACCGTGATTGGTGACAACATGTCGAACGATCGATAGCCCAAGCCCCGTTCCCCCCGTCATCCGACTTCTTGCGCGGTCGACTCGATAGAAACGCTCGAAAATTCTCTCATGGTCCTTCGCCGCTATTCCGATTCCTTGATCTATCACACTCACGCGCACATCCTCACCGATGACAACGCTGCGGATTTGCACCGACAAATTTGCTTCGCTGTACTTGATTGCGTTTTCCACGAGATTCAGCAATGCGGAGACTAGTTGACTGCTGTCTCCGTACACATACACCGTCGGATTTCCCTCGATTTCAAGTTGAACCTGATGACGCTGGGCATAATGTTTTGAACTGGCGACGACCTCGTTGATAACTTCGGCCATGTTGACTGGTTCCCAATTCATCGCTGCGCCAGATTCGATTCGCGACAGGTCGAGTAGGTCGTCGACAATTGCCGACAACCTGTACGCCTCCGTAACAATGCTCTCGGCAAGACGTTTAACCACGATCGGATCCGATTCGCCGACAATGATGTCGCCCAGCGCGGCTATTCCTCCCACGGGCGTCTTTAGCTCATGACTGAGATTGGCAACGAAGTCGGTTCGAACCGTATCGGTGAGCACTCGTTGAGTGACGTCTTCGACAATGGCCATCGCTCCCCCGACTTCGAGGGGCTGAACGTTGATGGCGAAATGTCTGGTGGGTGGTCCTGCAATCTCTATTGTCTTGCCGGTGAATCCCAGTTTTGGTTCTGCTGTCAGTAGTTCATCAACGGCATCGCGCACCAAAATGTCAATGTGACGAATGCCGGTCATCGCCGCACCCGCGCGATTGTGGACGGGACGACCACCACTTCGATCGGTGATCACCACACCGATGGGCAAAGCGTCGAAGGCGAGGCGTAATTGATCGGCAATCGGGTTTGGGATTGATTCAGATGTCTCGGTCAAAGACGGTTCTTGGAGAGCCGAATTGGCGCGTCTGCGACGAAATATCATTCCGCAATCGCTATTGCGACCCGGTCACCGAATTGTGGGGATTGGTGTCGTCGTTCTTGGCTCTAAATCGGTCGGCACCCTTATGTTCAGGGACCCACCCGGTAAGAACGAAGCGGGTACGTTCGCTGACATTTACCGCATGGTCACCGATTCGCTCGTAGAAGCGAGCAACCATTGCCATTTGTACGGCTACCTGCAAATCAATCTTCTGCCGCGATTGGCTCTCGAAAATCTCCTGAATGAACTGTCGGTGTAATCCGTCGAGAAACGAATCCATGTCGTCAATGGCCGTCGCTTTATGCACATCGTTGGTTTCATATGCATCCATTGTGGCGATGTACAGCTTTTGGGCCTGATCGCTCATCTTGCTGATCAATCCCCGAAGCACCGGATCCAATTCGTGCCCATATATTCGGCGTGCCGCCTTGCAGATATTCACCGCGAGGTCGGCCGAACGCTCTAGTTCGCCGGCAATCCGGATAATCGAGACCAATTGGCGCAGGTCGCCGGCCACTGGTGATTGCAACGCCAATTGCTGAAAACACGCGTCTTCGAGGTCAATCGTCCGGGCGTCGATCTCGTCGTCAGCATGGATTAGATAGTCAGCGCCTTCGAGGTCACCGTCTAGAAGTGCAGCAGTCGCCCGCGGAATCGCCTCAATGACCGAGGCACCCAACCTCACTACCTGCTCGCGAAGGGAATCGAGTTCCTGATGAAATGATTTTCGCAGCTCTTCCACGCGACCGAATTGTACTATCTCACTTGCGTTGTCACGACCCATTCATGCAATCGCTGTTGGGCATCGTTGGCAAAACCGGCGCTTCCTCGTCGCTCCCACGTGTTGTCGGGCATGAGTGAAAAGTGCACAACAGATTCATCAAGTAGATATCCAAGAATTGTGTCAAGCCACAACCGATGCTTTTCATGGGTCAACGGAACCAATGCCTCAACGCGACCGTCCAGATTGCGACCCATTAAATCGGCAGATCCGATGAGATGAAGCGGCGATCCGTCCGCTGATCCGTGAGCGAATCGATAGATACGGGAATGCTCAAGATACCTGCCCAATATCGAACGTACATTAATATTTTCGGACAAATTCGGAACACCAGAACGCATGCAACAGATTCCACGCACCACCGCATCAATTTGGACACCGGCCCGGCTTGCCGCGTACAGCGAGTCGATGACTCGCGGGTCTGAAATCGAGTTCAGCTTGAGTGTGATTCGACCTTCCTCGCCGTACAAAATCTCATTTTCGATGAGTTCGATAATTTTTGGACGCAACTGGTGAGGGGCAATAAACATCGATTGGTAATTCGGTGCCTGTCCGTATCCGGTCAGGTAGTTGAACAATTCGGCGACATCTGACCCGATTGATTCCTCGCACGTGAAATACCCGATGTCTTCGTACATGCGTGCGGTCACCGTGTTGTAGTTACCGGTGCCAACGTGCACGTAACGGCGCATTCGATCGGGATCGTTGCGCACGACCAAAATGCATTTTGCATGAGTTTTCAATCCGACAATTCCGTACGTGACATGAACTCCGGCGTACTCAAGTTCCTTTGCCCAGGAGACATTTCGTGCCTCATCGAATCGTGCCTGGAGTTCAAGGACGACAGCCACTTGCTTGCCCAACTCAGATGCCTCGATCAGGTGCCTGGCGATTGAACTGTCGCCGGAGGTCCGATACAAAGTCATCTTTATGGAAAGCACATTTGGATCCACAGCGGCCTGCTGGACAAACGCATCGACAGAAGCCGAGAACGACTCGTGCGGATGGTGAACAAGCAGTTGGCGTTCACGAATGACGCTAAATATGGAGCGACCGGATTCTTCTGCCGCGGCAAGTCGCCCAGGTGTAATGGGCTTCCATGGCTTATAGCGAATTTTTGGATTGTCAATCGAGGCAAGTTGGGCCAGGGCGCCCATATCAATGATGCTGCTATGGAAGGTGACACCCCTCGAGTCGAGTTCGAGTTCCTCGAGCATCAGATCAAGGACGTCTTGTGGGATGCCTTGCGGTACTTCTAGCCTCACCGCGCGACCGAATCGGCGGCGACGAAGCTCCATCTCGACAGCGGCGAGAAGATCCTCTGCGTCTTCATCGTCAAGCGACAAATCTGCGTTTCGGGTTACTCGAAATGTGAAGCATTGCTCAATTGTCATGCCTTGGAAGAGTCGACCAAGATTGGCCGCCACCACATCTTCGAGCATGACGAACCGTGTACCGGACGGAAGCGGCATGAAACGCGGGAATGTCTGGGGCAATTTCACGCGCGCAAATCGATGACCGTCGGTTCGAGGATCGCGCGCGACAACCGCAAGATTGAGCGCCAAATTGGAGATATACGGAAACGGATGCGCAGGATCTACTGCTAGTGGCGTGAGCACTGGAAAGATTCGCGATTCAAATTCGTTGACCAAGAATTCGCGATCAATTGGATTTAGAGAGTCCCACGAGGCCATTTCAATTTCGTTTGTTGCCAACTCCGGTTTGAGAACTTCGACCCACAATGACTCCTGACGACGAATCAGATTGGCGACGGTCAGACC
>Ga0265292_1002937_pt1 | contig 11065 bp, 7 predicted proteins | sample Munlanlewell296A_FD_189080 | JGI IMG/M metagenome (GOLD analysis project Ga0265292, IMG submission 189080) | Leachate microbial communities from a municipal landfill in Southern Ontario, Canada - Leachate well 296A | ecosystem: Engineered > Solid waste > Landfill > Unclassified | place: Canada... | reverse complement strand
CCCGTACCGGAGAACACGTATAAATCAACATATTTTATGTCCATCAAAACCGTACCACAACTTTCTGTTTAGTCAACCACATGGTTAACCATATCATCAAAGCAGTCCACAATACTGCACGCAGAATACCCAAAATCCCGGAACTCATAAACATAAACACACCGGTAAGTTTTGGCATAAAAGTTCCTAACCCTAACGCCAGTAAAAGCGCAACAATTGCTTCGGGCATCAAGTATGCGAGTAACGGATTATTCGCCGGAGGAAGGACAATATCTATAAACCATCCCCTCATCTTCTTTTGATCAACAAAGTAGTATGTCAAAACATAAATTATCACACACGTTCCTGAGCATACCAGCACCCAGCTCGGTGTCGCGCCGTTCTTAGATATTTTGTAGAGATTACCCATTAATAACCCTGAAAGCATTAACACACCGCCGATACTTAACGCCATCTTCATACGTTCCTCAAAATCGTTATTTACGATATACAATACCATCGCGAATAATCCTAGCCCAAATACCCACCAGAGTACGGAGGTATCTACTCCGTTAAGCCGGAACAGTACGGCTTCAAGGAATCCGCTGATAAGCATCATCCCGCCGAATAATATTATAAACTTTACCCGCTGATCAAAAGTATCAGCTTTTGGCTGGTCACCTGCGCGTGATTCCATAAATTTTTGGAGTACAATCCCAGCCATCACTAATGCCCCGTGTGTTCCCCTCGCGCGAATACCCAGGAACGGTACCCATTGGTCAACAAATTTTAATACACCTGTCGCATGGCCGGTGTATATCATTAGGAATAACGGCACCCCAAACGCTAATGCAGTCAAGTTATTACGGAATACCAGGTAATACAGTCCCGCAAATAAGTACGCCCACCCGATCGCACCCAGCATTTGCCACCACCGCGGGTCAAGTGTCCATGCGGGATATGTTAACCCTTTTTCCCCAAAACTTGTATAGGTGAATGATAAAAATATCAGCATCACAAACCCGAACCCTTGTAATGCTGTATATACAACCCTTTTTTTGTCCCACTTAGTTTTATCTGTCTGCGGATAGTTTATCCAGATAAGGATTACGGAAATAAACGCGAGGAAACCCCACCAATCCTTTGGCAATAACCCTTTTGAAGCATTGTAATAGTCATAGTTTACCCAGTAAAACCCTGCAATAAGTATAGACACAGCACGTGATACTACCCGCCAGATAAGCTGGTACCACGTATCTCCCCGATCTATACGGCGGTCTAACGCCAGGGGTATTGCCATCCCAACAATAAAAAGGAATGCCGGGAATATTATATCCGACATCGTGATACCCAGTGCCGGCATATGCTTCAACCATTGCGGAATATTTTTCATCCTGAGGTCAAATATATGATTAACAAAAATCATTAATACAATAGTTATCCCTCGAAAAACGTCAATTGACAAAACCCTTGGTGGTTTTTGTTCCAAAAAAAATTCCTCCTATAGTATCTACTTCAACCCGAACTTGCTTAACGATTCTCCGTGTTTACCAAAATATTCTTCAAATACTTTATGCTCGCCGGTAAAGTATAGTACCAGCACAATACCCGCCATTGTTAATGATAGCATCGTGTTTGCCAGTAACTGGTTTTTCATCACGCAGTAGTACATAAACGCATGTGATGAGTTGTTCAATGTCATGTGCGTAATTGATACCACCCAGATATTCCGTGTTTTTATGTATACATACGCAAGAAAGATGAACGTACACACTGACCCTATTCCCAGGACAATAATATTACCCGTAGTTTCCCAAAGTTTAAGTTCTGCCGGCATCGGTATAATTAACGCCATTGGCGCATTCCAGAGGAACCATATCAATCCGCCTATAATAAAGCCTGCAAACGGCGATATTTTATAGAGTTCCGGGAACATTAACCCTCTCCACCCGAATTCTTCCGCAAATCCGGTTATCACACCCGGGAATATATTGAGAACAGTCAACCCGCCAAAAAAATACGTTAATAACATCATCGTAGGCGTCACGCCTTTTGGCAGAGATTCCTCCATAGTTTTTCCCGTGGATACAATGTATTGTTCTAGTTGTTTAAGAAATGCGCTGCCGGTAAAGTCCCAGGTAACCGCTCCTGTGAGTGTGTAGACAATAAAAATGATTAACGTTATCCCCAGTGCCGTACACCAGAATACCAGATAATCCTTCAACTGTCCGAACTTAAGATGCGCATCCTCAAACCGTTGCGGATGTATAAATGCGCGGACAATTATTGCAGCAAGCGTTGGTGTAAGCATATAAAACTGCGCAAGAAAGTACGCTTTTTGTCCCACAACTTTTATTGTAATAAAAAACATCGCGCTTATGATTACTACAATTGCCAAAAAACTTGTTAGAGTCCTCTGTTTTTCCCAAATACTTGTCAAAACCTTCATTTTTTTACTCCAAGTTTCGGGAAGTCAATCACACTGTTTTCACGTCTTGCCTTATCCGCGAGAAAACCTGTTAAATGCCCATATACCGAATCCTCAATCCCGGTATACGAAATTGACGGTTTTTCGCCGCTCATTACATTCACAAAATCAGCTGCCAGGCGCAGGTCGCCCCCCCCATGCCCGCCAAACGCGCCATCGAGGTTACCTTCATTCTTTAGGTCAACCACACGTTCTTTAGTTTCATACCCCGGGCGGTGGTCAATATGTCGGACCACAAACTTATTTTCGTGAAGCACGCCCTGTATCTCACCGTGTGTCCCGAGAAGATGTATTGACCTTGACGGCATAGCTGCACCGCCAACCATATTATGCGAAGCAGTGCATCCATCAGTAAATTCTATCATCACAGTCTGGTGGTCAACTGTATTATTATCGCAACGCCACATACATTTCCCGAAATTGCTGTTATTGAGATGCTTAACGCGATCCATAAACGACGGGTTTTTTAGATGCTCAATCCCAGCCCAAACATACGCGCTCCAGCGGCCGGGATGGTCAAGATAATGCTTTTTCGCGGAATAGTCGCATTTGGGTTCAATCTCGCAATCAACTAAACACCGTGTCCCCGCACCTTTCGGCATTTTTTGGTTATTAAAATACATGTTTGACCCGAAACTTGATACGCGTTTTGGCGCAATCCCTGACTTCATCCAGGTAATCATATCAAGGTCATGGCAGCATTTTGACATTAACATCGTTGATTTACACACATCTTCGCGGTTCCATTTTCCCCGGACAAAACCTATACCCATATGATGGTAACTAACGTGTTCTACTGTTTGAATATTCATTACTTCACCGATCTCACCCGCAGCAATGAGTTCCCGTACTTTGGTAAGGAACGGCACGTACCGCAGCACATGGCAGATCATTACCCTGCGTTTATACTTAACTGCGGTATCATAAAGTTCCCACATTTCCTTTTCGTTAGTAGCAAAGGGTTTCTCTAACAAAATATCATACCCTCGTTTAAGCAGCGGTATTGAGGTTGGTACATGCTGGATGTCCATCGTACCATTGATTATACAATCTGCTTGTTTCGGTTTTTTTGCCAACTCTTCCGCTGATTTAAAACACTGTTTTTCGGTTAAGCCATAAATCTCGGCAGTATGTTTTCTCCGGTGTTCACTGGGATCGGCTACACCAACGATTTTAAGTTTATCCGGATGATGTTTTGAATACCCGGCATAACATAACGACCTGTGCCCTGCCCCTACAATAATTGCGGTTACCTGCTTCTTCTTTGCCATACAACTAATCAACCTTTCTAAAAATCTTCAACGTTAACTACTTAAAGTGTTTTGTTAACTATTCAACAAAACAATACTTTGTTGTTTTACGTTTATTATCGGGCTGTTTTACAATATACCTGCCATTATACTTTAAATATGTCCCGTAATGTATAAACCCTCCTGTAGGTACTCCTTTGGAGTTCAACCACACCGCTGCAACCACTGCGTCAGATACTATACCGCCATTATCCTTACCGGTATCATTACCCGCACTTTTTAATGTCCCTGCCAATCGGGTAACAACAACTTTTTCTCCGCCAGAAAGCCCAATTGATATGATACCATTATCAATCTCAGGAATTTCAATATTTTCACTGGTATTACCTCCGCGGTGGACACGCATCGCGGTTATAAACGTATGTTTATCTAATGGCACACCCGTATCTGCTGAAAGATGCCATTCGTTGAGTTCAGGGTACAACGGATTTGGCGGTGTTTCATAGTCAGTAACATCAAATTTTAGTCCAGAAGGGTACAAAAAGTCAGTTACCACCCCGGCTTTTTCGGTATCCACCCCAACTCTTTGCCGGTCAATCACAAACTTTGCAGGTGCGTGGAGTAACCATTGCACTGTTACCGGTGAAGTTGACAATATATCATCAAAAATAATGAATGTTTCCGGACGTATAAACAATATTCCGCGGTCAAACCGTTTTATCCTTCCCTGATACGTTTCAGGGGTTACGCTTCCCGCAATATAATCCACCTTTTTTGAATGGTAAAACGCGCGGATATTGCCTTTTGCCAACCGGGAACTCACCTGTTGCCCTATACCATCGATAAGAATACAATTATCTGATTTTGTCTCTTGTATCCACTTTTTGTGATGACTACTCCCATGAACGTCACGGTGGCTGCTTTTAAGGAATAACGGCTGGCCGTAGGCGGTAAGGAGAAATGCGTTCTGAGAGTTATAACCGTGTGATATACGTCCTATAGGGCTTGACTTAAACTGCAACTGCACATTTTGTTTTCCATCGGTAAGAGTTGTATTCAACACCGCAAGCCCTGTCCCGTTGAAAACACGTGATAACGGCAGGACTGCTGGTTCATTAGGTTCAACAACAGTATTCATAGATCCCAGTACACCCATAGGGGTAGATACTTTAGCACTGTCTTTAACTGTCCGCGTACTACCACCTCCTGCGCTGTACCATGCCCAGTACGGATTACCGATCTCCTGCGCAAAAGTTCCAACCACGCCGCGCGCGGAAGAATATACACTTGATTCTTCAGCTTTATCCCCGAATCCTCCACAAGGCGACTTTGGCGGCATAGCATACATTGGGAAGTATCCAATATTCTTGAAGAACGGTAAATCATAAGCATTGCGGTTCATCAAACTACTTAATGCGCGTAGCCACCATGTTATACGTCCACTATAGGACGACCAGTAGGCTAATCCTTCATGCCATCCCCCGTCGTCATCACCCCAGACCGGGTAAATATTAAAAAAAATGTCGGTTGCAAGGTTAAACCAGTTCCGCGCATCCGGGATTTCGTTATAAAACGCTATTCCTGCTTCACCAAGGAAGTGGTAGATACGGTTAGCATGGCTGGAATACGGACGCCAGGTATGGTTATTGTTCAAGTTTTGATAATACTGCTTTGCACGATCATTCATTTTCGTTTGTATCACTTGTTTTTCATCATCCGTGAGTACCTGATAAATCCAGTCATACACTCTGCTTCCACGATACATATAAATCATCCCAGCCTCGTCGTTATAGTACGACCCCGTTGCACCGTAAGGATCCCAGGACAGAGTGTGTAAGAGTATACGTTTCGCTCCCAATGCATACTTATCATCCTGTTCTATTAGATATATAAACGCCATGAGTTCCGCTTGGGAAAGAAGGCCTTCCACAATGTCATGGTTTCCCCACCACAACTTTTTATCGTTTAGATTATCCTTATTGAATTTACCATTTGGATACTTCTGTGGTTCAGAGGGTAACGGTATCTCCAGGCACTTCTCTGCGTTAAACACCATTTTCTCCCATGAAATTTTCATAGTATTCCTGCAATACTCGCGTATGGCAGGTAAGTTTTCCGTGCGTAACATCAACCGGGGATGTGTTTGTGGGACAAGTTTTGCCATATCTTCATGGGTAGGGACAGGAAATTTTACCGCTGAATTACCTATCGTAAACTTCCGTGTTTTGCTCCAATCTGACACCCCGCCGTTCTTTGAGGTATACCTTACATGCCAAAAATTCGTTCCCGTACTTAAAACTATATCCGGGCAGTGTACGTTACGCTGAAGGCCTGTTATTTCATACAAAATAACGCTAAATTCTTTATCTCGCGCGATCTGGAGGCCATAATTAACAGCATCAACCTGTGGGCGCCACACAAACGGCGGCGGGTTGCGTTTGACAATTTCGTTTTCCGGACGGAAACCCCATTCGTTTTCCATACCGGGGCTATCATTAAAAACGACTGAATAAACCGGCATGATTGGCATAAATATTGTTACTGCTATTAAAAACACATACCGTGATTTCAAATAACATCCTTCCTTTAATCCTTACTTTTTATTCTCCATATTTATTTTAATCCCTTCCGCTACTACTTTTAATCTTGGCAGGGCATACCCAAAAAATTTTTTGTACCCCGCGCATAGATAGGTTTGTGTCCCTTTCGGTAAATTCTTACCCACACGGTCCTTCTGGCAACCGTTATTACAATAATTAACATACTCGCATGAGACACAACACTGCGGGAGAATGGCTTTACGTTTATTAAACTCCCTATACTTTTTGGATTCATACATATCCGCGAGGTTCGATGTCAGCACATTACCCAGGGCATCCCCGGGGTTCACAAAAAAGTCGCAGGGATAAACACTACCGTCATGTTCCACTACCATATAACCTCCGCATTCAACGCTGTACACGCACATTGACGGGCGACCCAGGACAATTTTTTCCAGGATAGAATCAAAATCGCGGATAGAAACGTTTTTATCAAGATTTTCGTGCCACACATCGAAGATGTCACACAAAAACTGTCCATACCCTTCCGGGATTACAGAATAGTCAGTAACATCACTTGTATCTCCAACCTCAACACATGGAATGAACTGCAAGTACTTAAACCCGTTACCTATAAACCACTGAAGAGTTTCCTTACCCTTATCCTGTCCCGCGCGGGAGATAACGGATAATATGTTGTATTCAACCTTATGTTTCTCAAGCATACCCGTAGCGCGGTAAGCGTTACTCCATGAACCTTCACCTACAAAGTTTTTCCGGTGATAATCATGAAGTTCCCCCGGGCCGTCAATACTTAATCCAACAAAAAACTTATACTCCGCAAAAAAGCTGCACCACTGGTCGTTTAACAAATATCCGTTTGTTTGGAACGAATTCGCTACCACCTGGCCTTTAGTTCCGTACTTCATCTGCGCAGCGACGACTTTCCTGAAAAACTCAATTCCCGCGATGGTAGGTTCCCCACCCTGCCACGAGAATACTGAAACAGGAAACCTCTGGGATAATATCTGGGACACCATAGCATCCACGATTTTATCATCCATCCTATGCACTTTTGTAGACGGGAATAACGCAGATTTTTTTGAGTAAAAACAGTAACTGCAGTTGAGGTTGCAGTCCGGCCCTGCGGGTTTTATCAGTAACTGAAACTGGTCCATTATTTAAATCCAAAGATAGCCGGGAATATAAATACCACGATAGCTGTCCAAATAAGATAAACGATCATATATTTCCCGATCCATATCTGTAATACTTCCTGATCAATTTTTTTCAACTGAATCTTTATTAAATTGTACAAGATACCGGCTAGATTGATAAGAATTAATAAGTTGGCTATCAGCACAGTTATACGGTTAGGTGTAAATCCAAATGATTTTAACCGGTATACTGTCGCTGAAAGAGCTATTAAGTCAATAATAAGGGTTAAACAGATAGAAGAAATATTTATAACCTTTTCTACTTGTGATAACTTTTCCATATCTTTTTCAACATAAGTAAATATCGAAATTGCCAAGATAATAAGCGATATTATGTTTAAAATAATAAAAATATTTCTATCTTCAAAAGGGTTTTGTTTTGAAGAAATAATTAATGCTAAGTAAATACTTACAAATATCAACATTACAGGATTAAATATTTTCGCTAAATTATCAATAAACTTTTTTAAACTATCCCTGTTCCTTAATACAAGATAAACTGCCAGTATTGGAGGAGCGGAAACAAAATATGGCCAGGTAAGCTCGGCAACAATATCAGTCCTGAAATGCAACCGGAATATTGATGAAATCAAAACCATGCATAGTAAGAAAACTACCAGAAACCCTGATGACAATATTGTACCTACAACCATTAACTCGCCGTTAATTTTTATATACCCTATCCATTTTTTATAATCCAGCAACGTTTTGTCTTCAAATACTGTCCCAATGAGTAACCATAAAAATAGAGGTAAATCATAAAGAGCGATTAAAACACTCGCCGGATATCTAGTACCAGTCATATTGAGAACATACAAAACATTTATGTATATTACAGTTAACAAAATCACTGCTGAAATTACTATTATATCCCTGGTTTTTGTTGCAAAATTAATGAAAAAGTATATCATAGCCACAATTATAAATGGAAATGAAAAGTTGGCGGTAAGGTATTGGTTTTGCGTATACTGAACACCAAATATTTTTAGGATATCACTAAATTGCAGGATTACCGAAGATAGCAGTATCAATACTAACAACAAAAACGTTTCATTTTTTTTCTTGTCTTTAGTACTATCCGTGTAAAACAGGCGTATATACCAGAACTTTACCAGTTGATTCCCCGGATTTTCTTTATACAACTCCTCAATACTGTTTTTGAATTCAACGGGAGCTTCGCGATAACTTTTTTCCAGATATTCCGGGGTAATAATATTATCAAGTATTTTTTGTTTCATATTATTATATTTTAACAATTATAGCATACAATTGTCGATTTAAAATGAACGATTTATCAATACTAACCACCTTGATATTTGATATAATTATAATTATGAAACCAAACATATTATTCGTATTTTCAGACCAGCAACGGTGGGATACCTGCGGGTGTTATGGTATACCTCCGGTAGAAAATCTTACCCCCAACCTTGACCGTATGGCAAGCGAAGGGGTGAGGTTTAATCATGCGTACACATGCCAGCCAATCTGCGGGCCGGGACGTGCAGCGTTGATGACCGGGAAATATCCTGCGGAAATAGGTTGCCACGTTAACCACCGCATGCTGCCGTTGGAAGAAAAAACTATTGCCCATCACATGTCCTCCGCAGGATATGAAGTTGGGTATATAGGCAAATGGCATCTCGCGTCAGAAGGGCCAAAGAACGGCCCAAACGATTTTGGTATATTATCCGTCCCGCCGGAACGCAGAGGCGGGTTTAAAGATTACTGGCTAGTCGCTGATGTGCTTGAACACACTTCACACTCGTATGACGGTTATATGTACGATAGCGACGGTAATAAACGCGTATTCCCGGAGAACCGCTTCCGTGCTGATGTAACTACAGACTGGGCCATAGAATACCTTGAGAACAGGAAAAATGATAAACCTTTCTTCCTGTTTCTTTCTTATATCGAACCTCATCACCAGAATGACCACAACCATTTTGAAGGCCCACACGGGTCAAAGGATAAGTACAAAAATTTCATCCCACCGGGCGACCTTGTGGATACCGCGGGCAACTGGCGGGAAGAATATCCTGACTACCTTGGGTGTGTAAACTCTTTAGATTACAACCTTGGACGCCTACGCTCAACTCTTGAAAAACTTGGGATAGACAAAAACACGGTGATAATCTATACATCAGACCACGGCAACCATTTCCTTACGCGTACCAGCAAAACATATAAATGTTCCTGTCATGACGGATGTATTCGCATACCAATGATAATATACGGGCCGGGTTTTACCGGAGGTAAGGTTGTGGAAGAACTTATAAGCCTCATAGACCTTCCTCCAACGGTACTAACAACAGCGGGGATTACCCCGCCGTCGTATATGCGCGGTAATGCGGTGCAAAGAGTGGTTAATGGTGATACAACAAACTGGCAGGACGATATATTTCTTCAGATAAGTATCGCCCAGTGCGGCCGTGCGATACGCACAAATAAATGGAAATACAGCGTCTGTGCGTTGGACAAAACCGGGCGTGATATTTCAAGTGATGAATATACCGAAGATTGCCTGTATGACATGGAATCTGACCCGCATGAAAAAAATAATATGGTTACCTCGCCTTCCCACAAAGAAGTAAGGGCAGAGCTTGCGGAACGGTTAAAACGCAGGATGGCAGCTGCCGGTGAAAAAGTGCCGAAAATATTGCCAAAAACTTAAAATTTATGAAACCAAATATACTATTTGTATTCGCGGACCAGCAACGATGGGATACCTGCGGGTGTTACGGTATACCTCCGGTAGAAAATCTTACCCCCAACCTTGACCGTATGGCAGCAGAAGGCGTGAGATTTAACCACGCGTATACCTGCCAGCCAGTCTGCGGGCCCGCGCGTGCTGCGTTAATGACCGGGAAATATCCCGCAGAAATCGGGTGCCACGTTAACGGCCGTATGCTGCCGTTGGAAGAAAAAACTATTGCGCATCACATATCCTCAGCGGGATATAATGTTGGATACATCGGCAAATGGCATCTCGCATCACAAGGGCCGAAGGATGGACCGGATAGTTTTACCAGGAAAGCTATCCCCTCCGATCGACGGGGAGGGTTCAAAGACTACTGGCTAGCATCTGATGTTTTAGAGTTCACTTCACACTCCTACGACGGGCATATGTTCGATATTAATGGGAATAAACGCGTATTCCCGGAGAACCGTTACCGCGTTGACGTTCTTACTGATTGGACAATAGAATTTCTTACATCTGTAAACCATGAACAACCGTTTTTCCTATTTCTTTCATTTATAGAACCCCATTTCCAGAATGATCATAATCATCACGAAGGGCCCCGCGGGTCAAAAGAAAAGTATAAAAACTTTACTCCCCCCGGCGACCTTGTTGATACAGCAGGCGACTGGCGGGAAGAGTACCCCGACTACCTCGGATGCGTGAACTCGCTGGACTCAAATGTCGGGCGGTTACGCAGCACGCTTGCCGAACTCGGGCTACAGGAGAATACTTTAATTATTTACACCGCCGATCACGGGTCGCATTTCCGTACACGTAACAGCGAGTATAAACGTTCGTGCCATGACGGGTGTATACGTATCCCGATGATAATATATGGCCCGGGTTTT
>Ga0265292_1002936_pt1 | contig 11069 bp, 14 predicted proteins | sample Munlanlewell296A_FD_189080 | JGI IMG/M metagenome (GOLD analysis project Ga0265292, IMG submission 189080) | Leachate microbial communities from a municipal landfill in Southern Ontario, Canada - Leachate well 296A | ecosystem: Engineered > Solid waste > Landfill > Unclassified | place: Canada... | reverse complement strand
AAGCGAACCCTCCTTCGGCGGTGAACGCCCTGTTGCGCGCGCCGCCGCCTGCGATCTTGCGGATGATCTCCTCGTTGCGCTGGTCGCTGGCGTTTAGCTCGATCACACCCCAGCCCATGTCGCGCGCGAGCGCGTGCGCGGCGCTCGTCTTGCCCACGCCCGGCTCTCCAGCGAGCACGAGCGCGCGCTCCGGTGGCATGCCGTGCACCCACGCGTCCGCCCACGCTTTCATTTCCTTGACGGCTGGGCCGTTCCCGACGAGCTCCGCCAGCGAGCGGGGACGGTGCTTCTCCGTCCAGTCCGAGAGCATCGCGGGCGAGGCCACGACCAGCGGACGGGCCCCTTGCGCCTAAAGGTTATGACCGCCGGTCGAGCACGCGGATGCGCTGATGCACGAACGCGAACACGATGATCGCGAACGCCACGGCCACGAGCGTGCCCGCTTCCACGCTGGCGATGTAGTTGTACGTCGCGTGTACTAAGATCGCCGTCGCGAGCGAGACTGGCAGTAACACGAGGCCCAGCCCCTTGCGCCACGTGCCCCTCGCGAAGCGGAAGCGCCACAAGCCGTAGCCCGTGATGGCCGTCGCGGACGCGTGCAGCGCGACGGTGGCGATGCCACGGTAAACGCCCAGCACGAGCGCCACGTCCGGTCCAGAGAACAGGAACGCGCTGATCACGTAGAGCAGGTTCTCGGTCGCCGCGAAGCCAAGGCCGACCGCGCCACCGTACACGTACCCGTTCTCGGGCTCGGGGGCGTCGTCACGGAAGAAGAGGAGTCCAAGCGCCTTGCTCGTTTCCTCGATGAAGGGCGCGATGATCACTGGCAAGACGGGGAACGCCGCCGCGCCGATGATGACGACCTGGTTCCAGCCGCCGAGCTCTTGGCTGATGACGTAGCGCTCGGCGAAACCAGACACGAGGACCGCGATGCCAGCACCGTACAGGAACGCCGCCATCACACGCGACCACGGCTCGGGCCGCGAGCGCTCAGCGTTTCGCAGCCAGAGCACGCCGAGAAGCGGCGGAGAGAACGTGAAGAGGACGAGAAGGAGGGCTGCTTCGAGCGGGGTGGCCACGCGCGAGTCCGCCTACGCGACTGGCGGCGTGGGACGCATTAGACTCACGAGCATGCCGACGAGGCCAAACCCGATGAGCGTGACGCCCACGGCATACACGCCGACGTCAGTCCAGTTGTTGTACGTCGTGCCCATGTACAACCAGAAGGCCGCACCCAGGAGCAGGAGGACGAGGCTGAGGATGGTCCAGCCGTTGAACTTCATCGGGAGCGGCGACCCCTTAGGACCCATAAGAACTCTGCGACAAAGGTGGGTCCGAGGGGTTTACCCCCCGGCGCCGCGTGCGGAGCACCGTGGGATCGCGCGCGGTGCTGACGCTGGCCATCGTGCTCGCGGTGTACGCGCTCCTCGCGATCCCAATGCTCACCGCGCGCTTCGCCCGCACGGGCCACCCAATCATGGCGCGGGTGTTCTCGAGGCCGGGGCTCGCATTGCTGGGCGGCCTACTGGTGCTTGCGTTGGGCCTGGTTGGGCCGCGCGCAGCGTGGGATGGCATCGATTGGCGCACGCTCGCGCTCCTCGCTGGCATGATGCTCCTCGTCTCGGCCCTGGAACGCGCGAACGTGTTCGAGGTCATCGCGAGCCGCCTCGTGCGGCGCCTCGCGACGCCAGCGCGGCTCCTCGCTGGCAGCATGGTCGTCGTCGCGGTGCTATCGGCGCTCGTGCTCAACGACGCGGTCGTGCTGCTCTTCACGCCCGTTCTTGTGCAGGCCGCGCGCAGCATGGGCCTCTCGCCATTCCCCTATGGAGTAGCGCGTTGGGCGCCGGCGCCCTCGCGATGGCGATGTCGCCCCTCGCGCGCGAGTCACCGCTGCGCGTCGCGCGCGGCGTGGATCCGGGCATCCTAATCTTCTTCATGGGTCTCTTCACGCTGCTTACCGCTGTGAGACAAACGGGCGCAACGCAGTTCATGGCGGACCAGATCGCTCGCGCTGGCAGCGGTGGTTTCGTCATCGCGACCGCGGTGCTCTCGAACGTCGTCTCGAACGTGCCGGCTGTCATGCTCCTGCTGCCAGGAGTCACGACGCAAGCGCAAGCCATGTTGCTCGCGGTCACGAGCACGCTGGCGGGGAACCTCACGTTCTTTGGAAGCGCCGCGACGGTCATCGTGGCGGAGACGGCACGCTCGCGCGGTGCGGAGTTCGACGCTGGCAAGTTCACGCTCATCGGGCTGCCACTGGGAGCCATCACGCTCGTGGTAGCCTGGTTGTGGCTTGGATGACGACCATTTCACCAGAAGGACAACGCCCGCAGGAACGCGAGCCCCTCGTCGAACTTGCGTCCACCCTCGTGATGCCCGTCCTTGATCTCTGGCACGACGACCGCGTCTGGTGAGACGCCGGAGAGCACGCTGCGCACGAGGTCCGCGCCGTAGTCTGAATCAGAGAACGGCGTGCCCTCACCCGCGCATCCGACTCCGCCGCGGCTGCCGTTCGCATGGACATGCACGATGCGTGCTCCCAGCTCGCGCACAAAGGCGTGGACGACGGCCTCGCTTCCCCGCGGAACGGCGAGGTAGGCGTGACTGATATCAAGCACGTAGCCGTCCACGAGGTCGTCCACATGCTTGAGGCCGCTGGGCGTGCGGAACCCTGCTGGAGAGTTGCCAGGAGGCGTGCCTGGCAAGCTGCGCGTTTCGTAGAAGTGCGGCATGTTCTCCAGGAGCAGTTTCACGTGCTTGGGCATGTCGCTGAGCGATTCGCGCAGGAGACCGGGCGAGCCGCCGACTTCCCCATCGCGCCACACGCCGCCTGGATGGAAGATGAGCGCTTTGGCCCGCAATTCCATCGCGAAGCGCGCGCACTCCGCCAGGAAAGCAGCGCTGTCTCCGCGTTTGGCGGGGTCGGGGCTACTGGGATCGAGGAAGTGGAGCTTCCCGCCGTGCTCGAAGGCTTCGGGCTGATGCACGCGAAGCTCGAAGCGACCGCGGTACGGGAGGAAGGCGTCGAACACCTCTTGCTTCCTGTACTCGATGTCGCCTGGGAGCATCTGGTATTCGAGCACCGTCGCTCCATGCTTCTCTGCCAACGTCGCCATGGCTGCGACGTCGCGCCACGCGGTCTTGATGCCCAGACGGGGGGTCCTGGGGGTGTCCCCCAGGGGTCTTCGTGCGTCAGCCACGAAGCGGCCTCGCGAGGTCCGGGCATCCAGTTTTCGCTACTTCAGGTCCGACTTGGCGTCGTGCGCGTGCCGCTCGCGAGCCGCCAGGATGCGGCTGGGCACGCCGCGGCGCGTGCCGGGCGCGCTGGCGCGTTCCATCTCGTCGTGCGCGTGGCCGGTGCTGAACTCGCTGGGTGCCTTCGTGTGCCCTGGCTTGTGTGCATTCGAGCCCATGTACTCCTCTTTGGGCCAGGTAAGGTATCGCCCTTTCGGTAGGGGGGCAGGATGTCAAGTCACTCGCTTCTTGAGGGCCACGACTTCAGCGTGCACGGGCGCGTCGAACATGCGTCCCTTCTCATACGCTCCCCAGAAGCGTCCCGCGACCTGCCAGGGGACTTCAGCGGTCGTGTGCTTCTCGTGCATCTTGACTTGCCCAAGCGTGCTCTCGTCGAAGCCGCACTTCTTGTTGATGGCGCGGAAGATCTCGACCATCTTCTTGCCGCCGGCCTTGCCGATGTCCAGCTCGAATAGAACCATGCCGGTGTTGTCGGCGATCTCCTTCCAGTCGAGGACCTTCCTGATGCGGTCCTTCTCTTCGACCTCCGGCACCTCTTCGAGCTTCAACTCGCCACCAGATACGTCGCCGAGGTCGAGGAGCGCGCGGCCTTCCTCGCGAGTGATGAATGTGATGGCTTTGCCCAGTCGACCCATGCGGCCCGTGCGGCCGATGCGGTGGATGTACCACTCGGGGTCCTCGGGGATGTCGTAGTTGATGACGTGGCTGCATCGCGACACGTCGATGCCGCGGGCGAGCACGTCCGTCGCGATGACGATGTGCGTGTGACCGTCGCGCACGCTTTCCATGACGCGGTTCCTGGCGGTCTGCGTCATGGCACCGTGGATCGCTTGTGCCTTGTAGCCGTGCGCGCGGAGCTGGTGCTCGACCTTATCGACTTCCATCTTGGTGCGGCAGAAGACGAACGCGAGTTCGGGGCGTTCGGCTTCGAGCACGCGGTAGAGCGCCCACAGCTTGTTGCGGTAGCCTACGTTGTAATAGACCTGCTCGATGCTATCAACGGTCAACTTGTCTTCCGAGACCGCGATGGTCTGCGGGTTCTTCATGAAGTTGTCCGTGATGTTCACGATCGCCGTGGGCATGGTGGCGGAGAAGAGGAAGATCTGGTTGCGGGGGGGAAGGCGCTTCATGACCCACTCGATGTCCTCGATGAAGCCCATGTCGAGCATGCGGTCGGCTTCGTCGAGACAGAACATCTTGACGTGGTCGAGGTGCAGGTTCCGTCGGCGCATGTGGTCCATCACACGGCCTGGCGTGCCGACGACGATGGCGGTGCCTTCCTTGAACGCCTTGATCTGGGGGGTGAAGCTCGCGCCGCCGTACACGGCGACCGCGCCGACGCCCTTGAACTGGCCGATCTCGTTGATCTCGCCAGCGACTTGCTCGGCGAGTTCGCGTGTGGGCACGAGGATGAGCACCTGCACGTGCTTGACGCGCACGTCCACGCGCTCGACCATCGGGATGCCGAAGGCAGCGGTCTTGCCGGTGCCAGTTTGGGCCTGACCGAGGAGGTCGCGCCCTTGGAGCGCGATGGGGATAGCCTCCCGCTGGATGGGGGTGGGCTCGCCAAAGCCCATCGCGTCGAGGGCGTCGAGCACCTCGGGGCTCAGGGGGAGGTCGCTGAAGCGTTTGGGAATTGCCAAAGTGGCACCTGGATGGCCGCGGATACGCGTGGTCTTCAAAAACCTACCTTGCCGCGGCCTGCTGGCAACGCTACGCTTGCGTCGCTGCGAGCTTCTGGGGGATATAGACCTTCTCGAGCGAGCTGGTCCGCTTCCTCTTGCGCCGCTTGAACTCGCGAAGCGCGATGGGGCAGGACACGTGGGCGCAGTACTTGTGGCCCATTGACGTCTGGTTGTAAGCCCCGCACCGCTGGCACTCCGCGCCCAGGTTGTTGCCGAAGAACACCACGTTCTCGGCTGCCTTGAGGCCGTTGAAGTGCACGTTGGTGAGGTGGAAGCTGATGCGTTCCGTGCTCGTGGCCATGACTCACACGCCTCCGGCGGGGACTGCGATGGGGGCGGGCGACTGGGATAGCGAGGTGAGAGCCGCAGTCGCCATGGACAAGGCGCTTGGGCCCCGCAGTGGCGTGACGTCCCCGAGGCTCGTGCGGTACTTTGTGAGAATCTGCTGCGCAAGCGGGGCGTCCTCGAGGACGTACCGGTTCTCCGGCCGCCAGCGCTCCCGGCGGACGATGCCACGCGCGATGAGCGAGTTGACGTGGAAGCTGAGTGTGGAGCGGGAGACGCCGATCAGGCCACACAACTCACGCTGGCTGGCCGCGTGCACGTCCAGCAGGACGACGCCGATGCGGCGTGGCACGGCATGGCGGAACGCGCTCAGGAGATCCTTCTCCTTGCGACCGAGTCCTTGTGCAGGGAAGTACCGCTTGTAGCGCCCGTCGCGGCGGACAGTGACGAGTCCCTCGGCCTCCAAGCGATCGAGGTGGTAAAGGGCGGTGCCTAAGGGGAGGTCGCACTTGCGCGCGATCTCGCGAAGGTGACTGCCCGAGTTCTCTTCGACGAATGCGTATATGTGCTTTCGAGACGCCAAGCTAAGGATGTCAGTCACAATGTGCACCTCCAAGGCCCACTGGGCCACCAGTGCGGACCGGGTCTTCGCCAGGCCGGTGAGCCCCACCACCTCGTATGGTGGGTTTCATCTCCACCCGAGAACTCGGGGTGGTTGTCACGTGCATCCACAGGGATGCGACGAAATCCACACTGACCTGTTGGTCAGTCACTCGGTGCCTTTGACATAACGCTAAAATAGACTTAGCTTGCTCCGCTTTTCGTAGCCAGTCCAGTGTTTTTCATGAGTTCTCTTACGATGTCCGAGAAGATCCTGGCTCGTGTGAGCGGCAAGGCCGCTGTGCCAGGCGATGTGGTGACCGCGAAGGTGGACCTCGTGATGAGCCACGATAACGCGGCCCTCATAGGGAGCGTGTTCCGACAGATCCCGGTGAAGCAAGTGTTCGACAAGGCACGCATGGTCATGGTGCTTGACCACCGCAGCCCAGCGCCAGACATCGACACTGCCACCAAACACAAGATGGTGCGCGAATTCGTCAAGGAGCAATCCATCCCCACGCTCTACGACCTGGGAGAGGGAATCTGCCACCAGGTCCTGCCGGAGAAGGGGCACGTGCTCCCCGGGATGCACATCGTGGGAACCGACTCACACACCTGCACCTACGGTGCCTTAGGCGCCTTCGCATACGGCGTGGGCGCCACTGAGATGGCAGCCGTTTGGGCCGGGGGCGAGTTGTGGCTGCGCGTGCCCGAGACGATGCGTATCACGGTCACCGGCAAGCTGCCCAGCGGCGTGTACGCGAAGGACGTCACGCTCGACATCATCCGCGATGTGACGGCAGACGGCGCGAACTACATGGCCACTGAGTTCGACGGCTCGTGGGTCGAGCAAAGCTCGATCCCCGAACGACAGACCCTGTGCAACATGGGGATCGAGATGGGCGCCAAAGTAGCCATGGTCCCCCCAGACGCCGTCACGATGCAGTACCTCGCAGCACGAGGCAAGACCGAGCTCCCGCACATGGTACGCAGTGACCCCGGTGCGCGTTTCGCCGAGCACCGCTTGTTCGACGCGAGCAAGCTCGAGCCGCGCGTCGCCTGCCCGCACAGCGTGGACAACGTGCACCCGGTCACGAGCGTCACTGGCAAGACCATCCACCAAGCGTTCCTGGGGTCATGCACGAACGGCCGCGTGGAGGACATGCGCGAGGCCGCCAAGGTCCTCAAGGGGCGCAGGGTGCACCCGGACGTGCGCTTCATCGTCACGCCAGCCTCCCGCACGCAGATGCTCGAAGCCATGAAGGACGGGACGCTAGCGACGCTCCTCGAAGCAGGCGCCATCATCGGCACGCCGGGTTGTGGGCCATGCATGGGCGCGGCGGGTGGCATCCTCGCGCCAGGCGAGCGTTGCATATCGTCGTCGAACCGGAACTTCAAGGGCCGCATGGGCTCGTCGCAGGCAGAAGTGTTCCTTGCATCACCTGCGACGGTGGCGGCAAGCGCGCTTGAGGGAGTCATAGCGGACCCACGCAAGTACTAAGGGACATGCCCAACATCCGCAGACCGCCGATGGTCGAGCGAGCCCGCGCTTTGGTCGAGCAGGCCCAAGAGATGGCCCGCACGCTGGGCGCCAACATACTTGTCTTGATCACTGACCGAGAGGAGATCCTCACCAGCGCGCTGGAGCGCATCACGCTCCCCGTCGTCTTCGCGAGCGCGTCCGAAGACCTCCTTGAGCGCTACGCGGAGCGCGTCCGAAAAGCGCTCCCCCTCGTGCAGCCTCTCTCGGGAAGCGTCGGTGCGCTCGTCACCGTGAAGGAAGTGCTGCTGGGCGCGTTCTTCCACGGGCTTATCACCGCGAAGGACTCAGCCATCGTGATCGTGAGCGCGGGGGACTCTCTCGATGTGGTCATGCGCTACGACGTCTCGCGCGACGTCGAGATAGTGCACTTGCAAGAGGAGCTCGATGACGATGTGGACCTGCGCGTCGTGGAGCGAGTGCTGAAGCTCTCCGTCGAGCTTGCGCGAGAGGGCCGCGAGGGGCACCCCGTTGGCACGCTCTTCGTGCTTGGCGACACGCCCTCCGTCTTGCGGCACTCGCGCCCCGCCGTGCTCAACCCGTTCGAGGGGCATCCGGAGAAAGACCGCAACATCCTGGACGATGCGCTCTGGGAGACCGCAAAGGAGTTCGCGCAGATCGACGGCGCGTTCGTGGTGCGTGGCGATGGCGTCGTCGTGAGCGCGGGCCGCTACGTGGACACGGAGGGCGAGCTGCAAGTCCAGCCTGGCCTGGGCGGACGCCACCTGGCCGCCGCGAGCATCACGCACAGCACGCGCGCCATCGCGATCGTGGTCTCGTCCAGCGGCACCATCCGCCTCTTCAAGGCGGGTCGCGTCATCATGGTGGTTGGGCGATCGTGAGGTCGCGGTCGAAACCAAAGGATTGAAACTCCCCCCCGGGGGGTCCACAGCCATGCGGACGCTCGTCACCGTTCTGCTCGCCGTCACGCTCGCTCTCTCAGGCTGCACGCTGCTCACGGGGAACAAGCCCACGCCGACACCGAGCACGACGGCGCCTCCACCCGAAACGACCACACCCGAAGTCACGACGACTCCCGTCACGACCACGCCCAGCACGACGACGACCACGACGCCACCGACGCCCACTGGCATCGCAAGCAGCGAGTACGCACTGAGCCTCGGCGGCGTGCCCCCACTCATCGAGTCCGGGGTCGCCTTCAACTTCACGCTCTTCGCGAACGGCACGACCCAACGCACGAGTGATAACATCGGCGCGCTGTACGGTGCCGCGACGACGAGCGACCCCACCACCACGGCCTATCAGAACGCGTGCGTGACGCGATCTGGCACCGTCCCTGGCAGCTTCCTCGTGAACTGCACTATCACGAAGGCGGGCGACGCCTTCCTCCGTGGCCACTTTGTCGCAGGAGGAACGGACTTCTGGTCGCCCGAAGCCAAGATCGTCGTGCGCGCGCCAGTGGGTGCATTCACCGTCACGAGCCCCAACGCGACGGGTGCGGCCCCCGCGGGCACGAACGACCCTGAGCTCATTCCCCCAGCCCAAGCAGGCCAGCCCTACACGCTCGTCCTGAACGTGACTGGCACTGGTACCGAGAGCGCCAGCAACATCACTCTCCGCGTGGGCGCCAGCAGTCAGGTCGGAGAGATCGGCAGCAGCACGAGCATCGCATGCAACCACCAGACTGGCACGCTCCCCGGCGAGTTCACCGTCACGTGCAACTTCCCGTCCTCGGGCCTCACGACTGCTACATACACAGTATATGGTCACGTCGAAGTCGTGGTCGGCCCCATCGTGCACAAGTTCGAGTCGCCCGGCTACACGCTTCGCGTGCTGCCGGCCTCGCCGGTCTGAGAGAAAAGTCCATCCGCGGCAGCGCGCCTCGAAGCCCCGTGCCCCTCGCGCCCCAGGTCTGCTATGGAGCCTTCTCCTCGCTCGCTCTCTCGGAGGACGAGGAGACGCGGAACCGCGCGCGCACCATGAGCATCGACCAGAAGCAGGAGTCGCGCATCCTTGCGCAAGCCAAAGACTCGTGGGAGCGCCTCAAGAGATGGACGAACGAGGTCAACCGCAAGGGCGAGGGCCGCACGTACTACAATGCCGAGTTTGTGGCGCTTGCGCCACAATCCCGCGCAGGCTTCCTGCCGCAGGACCGCTTGCAGTTCGACGTCGGACGGCACGAGCAAGTGTTCAACCCCGATCCATTCGGCTCGCAAGCAAAGCGGGACCCGGGCGTCGTCTTCTACGCGTGCAGCGACTTCCGTGAGGCCGTCGCTAACTTCGACCTCAACCCCTTCGTCGAGGCCTACGTGAGGCGCCTCTCGCAGGAAGTGCCCGAGTTCGTCTGGCGCATCGGGCCGCACTTCTACGATCGCAGCATAGGCCTCAAGTTCGATCCCGAGACGCGCAGCTTCGAAGTGCGCCGCTACCCCGTGCCCAAGCAGGTCGTGGACGCCTTCGGCTCCATCACGATGCTGATGGTGCAGAAGTGCGCCGTGTGCGGAAAAGAGGACGACAAGGTCATCGCGCAGCCAAGCGGCAAGACGCCGTACGCTCACAAGGAATGCTATCTTGGTGTACCGCGGGCGGGGCCAGCCGCGCCCAGCCCATAGTTATCAGGTTTGCCGTTCCTTCCGCCGAGCCTCGTACCGCGCGTGCCCCTGCTCATAGAGGTGCTTCTCCTCGTCAGAACGGGGCTCGATGCCCGGCACGGGCACGGGCTTGCCGCGGTCGTTGAGCGCGATCATGGTGAGCCACGCCGTTCCAGTGTGCACCAGCTCTCCCGTATCCAGGTTCTCAGCTTTGATATCCACCATGACCTCCATCGAGGTGCGGCCACAGTACGTGAGACGCGCCTCAAGCGTGAGAGCGTTCCCCACAAAGACTGGCTCCAAGAAATCCATCCGGTCGAGCCGCGCGGTGACGACGTTGCGCCGTGCATGCCTGTGCGCCACGATGCCAGCGACCTCGTCCACCACGCGCATGATGACGCCGCCGTGCACATTCCCGTGCGGGTTCGCGTCAGGCGGCATCATGAGCCGCACGACCGTGGCGCGCGCATCGCTCATTGGCTTGGTAGCGAGGGGGACGCTCATCGACATCGCAAGCGCAGCCGCCGTTTCAAGGCAGAGGTCGGTTGGATCCGCTCGACCCGCGCGCCCACTATGACCATCCCCATGCCAACTGCACCCAACCAGAGGCCCGCCCACACGAGTGTCATGAGCGGGAGCACGCTCACGCTGAACGTGACCGCATCCACCGCGCCTGGCGCGAGGCGCTCCGAAGCCGCGCTCGTGGCACCGACCCACCCCTGCGCCGTGTGGAACGCGAGCGGGCTCACGTACACGTCCTCGGTCAGCGCTCGCCGCACGTCGAGACGTGGCGAGTAGTGCGTCTCGTGCCACGCAAAGTCCAAACTCGCCTCGCCGGAGCCCACGAGCGTTAGCGGCACGTGGACGCTCTCCACGAGCCCCTGCGCGGTCGTCGTTTCCTGTGCAGCGCCGACTATGATCTCATACGAGCCGACGTGTACCGACGAGGCGACGGGGACCGCAGCGAACATCTCCCGTGTGCCTGAGTACGTGCTCGCGGCGTAGCCCAAGAAGCCCAGGATGACGGCGAGGTGGATGACGTAGATGCCCGTCTCGCGAAGGCGCACGAATGGGGGTCTGGAGGGTTTACCCCCCAGCGTCTGGAACATGGACCTCTCCAAGATGACCAGGACGAGCCCCGCGAGTGCTATC
>Ga0265292_1002935_pt1 | contig 11069 bp, 7 predicted proteins | sample Munlanlewell296A_FD_189080 | JGI IMG/M metagenome (GOLD analysis project Ga0265292, IMG submission 189080) | Leachate microbial communities from a municipal landfill in Southern Ontario, Canada - Leachate well 296A | ecosystem: Engineered > Solid waste > Landfill > Unclassified | place: Canada... | reverse complement strand
CTTGGATCGTTCAATTTTCAGCCGGTTGAGTTGGCGAAGGTCGCTCTTATTCTTCTCTACGCCCAATATTTCAGCAGACGCCATCTAAGCATCGCGCGGTGGAAAAATATTTTTGCGTCGTTCATATTTTTTATTATTCCGACGGGACTCGTCGCACTCCAGCCGGACCTTGGATCCGCGGTTATTCTTTTCAGTATTTGGTTCGGATTCCTTATTTTCTCCGGCCTGCCTCCGCGGCGGGTTCTTGCGGCGCTTTTTATTTTTGCGATTCTCGGAATTCTTCTCTGGACATACGGGCTCAAGGATTATCAGCGCGAGCGGATCATAGGAGTGTTCTATCCCGAACGGAATGCTCTTGGTATTAACTACAGCGTCATCCAGTCGAAGATCGCCATTGGTTCGGCTGGATTCTTTGGGAAAGGATATCATCAGGGCTCCCAGACGCAGCTTGGGTTCTTGACGGAACCAGGAACAGACTTTATCCTGTCAGCTCTGATTGAGGAGTGGGGGATTCTTGGCGGGCTTGTCGTTCTCGGGGCTTTCGTAGCGCTTATCTTCGGCATTTTGCGCGTTGGCATGACCACGGACAATAATTTTGAGAAATTCATCTCAATGGGCGTTGCGATGGTGTTTGGGTTCCAGTTCCTCTTAAATGCCGGCTCGGCAACGGGAATTACGCCGGTAATCGGAGTTACGTTTCCATATGTAAGTTACGGAGGGTCGAGTATGTTAATTAATTTCTTTCTTATCGCAATCATCAATGCTATTCGGCGAAAATCTTAGAAAAATAATTGTCGGAACGGCGGTGTTGCTGTCCCTCGTTCTTCTTGGCTCGTACTTTATAAACGGGCTTCGGCCGGCCGCGTCGCCTAAAACATCAGGAGAAAAGACTTTTGAGGTTAAGACCGGAGAAGGGTTTCTTGGTATTGTAAAACGTCTTGGGGAAGAACGTCTTATCCGTCGTCCGATTGTTTTTAAGGCTGTTTCGCTTATAACCGGCGCCGCATCACGCTTTAAGCCCGGAATCTATAAACTTAGCCCCACTATGAATAGTTTGGAGATTCTTAATATCCTCCTTCGCGGCCCGGAGCGCGAAGTTACTGTTTTAATCCCGGAAGGGAGCTCTCTTTACGAGATTGATGCAATACTTGCCGCTCAAGGGGTGCTCCCCAAGAAAAGTCTTATTCGTTTTTCCGCGAGTTCGTCACAACCTATCGAGGGGCGGTTATTCCCAGATACTTACCGCTTTTTTGTCGGCGCCTCTCCCGAGTCCGTTTCCGAAAAATTCTTGGAGAACTTTGAGGCGAAGGCGGCTCCGTTTTTAAATCGGGACCAAAAACATTTTGATTCTAATTTGATTCTCGCATCGCTTCTCCAGAAAGAAGTTCCCGAGCCGGAGGACCAGCGTATTGTTGCCGGTATCCTAAAAAAGCGCCTGGAGGCCGGTATGCCGCTTCAGGTTGACGCAACAATTTGTTATAGTAAGGAGCGGGAAAGGGAAGACGGGTCCGGAAGTTGCTACCCCCTAACCCCACTTGACTTCAAAATCAACTCACCCTACAATACATACTTGTACAAGGGTTTGCCGCCGGGACCGATCGGAAATCCTGGCACCTCGTCAATCGTTGCCGCACTAAATCCGAAATCGTCTCCGTTCTGGTTCTATTTAAGCGATCCGGTGACGAAAAAGACCATTTTTGCGGAGACACTTGACGAGCACGAGGAAAATCGTGTTAAATATTTAAGAAGGTAAACGCAGTCAAAGAGCCTCTCCAGAGGATTCTTTTGTTGTGTTTTTTGCCGTTTTACGGGGGTGCGCCCCGAGAAGACGCTCCAGTCGGCTCGAAGAGAACAACATTTTTCAAATACACGAAAGAGAATTCTCTTTTTTTTGTTCTCATTTTTATCCATTGCGCTTCATGTATAAAATACTACCTACTAAAAATTTTTCTCGATCGAAGCCCCTCATACAACCTTTTGATTTCAACGAAACACAGCTTAATTCATACCGCTGGTTTTTAGAGCACGGACTTAAAGAATTATTCAAGGAAGTTTCGCCGATTGACGATCATACCCACAAAGAACTTGAACTCTATTTTGAAGATTATCGCTTTGACGAACCGAAGTACGACGAACTTACTGCTCGATATAAAGATGCCACGTATGAAGCGCCGCTTCGAGTAAAGCTCCGTCTTATTAATAAAAAAACGGGCAAGGAGCACACGCAAGAGGTATATTTCGGGGATTTCCCGATAATGACCAATCGGGGAACGTTCATTATTAATGGCGTTGAGCGCGTCGTTGTCTCGCAGCTTATTCGTTCAGCTGGTGTTTACTTTACCGCTGTGCCGTGGCGCGGCAAGCAGCTTTTCGGCGCAAAAATTATCCCGAATCGGGGCGCGTGGCTTGAATTCGAAACCGACGTTGATGGTTCAATTGGGGTAAAAATTGACCGCCACCGGAAAGTCCCGGTAACAGATCTCCTGAGGGTTTTCGGCGTTGAGAGCGAGAAGATCAGAGCTCGCTTTCAGGACGTTGATAAAGGTTCTGTCCGTCACATTGAAGCGACCTTGAAAAAGGATGCCGCGAAAGACGCCCCTGAATCGTACCTTGAGATTTACCGCCGTCTTCGCCCCGGTGATCCGGCGACACCCGCAACCGCAAAAAGCTTGATAGATGCTATCTTTCAGCGATTTGACCGTTACGACCTCTCTCTCGTCGGCCGCTTCAAGATGAATCAGCGGCTCGGTTTGAACCAGAAAAAGGAGGGTCGTCTTTTGGATATTGAGGACCTCACCGCAATCATTCGAGAAATCATTCATTTGAATAATAATTCCGAGGCGGAACCTGACGATATAGACCATTTGGGGAACAGGAGGCTAAAAGCCGTTGGAGAATTGCTTCAGGGGCGACTCCGCATCGGGCTTGCGCGGCTCAGGAGGATTATCCAAGATCGGATGTCGACACAGGACAAAGAAAATTTAGCGCCGGCGCAGCTCATCAACTTCAGACCGATCGGCGCTGTTATTAAAGAATTTTTCGCGTCATCACAGCTGTCCCAGTTTATGGACCAGGTGAATCCTCTCGCGGAACTTGAACACAAGCGGAGGATTTCCGCGCTCGGTCCAGGAGGCCTCACGCGCGAACGGGCAAGTTTTGAAGTTCGCGACGTGCACCGGTCCCACTATGGCAGAATCTGTCCGATCCAGACTCCGGAAGGAGCGAATATCGGTCTGATTAACTATCTCGCAAGCTACGCCCGCATCAACGACTTCGGATTTTTAGAGACGCCGTACGCAAAGGTGAAAAACGGCCAGGTAACGGAAGAGATCGTCTGGCTCGATGCGCTCGAGGAGGAAAAGTATAAAATTACGCACGCAGGAGTTGCGCGCGACGAAAAAAAGAGACTTATCGGGCCGATTGTTGAAGCCCGCATTAAGGGCGCCCCGGGGACCTGTCCTGTTTCTGAAGTTGACCTTATTGATGTTGCGCCCCATCAGTTTGTGAGCGCCGCGACGTCGCTTATTCCGTTTCTCCAACATGACGATGCGAACCGAGCACTTATGGGTTCAAACATGCAACGGCAAGCGGTTGTCTCGATTAAACCGCAAGCACCGTACGTAGGAACCGGAGAAGAGGAAAAGGTAGCCGTTGACTCGGGGTATGTCATAAAAGCGGAAGCGGACGGGAAAGTAATCGAGGTTGATGCCCGGCATATTACCGTGAAATATCCAAAAGAGCTCAAAACCTATCACCTCGAGAAATTTAAACGTTCGAACCAGTTTACTTGTATCTCACAGCAGCCGATCATTACAAAAGATCAAGCCGTAAAGAAAGGGGATGTCTTGGCCGACGGCCCCTCGATAGACAACGGCGTTTTGGCATTAGGACAAAACCTGCTTGTTTCTTTTGTGTCTTGGGAAGGGGCGAATTTTGAAGACGCCATCATCATTTCCGAGCGCGTGGTTCGAGATGATCTTTTTACTTCAATTCATATCGAGGATTTCTATTGCGATGTTCGCGACACGAAACTGGGCCCAGAAGTCACGACCCCGGATATCCCCAATGTTTCCGAAGAAAAGCTGAAGAACTTGGACGAAGAGGGTATTATCCGTATCGGCGCCGAGGTGAAAGCAGGGGACATTCTCGTTGGAAAAATTTCTCCGAAAGGCGAAGCAGAACTTACTTCTGAAGAGCGACTTCTCCGAGCAATCTTCGGAGAGAAAGCTCGGGACGTGAAAGATACGTCGCTTACCTTGCCGCACGGAAAACGCGGACGGGTAGTAAGTATTAAAATTTTTGATCGAGAGAAAGGAGACAAACTTGAGCCGGGAATCATAAGGCGGATTCAAGTCGAAGTTGCACAGCTCCGAAAAGTTCAAGCCGGAGATAAGCTCGCCGGACGTCACGGGAATAAGGGCGTTATTTCCCAAGTTCGCGCGGTTGAGGATATGCCGTATCTCGAGGACGGAACGCCGGTTGATATTATTTTGAACCCTCTTGGCGTGGCGTCTCGTATGAACTTGGGTCAGGTTTTAGAAACCCACCTTGGATGGGCTGCGGGAAAATTGGGATACCGAGCGATAACTCCCGGCTTGGATTCGGCGACGGAAGCGGATATTCGAGAAGAACTCAAAAAAGCAGGCTTGCCCGAAGACGGCAAAGTGAAGCTTTTCGACGGCAGAACGGGAAAAGCTTTCGATCGGAGGGTCACGGTGGGCGAGATTTACATAATGAAGCTAAACCATCTCGTTGAGGACAAAGCCCACGTGCGTTCGATTGGCCCGTACTCATTAATTACGCAGCAGCCTCTGGGCGGAAAAGCGCAGTTTGGAGGGCAGCGTTTCGGAGAAATGGAAGTATGGGCGCTCGAAGGATATGGGGCGCGGCATATGCTCCAAGAGATGCTTACGATCAAGTCGGACGATGTGCTGGGTCGCGCGGCGGCGTACGAATCTATTATACGAGGAGAACAGATCAAAGAACCGAACCTGCCGGCATCATTTAACGTACTCGTGAATGAGTTGAAAGCATTGTGTTTTAATATCGAGCCGACGTATGGTTCGGAATCCGATCGGAGAGATGATTTCAAGGCGCTGAAAATCAGTATTGCTTCTCCAGAAGAGATAATGAAATGGTCCCACGGAGAAGTAATAAAGCCGGAGACGATTAATTACCGGACGCAGCGACCCGAGAAAGACGGCCTTTTCTCCGAACGCATTTTCGGGCCCTCTCGGGATTACGAATGTTATTGCGGTAAGTACCGCCGTATTCGATATAAGGGGGTCGTCTGCGATAAATGCGGCGTTGAGGTAACGCGGGCAGCGGTTCGGCGAGAGCGGCTAGGACATATTGCGCTTGCAACTCCGGTAAGTCATATCTGGTTCCTCAAGAGCGTTCCGTCGCGATTGAGTCTCACGCTCGATGTGTCCTCTCAAAAACTCGAGCGGGTTATTTACTATTCTGCCTATATTGTGACCGATGTTGACGAAGAAAATCGGAAGCAAGCCCTGGGTGAGCTTGGTCGTGAACTGAAAAGCAAGTTGAAAATTGTTGGTACGAAGGATAAAAAAGCGAAAAAAGAGCTGGACGATGCGGCAGTCGATACGGAAACCATTTTAGAGGGACTGCGCCCGGGACAAGTATTGAGCGAAGCCGAATATTTCAGTCTTGCGCGGAGGTTTGGAAGCGTTTTTAAGGCGGGGAGCGGGGCCGAAGCGGTTCGCCATATTCTTGAACAGATGGATCTCCGCAAAGAGGTTCAGAAAGTCGAGAAGGGTCTTGAAAAGGCGAAAGATCCTACGGCAAATGTGAAGCAGCTTCGCAGGCTCAAGATGCTTAAGATGATGATTCGGAACAATAGTCGGCCCGAGTGGATGATTATAAATACGCTCCCGATTTTGCCGCCCGATCTGCGACCAATGGTGGCGTTGGATGGCGGACGATATGCGACATCCGACCTAAACGATCTCTATCGCCGGGTGATTAACCGCAACAACAGGCTCAAAAAATTGCTTGAGATCAAGGCTCCGGATGTAATTGTGCGGAACGAGAAACGGATGCTCCAGGAAGCGGTTGATGCTCTGATTGATAACTCCGCCCGATTCGGCGTACAGCAACTTTCCACCCAACGAAGGCCGCTCCGCTCTCTTGCGGACATGCTTAAAGGAAAACAAGGGCGGTTCAGACAAAACCTCTTGGGGAAACGCGTGGACTACTCCGGCCGCTCTGTGATTGTCGTTGGTCCGAAACTGAACATTGATGAGTGCGGCTTGCCGAAACGGATGGCACTCGAGCTGTTCCGGCCGTTTATCATCGGCGAAGTGATTAAGCGCGGGCTGGCCCATAACATCAGGAGCGCAAATCGTTTTATTGAACAGAGTAGCGACGAAGTATGGGCGATTTTGGAAGAGATTATTAAAGATCGGCGCGTACTCTTAAACAGGGCACCGACGCTCCACCGCTTGAGCGTCCAGGCATTCAAGCCGCTTCTTGTTGAAGGATTGGCAATCCAGGTTCCGCCGCTCGTGTGCGTCGCATTTAATGCCGACTTTGACGGTGATCAAATGGCGGTTCACTTGCCGCTCTCAGATGCTTCGCAGAAGGAGGCATCGCAGATCATGTCTGCCGGAGGAAACCTCTTGAAACCGGCGACAGGAGAGTTGATTACGAGTCCGACCCAAGATATGGTTTTGGGACTGTATTACCTCACCCAGAATGATACGAGTGAGCGTCCTCTCAAAAAACATTTTGTGAATTTCGAAGAAGCACACCTCGCTTATGAGGAAAACGTCGTCACGCTTCAGGAACGTGTTACGGCAGGGACCCTCGAAACGACCGTCGGTCGGCTGATTTTCAACCAAGCGCTCTTGGGAAAGGTTGATTATGTGAACGAACCAATGAACAAAAAGAAACTCTCTCGCCTTATCGAGACGGTGCTTGAGCGACACGGGTTAGAGTCGGCGCGACAGGTGCTGGATAAAGTAAAGCTTCTCGGGTTTGAAATGGCGATGCGTTCGGGCGTCACCTGGTCAATGGCCGATCTTATTATCCCAAAGGAGAAACCGGAAATTCTGAAAAAAGCTGAGTTGGAAGTTGATTTGATTCGAGAACAGTTTAGCCAGGGGCTTCTCACGAACGCAGAGCGGAGAGCGCGTATTATCGGGGTTTGGGATCGCGTGAAGCAAGAAATTGCGAAACTGGTTGCCGTAACTTTGCCAAAAGACAACTCAATTTATCAGATTGTTGACTCTGGGTCTCGAGGGTCGTGGTCTCAGCCGATCCAAATGATGGGAATGAAAGGGTTGGTGGTGAATCCGAAAAACGAGACGATTGAGTTGCCAATTATCGCTTCGTACAAAGAGGGTCTGAGCGTTCTTGAATATTTCATCTCAACCCACGGCGCACGAAAAGGAACGACAGATACAGCTCTGAAAACCGCTCAGGCGGGGTATTTAACTCGCAGGTTAGTTGACGTATCACAGGACCTCACGATCAAAGAGGAAGACTGTAAGACGAAAGAAGGGATAGATATTTTCCGGGCCGACGGGAAGGAGTTTAACCACTCGTTCGCGAGCCGGTTGTTTTCTCGGACTGCGCTTGAGGATATTAAGAGCGGAAATAAAATTCTTGTGCGCGGCGGGAGTCCAATCGATAAAATAACAGCGGAACTTGTAGAGAAATCAAACGTCGAATCCGCAAAGGTTCGGTCTCCCATTACATGCAAGACACTCTACGGACTGTGTGCGAAATGTTACGGTCTTGATTTAGGTATGAATAAGCCGTCATCCCTCGGGGATGCGGTCGGGGTTATCGCAGCCCAATCGATCGGCGAGCCGGGAACACAGCTCACGATGCGAACGTTTCATACGGGCGGCGTTGCGGGCGTCGATATTACACACGGCTTGCCGCGCGTAGAGGAAATTTTTGAGACACGCCCGCCGAAAGGGAAAGCTATCTTGGCGAACGCGGATGGACGTATCGAGAAAATAGAGGAGAAAGGAACGCTCAAGCTGGTTACTATGAAAATCGACGGGAAAAAACCGAAAGACGTTGAGTTTCTCATTCCCCGGTCGGCGCTGATATTCGTGAAAGTCGGGGATAAGGTGAAGCGGGGAAACCAGCTTTCAGAAGGAAACATAGACCTCAAAGAGCTTTTTGAGATGAAAGGCATCCACGATGTTGAGCGATATGTCGTAAATGAGGTTCAGAGAATTTATCTCTCGGAGGGCGCATCAATCAACAATAAGCATATTGAAGTAATCGTGCGCCAGATGTTCTCGCGCGTGAAGATTAAAGATGCCGGGGATGCCGTAGACCTTGTAGCGGGAGAAATCATCGAGAAGCCGAAATTCTTTGAAATCAACAGGGCTTTGAGAAAACAAGGCCGCACCCCGGCTCGCGCGAAGCAGATTCTTTTGGGTATCACGCAAGTTGCTCTCTCTACGGAGAGCTTCCTCTCGGCCGCATCGTTCCAAGACACGGCGCGCGTTCTGGTGCGGGCCGCAATCGAAGGCCGCGTTGATCATCTGCGCGGACTGAAAGAGAATGTTATCATTGGCCGTCTGATCCCAGCCGGAGAAATGGATGTACGATTGGGAATTGTGCCTGCCACGGAACAGGAGATGGAATCAGAGAAGGAAGTTGACGAGGCCCCAAAAATTAGCTAGGTTGAGCATAATCATTCTATGGAACCAGCAGATAAAAAAGACTACGAAATCGGATTTCTCGCGAAGACCGAAGAGGCGGCGCGTGAGGTATTGAAGCTTATCCACCAGCATCAAGGCGAAATAAGTTCCGAAGGGCCGCTTCGCAGGATTAGTCTTGCGTATCCAATCGAAAAAGAGACCCACGCTCACTTCGGATTTCTCTACGTGAAACTTCCGCCCCTCTCGGCAAAAACATTGGAGCACGACCTTGGAACAAGCCAGGCGGTATTGCGGTTCTTGCTCGTAAAGCTTCCTTCCCAGAAAGCCGTTCTTGCCGCGGCCGCAAAGCCGAGGGTGGCAAGGCCAGGCGGCCCTTCGGCGAGACCTGCCCCCGAGACAAAACCCCAATTTCCTCTGAGCAACGAAGCTTTAGAGAAGAAAATAGAGGAGATACTTCAATAATCCCTCACTCTTCGAAGATTGCTTAGTGTTTTGTATTCGTGATATTATCACCTCGAACCATGAAACTGGCATCCATAACATATAATTCGGTATTAGGAAGCTCCTTCGTCGCGGAGCGACAGATCTTCGAAGAGTGAGGGATGAACCTCAATAAAGTTTTTGTCATAGGTAGATTAACCGCCGATCCCCAGCTACGGACGACCCCTGGAGGACAGTCGGTTGTAACGTTAAGCGTTGCGACGAATAGGGTATGGACCGGCAAGACCGGCGGCCGCCAAGAAGAGGCGGAATATCACAATGTTGTAGTATGGGGAAAACAGGCCGAGGTGGTGAGTCAGTTTTTGACGAAAGGGAGCACGATATTCGTGGAAGGGCGTCTCCGCACCCGCTCATGGCAGGACAAGCAGGGGCAGAATCGGAAGACGACAGAGATCGTCTGTGAGCGCTTACAGCTTGGTCCACGGCCTATGGGAGCTCGCGACGGTGGACGGCCAACACAACCGGCGGAAGACCTTTCGGAGACCAAGCCGCCCGCGATGAAGCCGCCCGTCGAAGAGGAAATTCCGACCATCAACCTAGAGGAAGAAGGAAGCGGAGAGATTAAACCGGAAGACTTGCCGTTTTAGGTTTTTACTCATATGGTAAAGAAAATAAAAACAGTGTTAAAGTTGCAGCTTCCTGCTGGCGCGGCGAATCCCGCCCCTCCGGTCGGTCCGGCGTTGGGTCAGCACGGCGTGAATATCCAAGAATTCTGTAAACAGTTTAATGAAGCTACGAAAGAAATGATGGGGGACATCATCCCTGCGGAGATAACGATTTTTGAGGATCGGAGTTTTATTTTTAAATTAAAGACTCCGCCCGCATCGGCGCTTTTGAAGAAAGCCGCCGGGATAGAAAAAGGCGCCGCGGATCCCTTGAAAACGAAGGTAGGAAAAGTAACTCGCGCGGATCTTCGGAAGATCGCGGAGAAGAAAATGGTTGACCTGAATGCAAACGACATTGAAGCCGCAGAAAACATTATTCGGGGAACTGCCCGGAGCATGGGAATCGAGGTAGTTGACTAGCTTTTATGTATTGGCAGAAACAAAATTCTATCTTCATTCTATTTGAAGGAGGGGAGGGTTCTGGCAAAACCACACAGGCACAGCTTTTATACGGGGCGTTGAAAAGAATCGGTCGCCGCGTCATCTATAATGACGAGCCCGGTTCGACCAAGATAGGTTTTAAGATCAGGAGTATCGTTATGGATGCAGATCGGGGAGAGGTAGACCCCCTTACGGAGTTTCTGCTTTTTGAAGTTGATCGCTCGCTGGATTTTGAGAAGAACATTATCCCTTCGCTCGAAGAGGGCATTGATGTTGTTCAAGATAGAAACTTTGGGACCACATTCGCATATCAAGGATATGGTCGAGGATTGATTAAAACCGAAGGGAATCTTATGAGGTTAGTAGACAAAGCAGCGAGACGTGGAGTTCGCCCCGATCTTATTTTTCTTCTAGACGCCGATCCCCGGAAATCACTTAAGCGGACGAAGCAGAACGATACATTTGAGCAAGAAACCTTTGTGTTTCATCGGCTTGCTAGGCAGGGATTCTTAACTCAAGCAAAAGCCGATAAGAAGCGGTGGGTCATATTGAATGCCTCCCAGCCTCCGGAAGTTTTACATCAAAAAGTTTGGGAAAAAGTTTCTACACTACTCCAGAAGAAGGCACCGACTCGCTGATCCTTAATACTTGATATAATGTTCTTGTGACGTACGAGCCAACCATTGGTCTTGAAGTTCATGCTGAACTGAAAACGCAGACCAAGATGTTTTGCGACTCGCCGAATAACCCCGACGAGCGCGAGCCGAATAAAAACGTCTGCCCGATTTGCTTGGGGCATCCCGGAACGCTCCCAACGATCAACAAGAAGGCCGTGGAGGCGGTTATTCGGGTAGGCCTTGCGCTAGGAGGGAAG
>Ga0265292_1002934_pt1 | contig 11071 bp, 12 predicted proteins | sample Munlanlewell296A_FD_189080 | JGI IMG/M metagenome (GOLD analysis project Ga0265292, IMG submission 189080) | Leachate microbial communities from a municipal landfill in Southern Ontario, Canada - Leachate well 296A | ecosystem: Engineered > Solid waste > Landfill > Unclassified | place: Canada... | reverse complement strand
GATCGGCAGGACGCTTTGTTGGTCCTCGAAACTATCGTAAAAAAAACGGACAAGCCCCACCCCATTTTCCATCTGTGGATAATCACCGTAGTATTTGGACTCCGGGAACTCCCGTCCGGCTGCCACATAAAACTCGTCCCCAACGTAAACAAGGGGCGACTCGTATTTATCGAGAAATTCATGCTGGTACCGGTGGATTTGATCAATCACTCCGGCTGCTTCTGCGGACGTAAATTTCCGCAGGGTACGGAGGTTATTACGGTGTCGCGTTAGCCCAACCGGCACAACGGCCATAGACTTTACATGAGGCCAGAGGACCGCGACGTCCCTGATAGTCCGGTCGAGTTCCTCCCCGTCATTTATCCCCGGACAAAGGACTATCTGGGTATGTAAGTCTATGCCCGCTTTAGCCAGCAAAGTCAGCTGGTCTAAGATCTTTCCAGCCCTTTTATGTCCCAGCATCAGTTCCCTCATCTGCGGATTAGTACAGTGGACAGATACATAAATCGGACTTATCCTGAGGCGGATGATGCGTTCCCAGTCTTTTTTCTGCAGGTTCGTCAGGGTAACAAAGTTTCCGTGCAGGAAAGACAGGCGGTAATCATCATCCTTTACATACAGGGATTCACGCATGTCTGGAGGCATCTGGTCGACAAAACAAAAGATACATTTATTGACACAGCCCATTATACCATCAAAGGTGTCTTCGGCAAAACCAAGGCCTAAATCCTCATCGTACTCCTTTTGGATATCACAAACCCAAACCTCGCCGTCTTTCTTTATTATTTCCATTTCCAGCTCGTCATCGGCACAAAGGAACCGGTAATCAACCAAGTCTCGGGGCTGCTGCCCGTTAATAGAGGCCAGCACATCCCCAGCCTCTATTCCCATCTCCCCGGCAATACTGTCAGGGAGGACCCTGTCTATCGTAGATTTAATTTCTCGCAAGGCGTTTTTACCCCATTTCCACTTCACTCTCCATAATTATCCTTCATGTTTTCTGTGAAGTCAAGCCAAACGACAAAAAGCGCCGGATGCGCTTTGTTTAATGGTATATGGCGGCCAGTCGGTCATATTCTCTTCTTGCTCCAAAATAAATAAAGGTCCTGGCCAGTGTCCGCAGGCGAAGTTTTTTAAAAATCAGTCCGGCAATAGTCCATTTACTGACAGACCGTGAAGCGTCAATAACGAGCCATTCACCGTATTTAACCCCCATCAGACCGATTAAATCATTGGCTGCCCGGGCCATCATGGCATGGTTCCGCATAACACCAATCGTGTAAATCTCTACATTACTGCTGTCAGTACCTACATAATACGGTTTACCAACATCCTTAAAATCCATGTCATCAAACCCCGGAATATTGTATATCTCCCCGGCTGAACCCGGGTCGGCAGGCAGCCTCCCTAAACGCAGGGCTGCCGCAATCAGTGAAGTATGATGCCCAGTCCGGCATAGATAGAATACCTTCATTTCTCCTCCCCAAATTAGTTTTTTATCCCCTTTTGACCGGCCGCAGTGACCACCTTAACCCTTTGAACAAGGCCCACAATAGGCCAATAGGAATATTTAACCCCGGAAATAATTACAGGTCGACCGAACCAGGTTATCCCCATCCTCCTGGAAGTAAACCCTCCGAGGACCATTTTCCAATTAATATATGGCATTACATCAAAGAAGCGAAATTCATCTTCTGATTGTTTATAAATATCCATTAACCCTCGGGCCATGTTTTCAAAAACCTGAGCCTCGTTCCTCCGACCGACAATATATATCTCGCGGCCAGATTCATCCTCTCCCATCAGGCGTATACGACCATGGTCCTCGGCAATAGGCATGTCAAAATGCGGGATTGCTTTCAGTTCTTCGTTATCCGGCAGACGGTCAGTCGGCAGCCAGCCCAGATGAACCGCGGCTGCTGTAACAGAGGCATGAGCCCCACCGTAACAGTGATATATTATCTTCATTCTGTAAACTCCTAATGTCAGTTGCTAGTTGCTAGTTTCTAGTTGCTAGTTTCTAGTTGCTAGTAAATAAAATCGAGTGCTTGCGATACAAATTCATTATCTGTAAAAGATACGCTGGATCCATAAGCCCTTGAAGCGGTAACCGCTTACTTAGCCGACCTTTTTGTAGGGCGTAGAAAACATATTAAATTACTAATTGTCAGACGAATATCCTGCTAAGCACTTGCTAGCATTAGTAATTTGTTAGCTTGGCACTAGCAACTAGCAACTAGCAACTAGCAACTTTTTTAGTGCCTCACTATTATATACACCCCATTGCCTATATCATGGACCATCGCCTTTAGGACCTGGGACAGAGTGGCGGCAATAGCGGCCTGCTCTTCTTGAGTTGAGGCAAAAAATATCGGGATGTCTCCCCCGACCGCTTCCTTATTCAATGTTACAACCGCTAGAAGGTCATCTTTTTTCACACCTGTCACCTAATCTGCCGCAATCCGGCCGGCTTTTGTTTTTAGAGGCGCCCGGCTGGCGCTTTCCAAAACAGGAGCCCTCTCCACGGCCGCCACGAGACTTTTAATATCCTTCTCGGCCGGCACACAAAAAAGGGCGATAGATCCTATATCCACGTTCTTCCTAACCATCGGCGTAAACTCAGGGGTATCAATGTCCTTTTTCGTCCCCAGAATTGCGGTGGCCACATGGGCGATAGCCTGCCTCTGGCCCATATTGCTCAAGGTTGCCCTGGCATTGTCATCTTTGGGGTGAATTACTACACCCAGCCCGTCACGAAGTATTTTCTCCCTCATCTTAGGCATTCCTACATTCATCATTTCTATTTCATTGACCTTTAAGAGGGGACCTACAAACTGCAGGTCTCCCCTTTTAACTACAGCTATATTGCCGATTACTTTTCCCCTCATCAGCCTCGATGTCCCGGCAATTACCAAAAATCCTACAGCTAAAGAAAATAGGGGCCAGCGGGTGAAATAATTAGCTGAACTGGTGGCTAATGCAGTTACTATGACGAGGTAGTTTCTGGCTTCAAATACTCTGGCTATTCCTTCGATGTAATCAAGACCTCTTGGTACAAGTTCTGCTTCTTCCAGTGCTGCAAGACTTTCACGCTCCATGTTGCGGACTTCCCTAAACTGCTGGGCGGCAAGAGCGAGAAAGGTAACTGCGGTAAATTCTTTTTCAGCGATAGACGGTAAAGCAACTGACCCCAAGGCTGCAGCAACAAAACCCAATGACATATGGGTAACAAAACCGTGAGGGTAGCCCGGATACTGACGGTAATCGGACCTCAGCATATACGCCCTGGCCAAAGTACCCATCAGGATTCCCAGGCCAATCGTCATGCCATAGTTGTCCATCCGAACTCCCTCCCCCAATGTCTAGTTCCCCTTCAAGCCTTTAACCTTTGATTAATAGTTTAGTCCTGCTTATTCCGTTTTGGAGAACGCTTGCGGTTAGTTTTCCTGAGGCCGAATAAACTTGCAAACTCAGTTTTGCCAAGCTCCCCGACTTTGCTTCTGATTCCCTTTATACTTCCTGTACTGATAAAAAGAAATGCGGCTCCACCGATTAAGACTATCCCAATTAACCAGCCTATAGTTTTCCAGGCGCTTCCCGCTTCCCGGCCGGAAAGTCCGAAGGGGCTTGTTTTGCCCGGCCCTCCGCCAGGGACCCCGGCAGGTGTAATTTTTAGGATAGATGGAAATGCATCAGCAAATATAGAGGCGCCTTTTTCTGCCCTGTACTTGTCATTTGTATGGGTCCCCACTTCAAGAAGGAGAGCCCTCGGGGAAAGGTCCTGGTTATAGTCACCCCGGCCCATGTAAATTCCTTTGATCAGCCCTGGTTTGTATTTGTCCATATATGCCTTAACGGTTTTGGCAAAGGCCAGGTTGGTCGCCATATTGGGATTCTGCCTGCCGACAACGAGCCTGACCTGTGTAACTTTCTTGCCCTCCACGTTTTTATTATAGAAACTCGGGTCAGGGACGCCGTCGCGGTGTATATCCAAAAGGGCTAGGGGCCTTTTCTGCATAAGCTTGACTGCTGTTTTTCTTGACCTGTGGTAGGCGTTAGCGTCATGCGGTTCATGGGGTGTTTTGTCATCAATGACTGATACACCCTTGGACTTTAAAACCGAAGCCAAGGCTGTGCCAACGTCAAAGATGCCCCCCATGGCCGGTTTAGCCTCGACGCCGTCAGTCGGAACATATGATTCATCACTGTGAGTGTGATAGATGCCAATTTGTGTTGTACCAAGTCCTACGGCAGCCTCTACGCCTGTGTCAGCAGGTACCGTTCCCCACTCCTCTTTCCAGGTAATATCACTTGCTTTTCCAATCATCCTGGAATAGGCCATGTTTCCTCTGACCCTGGTTACCCGGTACTGCCGGTTAGATTCATTAATCACTTCATCGCCGACATAGACTACCCTGGCTGTCTTGTCAACAACTCTGCCTGACTTTTCGTCAACAATTGTCATATACTCACCGGTTTTAAGCTCCTGCTCATATCCGCCTGCCAGGCCCAGGCGGTCAAAAAGGGAATAGGCGGCAGTTTCCTGAACCTTCGGCACTACCATAGCTAGGGGAATGCTGGTAATGACTACCCCGATAACCAGAAGCAGAACTCCCATCATAATCTGCATTCTTTTATTCATAAGATTTGTCCGCCCCCTTTTCTTCCGGCCCGTCGGCTGTTTCACTGTCTTCAACCTCTGTACCATTGTATGCTTCATTATTCAGACCTTCGAGAAGTTCCACCGGCCTCCCTTTACTGGTCGGCCCTCCCTGCAGTCTTTCCCTCGTCTCACCGATTACTTCTGCCAACAGCACAGCCACGAGACCAGCCAGGACTATTGAATCAAAAGCCCCACCACCGCCTATGCTTACCTTTCCGGGCGTCCTCGTATTTACCAGGTAAACCCAGTTGACTATATCAAGTGACAGGACTCCAAGCGTGGCCGCTATGAAGGCTGACCTCCTGGACCTGCCGGCTAGATAAGCCACCAGGCCTCCTGCAATCGGATACACCCAGAGGGGATCGATTAGGCCGAAAGCCACTCCCGGATCTCCCTTCATTAATACTGAACCGATGTAATATATAAATACTCCCGTAACACCTGTGGCTAAGAGCGCCCTTACCCATTCCTTGGTGGTTCCGGCTTTTGTTAACACGTATATCGCCAGTCCTATTGGGATTAGCCCACCTCCCACGTTGATTGAAGCATTTACCCTACCCATCGAAATTGGAATATCGATAAAACTGCCGACAACCATACCGGCAATGAGTCCAAGGGCCATCTTATCAGAAATTCGCATCCGGTCAAGGACCCTGTGTGCTAAACCAAAATAAACCAACACTGATACAACGATAAGAGCAATAATTCCAAATGGAAACCTGGTCATTTCTTAGACTCCTTTCATAAATTAGTTATCAGCTGACAGTTATCAGTTGACAGTTATCAGTTGACAGTCGCTAGTTATAAGTGGTTTTAGTGGTTTTAGTGGTTTTAGTGTTTTTTACCGTCATTACGTCATCTGTCATCCTAGGAACTGTCAACTGCCAACTGTCAACTGTCAACTAGGATGTCAACTGTCAACTAGCTCTTTGTAGGTTTCCCGTCACCCGGAGGAAATATACTATTTTGTGTGCTGACCAGCCCGTTTCGGCGGGCGTAATTGGCAGTGTTTATGCCCCTTTCATTTAACCATTCTCTCGTCCTGCCGGTGATGACGACCGGCACGTTCTGCAGCCTTTGGGGGCTGTTCACCCCGACCATGAGCAGAACTTTTTTCAGATCAGATTTCGTATTTTCGATGCTTTGGATAAGACCGTCAACACTCTGTTCCCACAGGATCTTAAGGTAGGTCCCGGCAATTCCGGCTGCACTGGCGCCCAAGGCCAGGGCCTTAGCGGCATCAAGACCGTTAGTTATGCCGCCGGTCGCGATAATCGCTGCGGACAGTCCACAGCTATCTGTCTCCACGAGGCTGGCAGCTGTCGTAATACCCCAGGATTCAAGACAGTTCTGTTTGCCTTCCCCCCGCCAGCCCTCAATAGCGATGAAGTTTGTGCCCCCGCGGCCTCCCACGTCAAAATGGACCACCCCTACCTCATTCAGTCGTCGGGCAGCTTCATAACTCAGCCCAAAGCCAACCTCCTTGACAATGACCGGTACACAGACTCTTTTGACGATTTTTGATATGTTGTCAAGCCAGCCGCGAAAGTCCCGGTCACCCTCCTTCATAGCTGTCTCCTGAGGTGCGTTAAGATGCACCTGCAGAGCATCCGCAGAAATCATATCAATTGCTCTGAGGGCGGTTTCCACAGATTCTTTGGCACTGACATTGGCTATCACCAAACCGTGCTGGTTGATTCTTCTGACCACCTTAAATGATTCCTCATAAGCCGGGTTTTCCACCGCTATCGTCTGGGAACCGACCGCCATAGCCAGGCCGGTATCCCTGGCCGCAATAGCCAAGGCCTCATTTATCCTGCCCGGGCCCGGTCCTCCCCCGGTGATGGCATTGATGACGAGGGGGGCCTCTATCGTTCTCCCAAACAATTCGGTTGTCAGGGTAATATCCCGGCTTGATATCTCCGGCAGGGCATTGTGTACAAAAGCAACGTCAGTAAACCCTGAAATGGCAGACCGCTGGGCCAGCTTCAGGGCAGTGAAAATATGTTCATCTTTTCTTCTCAGACGTGACATCAATAAAACCCTGCCTTTGGCAGTAGTTTTTGCATATTGGGGGAGAATAATCCATGCAAATCAATTGACAATGGACAATTGACAATGTAAAAAAATAAACCTGCCGGCAGGTTGAAGATATTAATTTATTTTATGAATAAAATACTACTATCAATAGTACAATATGTACAAATTGTACACATTGTGATAGAATGGAGGTGAAAGGAGGAATGTCTATGCTGCAGGAATTTAAGTTCAGTGATGCCCGTAAAAATCTTACTGCTATAATAGACCAGGTCCAGACGAACCTGCCTATTGTCATCAGACGAAGGAAAAACAGCGAGAAAGACTCTCTACTTATCCCAACCGATATGCTTAATGAGTTAATAAGTGCCGAATTTAAACCAAAGTTTTTTAAAGAGGATGACGGTACAGTCACCCTAGCCATAGAACTTCTAGGGCTGGCGGTAAACGCGGCAGATAAAAACAAGGCGGTCAGTGCACTGGTTGATGAAGTAATTGAATATGCCAAGGAATATATGGAAAACAGGGTGCTCTACTACAACTCCTCCAACCGTAAAACTCACCTCCCCTATATCCTTAAGATACTGCTATGTGATAATAAGGTACAAGTGAAAGAACTGCTGGGGTTTGCCTAAGTTCAGAGACCTAAAAAAATACTGTGAGAAAACCGGTTGGGAATTGTATAAAGTTACGGACCATTTCTTTTACCGCAAGGTTATTATTGATGGCACGGTTTTAAGGACTAAAGTAAGCCTGTCCCTGGGTAAGGAAATACCACGCCACTTATGGCAGCAGATATTAAAAAACCAGTTTCAAATAACCCAGGAAGAATTTAATAATCAAAAACAAACCTGTGTTCTTAGCACAGGTTCGTTTTTTCTATAAACCTGCCGGTAATGGGCAGGTGTAAAAAGAGAGCGGCATTTCATGCCGCTCACCGGTAATTTTTTCATTGGTCACTGGCCGCTGGCCGCTGACTTACTGCTTAACAGCAGCATTCAAATCCTGGATCAGTTTATTAATATCTATGCCGTGAGCAGCAGCGCCTTCGGCGACATTTTCGAACCTTGCCACCGAACAGCCCAGGCAGCCCATCCCATGGGCCTGGAAGACCGGTATAGTCTGTGGGAATTTGGTAACAACTTCCCCAATACTCATTTCTTTAGTAATCATCTTTTTTTTCCTCCTTTGAACAATTGGATAACTATGTTCATAATTATAACGCAAATTTCATGATTTGAGTAATCTTTTCGGCTTCTATAATAATTTTTTTTATTAATTTTTACTCATATAGTAAAAGAAACCTTTTGGTTCTCACAGGTACTGCTCTAAGGTCAATTATCCCAACCCCCGGTTTTCCCACCTACATAAATGTGACCTTCAGTAACTTGTGTACGTCTCACTGCAAGCTACACTTCTGTTGAGTAGGAAAGTAAGCTCGGATGACCAGTAACTGTTTTTTTATTTTTATTAAAATGTTTTATTATTAGTCCCAAATTCACGGCCATATCCGTGTTCATCCCGCTATATCCGTGTTCATCCGTGTAATCCGTGGCTGTTTTTTGGTTTTTAAAAAGTTTTGATTGCAGCTTTGCTGCGCTAGGACCTTTCTTTTTATCCTTGGACCACATAGAAATGCCAATTAGACTTTGTGTTAAAAATATTCCTGGCCTGGTTTTTTCTTCTAGTTTATCATTCGGCCTATATTTTTGCATAAAAATATTATAACTGAAGGTTCGCGGCAAACCCGAACCAACCGTTTTGCACTGGCCACCGGTCACTGGTTACTGGCCGCTATTTTTTCTGAAGGAGATTCCCCATGGCTGAAACGGGCATCGAAACATTTAAAGACACCTGGCGGGTTGCCGCTACATTTATCGGGACTGTGGTGGGAGCAGGGTTTGCTTCCGGCCAGGAAATACTTAAATTCTTTTCTCATTTCGGTTATGGAGGCATCTGGGGGATAGTTCTCACCTGCCTCTTTTTCTGTATCACCGGGACAGTTTGTATGCTTCTGGGGCAACGCCTGGGAGCTGTTTCGTTTGGAGAAGTGGTCAGATATGTCGGCGGTCGGAGATTTGGTCCGGTAATGGACCTCATGGTCAGCCTTTTTCTTTTTGGGACGTTAGGTGTAATGATGGCAGGGGCAGGGGCGGTTTTCGTTCAGCAGTGGGGGCTTTCATACCTCCTGGGGACATTCGTTACCCTAGTGGTCTCTCTTCTGACAGTACTGTCAGGCCTTAAGGGGATCATTAAGGCCAATTCCGTTGTTGTCCCTCTTATGATTTTCGTTTGTATCCTGGCTGTCCTGCCCGCGATCTCAACTGACCGCCTTCCGGCTGTCCTGTCCGGTTTTCAGCCTGTTTCTGAGGGTGCTGCCCCACACTGGATTTTATCAGCCCTGCTGTATGTTTCTTATAATATCACCCTCGGAGTCTCGGTGCTTGCACCCCTTGGGGGGGAAATGCAAAATCGCCGGACCCTGTTTTGGGGCGGCATCCTTGGCGGCTTAGGCCTTGGTTTCCTGGCTATGATAATCAACCTGGCCATTTTAAGCCATTACCCGGATTCAGCCCAGTATGAGATTCCCAGCCTGTTTGTAGCAGGCCGCCTGGCTTGGGCTGTGCAGCTGACTTTTTCCTTTGTCCTCTGGGCTGAAATATTCACTACTATAATCGGCAGTATTTTCGGTCTGGCTGTCAGAGTATCTGATTATACGGGGCTGAATTACCGTATCGTGGCAGTTGTGTTGATGGCTGCCGCGTTTGCCTTCAGCCAGCTCGGATTCTCCGGGCTGGTCGGGACACTGTACCCAGCCTTTGGCTACATCTCATTGACTTTTCTGTTTTCCCTTTTAGTTTCTCCTCTTTTAAAAAGAAGATAAAAGACAACACCCAGCAGCACGTTTCTAGACAGGAGCAATCCCGTTGACAGTAATGTCAACTCTGTTAAACCCTTATAATTAACCGGGTAAATCAAAAATGTTATGAAGGTCAGCAGGCCAAATAGAGTCCAGATTGCTTTTCTCTGTGGATAATCCTCACTTATCAATACCAGCAATGGAATCGCCCATAATAGATATTGAGGGGACAATACTTTTCCCCCGGTAATAAAGGTCATAATCATCAGAAGCGCTAACCGGGGCAAATCATCGATTTTCCACTCGTTCAGCCGCACAGCTTTAAAACTGTGGACTAGCACAATCCCCATTAATAAAATCATCACATACAGAGACAGTTTGGCCAACAGAGGGGAAAGCCCAGAACCAAGGTTCCACGCGCCAAATGACACCCCTGTCCGGACAGGGTATCCAAACCAATGAGCGACTATGAGAACAGAGGAGTAAAAACTCTCCAGCTGAATACCTCTCCGGCTGTGATATTGAAGAAATATCCAGAACTTCGACCCGGCTGCTACCCAAAAAGGCGCCCAAACCGCAGCCGCACAGAGGAGCGACACCGGGATTCCATACCTGACATCCTTCTTGAATGTTCCCTGCTTATAGGCAGTGATGAGAAAAAGCGGGGCTATAATAACCGGGTACAGTTTGACGGCAAAACCAAAACCAATCAGCGCCCAGGCGGTCACCCGCCTCCCCCCGGTATATAAGATAACCGCGCCCAGGACAAGGATGGCCGGCACGAAATCAAACCTTTGATAGACAACTAACCCTACCAGGGCAGGTAAAAGGATATAAAAAAGCCCGGCCAGGTACACGTGTTTCGACGAATACCCCCGTCTGCTCAGATAGCGGTAAATCAGCAGCAGTCCAATCATATCAACGAATATCATTTCAGCCATAAAAAACCGCCGGTAGCTGAATATATCTGCAGAAAAGAGCTTCGGTAAAACAAAAAACGGCAGCGCCCCAGGCGGATATTCCAGCGGGAAGTCCCGGAACGGAATCATGCCTTTCAAAATATATGAGGCATAATTAAAATAGACGCGCAGATCTATTTCAACATCTGTGATCATATTAACCCGCAGAAAAATCATGAGCCTGGTTAATACCCAAACTACTAATAGGGTTATCCTGTTCATGCCGCACCCCTCACGAAAGACTACTGTCGTGACATCCTCAGCCGGAAAACGAGAAACAGGGCCTCAAAAAATATGTTTTTGGACATCTTCGAAGTCCCCTGTTCCAGCGGAAACTACATTTCTGACATCTAAAGCGGCCCCTGTCACAAGCGCCAGACCCCCCGGTTTTAATGGCTGTGCTGATACAGTATCGAAACATTGTCCCTGTATAAGACCTGCCATTCCCGCCGTCCAGAGAGCAGGGTATTTAAAGAGGCTTTCGGCTTAATCAGAATTAAGTCAGGGTTATAACCGGCGAGAAGTTTCCATGACTCGGGTGATAAGTTCATT
>Ga0265292_1002933_pt1 | contig 11072 bp, 10 predicted proteins | sample Munlanlewell296A_FD_189080 | JGI IMG/M metagenome (GOLD analysis project Ga0265292, IMG submission 189080) | Leachate microbial communities from a municipal landfill in Southern Ontario, Canada - Leachate well 296A | ecosystem: Engineered > Solid waste > Landfill > Unclassified | place: Canada... | reverse complement strand
ACCACCGTCGCTATCATCTGGTGGTCCTGGATGTATTCCAGAACAGAATTTTCCTTATGCGGCTGCTTGATCGGCGTACCTATTTCCCTGTCACCTCTGCCTGCGTCCAACGATTGCCATGACAACTACGGGAATAAACCACATAATCCCCCAAAATACAACGGCCATTACCGGATTGATGACGCCCTCGGCCTCAGGAACAGCAGCCGGCCCCAGCGCGTCGAACAGAAAAATTGACACCCCGGAAAGGCTGATCAGCGACCAGACGATTATGAGATATATAAACGGTTTACTCACGAGGACAATTATACAGGGGGCGCACGGCTTGTGCGCCCCCGATGAAAAACAGCTTTCGTACAGGTTTCTAGAAGTAACCCAGGTCCCGCAACTGACTCATTATCTCCTCTTTTTCCTGCGAACGCCCTTCCCGCTCCGGGCCATCGCCACGGGGCTTCGTGCTCTTCTGTGTGCAGGGCGCGCAGCCAAGGCTTCGATAGCCCTGGTCGTACAGCTCGCAGTATGGGAGATCGTATTTTTCTATGTAGGCCCAGATGTCCAGTTCGGAGAAATGGAGAATGGGTTGTACGCGTGTGTGCTCGGGACGCTCCGAGAAATATTCCTCGTTGATACGGGCTGGCTGTTCATCCCAGCGCACACCGGTGATGAGGGCCTTCCAGCCATGCTCGTCCACAGCCATGTTGATGGCCTCTGTCTTCATCACCAGGCAGCATTGCTCGTGATCCTCGGCGATCTTGATTTTTTTCAGCCCCTCCTGGTTGGTAGTTATGATGAGGTCAAGGTCCCAGTCGCGGGCCAGGCGGTCACGGAACTCGATGATCTGTTTGGGTTTTACAGTAGTATCGAGGTTGAGTACCGGTATGGGTACGGTGCCTTCGCCGATGCGTTTCAACAGGTGAAGCACTGTAAGTGAGTCCTTGCCGCCGGTGAAGGTTGTCGCAATTTTTCCATCGAAGCGCTTAAGGGCCTCTTCAAGGACATCCATGCTCCTTTTTTCCTTTTGTTCGAACGTCCAGTTTTTGCTTTCTTCGTAACCCATGTAATTCCCCTGGTGATAGTAGACCGGAAGAGGTGCGGCTGCCCTGTTTGCATATGTAAATATTGTACCGAAATTACCCCGGTTTTGCCCGGGCCGGGTTTTCTGCTTTATCATCCCTGTGCTTTCAGGCTTTAATAACCGGCCCACCGGGTTCCTGGATAACCTCCAGGCTTCTCAGGCGATTGAGCATGGCGGCCACCTCATGGCGTCTGGGCATAGCGTAGTCGCCCGGGTGTGCACCCTTTTTGTCCGGAGCGGCAAAGGGAGAGATGACATCCAGACCAAGGCGGGACAAGTCGTCAAAAAGCTGGTCGAGCACACCGGCCATAGGGGACTCACCGTTGAAATATCCCTGTCTGAGGCCATACCAGACCATATCGCCTATAGCACGAGTCTGACTAATATCAACAATCTGCTCCACGGCGGCGAGATCGATCATCTGTCTGCCGAAAGCGATGCTTCCCAGAGATTTCGCCTGGACCTTGTCCCGGCTGCCACGTCTCGGGTCGATCCCCCGCGCCATCGGCGCCCTCCTGACAAGATCACCAAATCGCTCGCCACTCTCGCGCACGCGGACATCCCGGCGGGTGGTTGCGATCTCCCTCGCCCTCTCCGTGACAACGAAAGGCCTGTAGTTTTCCATGGCTATCACCGTATCGGCCACTTCAAAGTAGTCGCCCGACCCGCCCATTACCAGTATCGTTGATACACCGTATTCTTTGTGTAAGTTCTGGACCTGGTCGACGAAGGGCGTGATCGGCTCCTTGTCTCTGGAAATTAGACGCTGCATCAGTTCATCGCGAATCATGAAATTGGTTGCGGAGGTGTCCTCGTCGATCAGCAGCATCCTGCTGTCTGTTTCAAGCGCCTCGATGATATTGGCGGCCTGCGAGGTGCTGCCGCTGGCATTCTCCGTACAGAAGGCGACGGTATCCGTCCCGAAGGGAAGATTGGAGATGAAGGGGCTGATGTCCACTTTTTCCACGCGGCGTCCGTCCTCGGCGCGAATCTTGACGGCGTCAGCCCTTGTTACGACCAGTTCGCGGCCATCACCGGGCACATGGCTGTAAACGCACCGCTGAAGGGCGGAGAGCAGCGTGGACTTTCCATGATATCCGCCACCTGCGATCAGGGTAACGCCTTCGGGTATGCCCATCCCTGACACTTTGCCCCTGTTGGGGAGGCGGACTTCCACCTTAAGCTCATCCGGCGACTGGAAAGCGATGACATCGGCGGTCTTCAATGGCAGATCTTTGATACCGCTCTCACGGGGAAGAATCGAACCATCACCCACGAAGGCGATCAGGCCCATCTCACCAAGACGGCCGCGCAGCCATTCCTGGTCCTCGGCGGCCTCGACATGCCTCCTTACCAGATTGGCATCGAGCGACCCGTAAAACATGGAGCCATCGACAAGCCGGGGAACCTCCCCGATGAGCATCGCCACCGCCTCATGTCCCAGGCAACGGCGCCCGGACGCCGGCAGGCCGGCGGTGAAGCGTACCTCTACATAATCACCGGTGACCACCACTGAAGTTCGTTCGAGGATCTCCTGATTTCCCGCATCGACTCCCATAAAACCGGATTTGCCCGTGCCGCGATGTCCGTTTACATGCAGCCCGATCGACTGTTGAAAAACGCGGGCCAGGTAATCTCTGAGAGCGATCCGGCGCACGGGAAGCGTGAAGAGATCGGGATCGAAACCTGCCTTATCCTGTTTTACCCGAACCCGCAGCCGCGAAGGCGCCGCGAACGGATCTCCCTGGACGTAATCTACAAAGAGCGTAAAGCGCGGGAACTCGAAGGCACCGCGAATCTGACGGTAAGCCTTGTAGCCGCGGCCGTCTAACTGTTCCAGTTTCCGCTGTAAGCTGGCTGCATCCATATCTACCTCCGCTATATTCTACTTCCATATTCAGCAGCATGTCGCGTCCAGATTATCACCCGCTTCGGACGTAAATGCGTCTGTGCGTTTCAAACAGATTTTAACGGGGAAAAGGGAAATTGATGACAGCTGCTTAATAGTTGTTATAGAGTATACGCAGCTGCACTTATGTGCATACCAACATAGCCGTCCGACACCTGAAGGGCGGCGTTAAAAGAGGGAGGTCGAAACCTTGGAACACGAAGAGATGTCCCTGTTCCCCGGGTTATCACGCAGAGATTTCCTCAAGACCTGTGGCGCGCTCGCTGCCGTGATTGGGCTTAGCGGGCCGATGGCGGCGCCCAAGGTCGCAAACGCACTGCAGCAGCTGGCGAAGCGCCCCGCGATCGTGTGGTCCTGCTTCCAGGAATGCCTGGGCTGCTCGGTTAATCTCCTCCAGTCGCGCAAACCCGGCCCCGCAAACCTGATCCTGCAGCAGATCTCCCTCAATTACCACGAGGCGGTCATGGCCGCCGCCGGCAGTCAGGCGGAAAAGAGCTTCCGCGAGACCGTCGACTCCAAGGATTTCTATTATGTGGTCGAGGGTGGCATCGCGACCGGCATACCCGAAGCCTGCACCATCGGCGGCAAAACCTCGATGGATATCTGCAAGGATACTTACCAGAAGGCCAAGGCGACCATCGCCATCGGCACCTGCGCCTGTTACGGCGGCATCCAGGCGGCCAAACCGAATCCCAGTGGCTCAAAGGGTGTTGCCGATTTCCTGAAGGAAAACGCCGGCATCGCGAATCCCACGGTTATCAACTCACCGCGCTGCCCTGGAAACGCGGACGACACGGTCGCCATCCTGCTTTACGCGATCGTCAAGAAGAAACTTCCCGAGCTGGACGACCTGGGCCGACCCAGGTTCCTCTTCGGCCAGCTGGTACACGATAACTGTGAGCGCCGCGGCCACTTTGACGACGGCGAGTTCGTGGAGGTCTTCGGTGACGAGGGCTCGGACAACGGCTGGTGCCTTTACAAGGTCGGATGCAAGGGGCCTGTTGCCTATGCCCCCTGCCCCAAGACGCGCTGGAATGCCAATGTATCGTGGCCGGTTGCGGCCGGCGGTCCGTGTATCGGTTGCTCCGAGCCGGACTTCTGGGACAAGCAGTCGCCTTTCTATGAAAAAGCGCCGGGCATTAGATTGCCTGGCGATATCACACCCACTCAGGTCGGCGTCGCGCTCGGAGCGGCCACGGCAGTAGGTATCGGCGCTCATTTCGTCGGTCAGGCCGCGACGGGAAGGCTGTTTAAGGGAGCGCCCGTTGAAGACAAGGAAGAGGATACGGGCTCCAAAGAAGGAGGTAAGTAGATGACCAAAGTAGTCATCGATCCGATTACCCGCATAGAAGGCCACCTTCGAATCACCTGCACGGTGGAAAACGGCAAGGTCACGGACGCATGGAACACGGCGACGATGTTCCGCGGTTTTGAAATCTTCATGAAGAACCGTGATCCCATGGGCATCTGGCAATTCGCGCAACGCATCTGCGGTGTCTGCCCGACTCCGCATGCTTTCAACTCGGTGCGCGCGGTGGAGACGGCCATGGGGATGGACAAGATGCCCGACAGCGCCAGGCTCATCCGTAACATGATGGAGGCCACACAACTGGGGTATGACCACATTCTGTGGTTTTATCAGCTAAACGGGTTCGATTACGTCAATGTGCCCAACTCGCTCAAGGCAAATCCCACGACCCCCAGCCTCAAGGCGGTTCAGGCACAGGTCAAGGCGATCGTCGATTCCGGCCAGCTGGGACCCTTTGCGAATATGTACTGGGATCACCCGGGTTACGCGCTGCCTCCAGACCTGGATCTGGAAATTACCGCACACTACCTGCAGGCGCTGGAGATTCAGCAGAAAGCCTGTGATGCCGGCGCCATGCTCGGCGGCCGCTATCCGATGATCAACAACTATGTGCCGGGTGGAGTAACCCAGATGCCCGGCATCGAGGAAATCGAGTATTACAAATCACAGATGGCCGACATCAAGACTTTCATCGACACCGTCATGGTGCCCGACCTGCTGGCCATCGCGCCCTACTACCTCGACCTCGCCACCTTCGGCAAGGGCGTTGGCAACTTCCTCACATGGGGCGTTCTGGACGAAAAAAGCCAGGATCCGTACGACCGGCTCTTCCCACGGGGCGGTATTTTCGACGGCAAGCTGGAGTTGCAGAAAGTCGATCTCAACGATGTCCGGCAGTACACCAAGTCCTCCTGGTACGACGATGGCGTCGGCGCCGGGAAGCATCCGCTGGATGTAGGACAGGAGCCGATCAAATTCACCAAGATGCCGCCGATGGATGGGGAGGCCCTGCCGGAGGGCAAGTACGACTGGACCCAGGCGGTGCGCTACGGCAAGGAAGACCGGCCCATGGAGGTCGGACCGCTGGCCCAGGTGCTGGTCGCCTACCTGGCGGGCAGGCCCGAGGTCAAAAAGCTGGTCGACGACACCCTGGCGGCCGTGGGGCAGGCAGGAAACCCGACGGTGCTGCTGTCCAATCTCGGAAGAGTCGCCGCCCGCGTGATCAAGGCCAAGGTGAATTCCGACAACGCTCTGCGCTGGGCCGACGAACTGCTTGATAATATCGGCAAGGGCGAAACCCGGATCTACAATGAGCTGGATTTCAGCAAGGACGGCACCGGCCAGAGTGGCTGGGACGCGCCCCGCGGCTCACTGGCCCATTACACGAAGATAAAGGGCGGCAAGATAGACACATATGCGGCAGTGCCACCGTCCAACTGGAACCTGTCACCACGGGATGACAAGGGAGTGCGGGGACCGGTCGAGGAGGCTCTGGTTGGAACGCCGGTTGCTGATCCCGCCAGACCGCTGGAGATCTTGCGAACCGTTCACACGTTCGATCCATGAATGGCGTGTGCGGTTCACGTGATTGAACCGAAATCCAACAAAGTCCTGAAGTTCCAGGTAAGGTAGGCGGTCATGTCCAGAGGAATTCCGCCCACAAGAGAAGAGCACCCGCGGCCCGCGATCATCATGCACGCTATTCACATGGTGTCACTGGTGCTGCTGATTTTCACGGGCTTTTATATCCACAGCCCGTTCTTCAGCGGTTTCATGGGCTACGCGCGCTCTATCCACCAGGTAACGATGTGGACATTCCTGTTCACAACGGTTATCCGTATCTACTGGTCTTTTTTCGGCGCCGGCTCGGCGCCACCCGGAGGCCGTGTAAAGGTAAAAGATTTCCACTGGTTCAGCCCGTTCGGGCATGAGGGAGAGGGTACTGCGCGCGATACGATCAAGTACTACCTGTTCATGCGCAAGACATATCCCTCGGTATACAAGTTCAACCCTCTGCAGAAGAGCATGTACCTGCTTTGGGCGTTCGTCTTCATACCGTTGATCACGCTCACCGGTCTATGCCTGTGGACGCCGACACAGTCTTTCTTCGAGTCGTTCACATATTCGATGGGCGGTCTGGCTGCGATGCGCGGCTACCATTATCTGCTGATGTGGTTATTCATCTGCACCGCAGCCATCCACCTGTATCTGGTTATAGCCGAGGTAGCGCGCGAGCTGCCGCTGATGTTCGCCTGGCGCGAAGGCAAGAACGCGCCCCCGAAGCGGTCATAAATGCAGTCCGATCGAGGAACGGCTGACAAGGAAACAGCAAGTGGCAGAGTGCTTATTGACAGGATTGAATGAAGTTAGAGGGGGCGCCGGCCTTTCGGCCGGCGCCCCCTCTGTCACCATCCTCGGCGTCGGCAACACCCTCATGGGTGACGACGGTCTTGGCATCTTCGTAGTCGAGGAGCTCGACGCGCAGACACTTGGACCCAATGTCAATGTCGTCATTGGCAATACCGCCGGCATGGCGCTGCTCAAACACTTCCTCGACTCCGATGTGGTCGTCGTTATCGACGCCATCGACACCGAAGCCGAGCCCGGCGCCATCTTCCGCTTCAACCCGGATGAGGCCGGCATCATGGGCCTGCGCTCCAACAACATCCACGGCATGGGCGTGCCACATCTCGTGACCAACGCGCGGCTGATGGGCGCCAATCCCGAAGTTATCGTCTTCGCCGTGCAGGTGGCCAACGTCATGCCCGACGACCGGCATCTTTCTCCGCCGGTGGAGGCGGCGGTCGAGCGCGTGCGCAAGCTGGTGACCGAAGAGGTGCGTGGGTTAATCGCCTGATTGTTTGACTTCCGCCCCCGCCTCGTTTGTATTTCCCCCTTCTCCGGGTAGAGAATTGATGCCATGTTAATGATTCTGCTGGCATTGTTCATAATGGTCCCCCTGCTCGAGTTGCTGGTCATCATCGAGATAGGCTCGCAGCTGGGATATGGTGTGACGATTCTGGTGCTGCTCGTTATCAGCGTCGCGGGCGCGGCGCTCGCCAAACGCCAGGGGTACGCGGTCGTCGCGCGAATCCAGGACGAGCTCCGCTTCGGCAAGATGCCCGGGGACTCGCTGATCGACGGGGCGATGATCCTGGCCGGCGCCCTGCTCCTGCTCACGCCCGGCTATATAACCGATACAGTGGGGCTGCTTCTGCTGCTGCCTCCGGTGAGACGCGTTGTGCGCCCGTTTGCCAAGCGCCGCTTAAGACGCGCCGTCGAGCGCAAGGCGATCCGCATTCTCACTCCCGATGAGCCCTACGGGCCCGACTCCAATGACCGTCCTTATGAACCGGAACAACGCCGCAAGGAGCTGGAAGACTAGTTGCCCCGCGCGTTGTTATACGTTCTGGTATTCACGGCTGGCATGACGACCATGGCTACGGAGATGTCGGCCTCGCGCCTGCTGGCGCCATACTTCGGCAATTCGCTCTATATTTGGGCCAACCTGATCGGGCTGATCCTCATCTATCTCACGGCGGGTTACTATCTGGGCGGCAGGCTCGCGGACCGCAGGCCGGAACCGCGTCTGCTCTGCACGCTGACAATGGCGGCGGCAGTGGCCATCGCGATTCTGCCTTTTATCGCACGTCCGATCATGGGGCTGGCCATAAAGGGGCTCGAACAGATTTCCGCCGGCGCGTTCATCGGCTCGTTCGCGGTTACCGTGCTTCTCTTTGCCGTTCCGGTGACCATTCTGGGGATGGTGGCCCCATTCGCCATCCGCCTGCGGGTAACCGGAGTCGAGACCGCGGGCAACGTCTCCGGAAGCCTCTACGCGCTTTCGACAGTCGGCAGCATCGTGGGAACCTTCCTGCCGGTGCTCGTGCTTATCCCCTGGATCGGAACCAGAAACACGATGCTGGTCTTCGCGGGGGCGCTGGCGGCGGTTTCCGCGGCAGGCTTGGGCCGCAGACTTTTCGCGGGGGCTCCACTTGTCATACTGGCAGGTATTGTCATACCCCAGGGGGCCATCAAGCCGGACTCGAACAGCATCTTCGAAACCGAGTCTCCCTATCATTACATTCAGGTTACAGAGAAGAACGGCACCAGATATTTAAAGCTCAATGAGGGGTGGGCGGTCCATTCCATCTACAACCCGGACCGGCTGCTCACCGGAGCATACTGGGATTATTTCAGCGTGGCCCCATGGTTCGCCTCTGCCGGATCCCCCGAAAAGGCACTCGTCATAGGCAACGCCGCCGGCACTATTCCCCGACAACTGACATATTTCTACCCGGATATCAAAATAGACGGGGTAGAGATCGATCCCGATGTCGTCGATACGGGCAAAAAATACTTTGACATGAACGAGCCCAACCTGACCTTGCACGTGGCCGACGGACGGCCGTATCTTAAAACAAGCGACAAAATCTGGGACCTGATCGCCGTCGATGCTTTCCGCCAGCCCTACATCCCTTTTTACCTGACGACCCGGGAGTTCTTCCGTGAGACTTCCGACCATCTGAGCGACAGGGGCGTCGTTATGATAAACGTGGGAAAGACCCCGGGGGACAGCGCCGTCGCCGATGCCATCGCGTCAACCATGCGCGATGTCTTCCCGTCTGTATACACATTTGAGACGGGACAGTTCAACCAGCTGGTGGTAGCGACAAAAAAGCGGACGCGGGTCACGGACCTAGGGGAAAGAACCAGCGCCATGCCACCGGGAGTGACACAGCTGGCGCGTGACGTAACTCCATATCTTGTGGATGTTCAGCCCGGGGGCACCGTCCTGACCGACGACAAGGCTCCGGTGGAGTGGCTGACCGACCAGATGATCGTCAATTACGCCACCCAGGGACAGGAATAGGGCTCTCTTGCCTGGGCAGACTGGTATTGCTATCATCCACACCCAACGTTCGTGTTTTTTTTATATATGGCGATGAGGCTCGCCTTTAACCGCTCTCTGAGAGCTGATGGCTTCTGCAGGTAACTGTGGGAGCTTTTTTTGGTCCCGACACGAAGCCGATGACGTGAACCGGATTGCCGAAAGCACGAATCGGGGAGGTAGCATGAGAAAAACGGCCAGCATATGTTGAATTACCTGGTAATAGGTCTTGGAGGTTTTGCCGGCGCTGTCAGCAGGTATATAGTCGCCCCCTGGATCGGCATCGCCGGTGTGAGCGTTTTCCGCGGGGTCAGCGGTTACGGCGCCGACCTGGTGCTGCATTCATCAAAGATGCTTGACCTCTCTACAAATCTGCCGCTCAAAATCGAAGCGGTGGACGCGGAAGAAAGGCTTGACGCTGTGTTGCCCGAAATCTGTGAGGTAGTGGAGAAGGGGCTGGTGGAGATCTCCGACACTGTCGTGATCAGAAGTGACGCGAGCCGTGAGGTCACCCCTTGAGGACGCTGGTCATATCCGACATCCATGCCAACATCGACGCGCTGATGGCGATTGAAGAGCCTTGCGACTCTGTCATATGCCTGGGGGATATAGTCGATTACGGCCCCGATCCCATCGCCTGCATAGATTACCTCAGAAAGCTCGACGTGCCGCTGGTGCGCGTGCGTGGCAACCACGATAACGCCGTCGCGTTCCGGGTCGACTGTGCCTGCGGCGGCGCTTTCAAGCACCTGTCTGTGATAACTCGCGAATATATGTGGCAGGTGCTTGACCGTGATCATATTGACTGGATAGGCCGGCCGGAGACCAGCGTCACGCTCGATCTCGATGATCGCAAAGTCTACGCGGTACACGGCGCCCCCAGCGACAATCTCTTCCGCTATCTCTTTCCGGAAACAAGCGATGCGCACCTGGACGCCGAGCTTAAGCTTTCGGCGGCTGACATCGTGCTCACCGGACATACCCATATGCCGTTCATGAAAGAAATCGGGGGCCGGCTCATGGTTAATGTCGGCAGCGTCGGCCAACCGCGGGATGGCATATCCAAAGCAAGTTATGCCATACTCGAAAATGGCGAGGTCAAACTGAAGCGGGTAAAATATGACGTCAAGTCGGCGGTCGCCAGGCTCAGGAAACTGCCGATCGATAAGGCTGCGATCGACGAGCTGTCCTACGTACTCAAACACGCAAAGATGCCACCGCTGAAATAAAGAAGGACAGCTCCATGGAATCGAAGCAATTGGATAAGGTGTCCCCATCTCCCGATCCCGATTCTCCCATCCCCGGCATCAGCCGCAACGTCTTCATCCTGAGCATAACCAGCTTCCTCACCGACCTCTCAAGCGAGATCATCTACCCGCTGGTGCCGCTCTTCCTGACTTCGGTTCTCGGAGCCCCCTTCGCTGTCGTGGGCCTTATCGAGGGGATAGCAGAGAGCACGGCCAGCATCCTCAAGGTCTACTCCGGGTGGCTGTCGGACCGCATGCGTCGGCGCAGGCCGCTGACGATCGTCGGGTACGGGATCTCCGCCGTCGCCAAACCGCTGCTGGCCGTTGCTTTTGCGTGGCCTCTGGTTCTCGTCCTGAGGTTCGGCGACAGGCTGGGGAAAGGGGTTCGCGTCGCGCCACGCGATGCGCTCATTGCCGATTCATCAGAGCCGGCTTCCCGTGGCCGCGTCTTCGGCTTCCACCGCGCGGCCGACACGGCGGGCGCTTCCCTCGGTGCGCTCCTTGCGCTGGCGGCCCTGGCGTTGATCGGTGAACGCTACCGCACGATTTTTCTCCTCTCGGCGATTCCCGGAGCTCTCGGCGTTGTCAGCCTTTTTTTTATCCGCGAAAGAATGCGTGATCACGCGCACAGTCGGCGCCCG
>Ga0265292_1002932_pt1 | contig 11073 bp, 13 predicted proteins | sample Munlanlewell296A_FD_189080 | JGI IMG/M metagenome (GOLD analysis project Ga0265292, IMG submission 189080) | Leachate microbial communities from a municipal landfill in Southern Ontario, Canada - Leachate well 296A | ecosystem: Engineered > Solid waste > Landfill > Unclassified | place: Canada... | reverse complement strand
AAGATGTGGTGATCTACGAACTCGGCGAGCCCCCAAAGGAGAAGTTTGTGTTTCCATCGCACTACGGATACTAAAGCCTTGGTGAAGTAGTTCAGCGCCGCGGACCAAAATCCGCGGCGCTTATTTTTGTCTGGACAAAATTATGATTTTATGTTATCTCTGTAGCAGGTACATAACAGTAGAAGGAAAAAACATGGACCTCAAGGGAAAGATCGCGCTTGTGATGGGTGGCGGTATGGGAATTGGTCATGGTTGTGCGATTGCACTTGCTCACGCAGGGGCACGAATTATCATATGTGATATTGATGGTTCGGCTCTGCGCAAAACAGCGAGGGAGATCAGAACAATTCGCAGTGATTGTGCGATCACGACGCTTCACAAAAATATGTTTGAGTGGGATGGGCTCGGACCCGACATCAAAAGCGTTAGTAATCCGGACCAGATCGATATTCTCGTGACCGGGCCAGTCTCTACGGTGCGAAAGCCGGTGCTTAAGTTAGCGCCAGAGGAGTATACACAGATCTTCAACGACAACTGTGTGAGTCATATATACTTGGCAAAGCTCGTCGCGCAGAATATGATCCGTCGCAAATCCGGTGGAAGCATTGTCTTCATCTCGAGTGTCTATGGATCACTCGTCCGCGAGGGGAGTGCCCCGTACGACATAGCGAAAGCCGGGCTCAATCAGGCAACGCGGGTGCTCGCAAAAGAGTGGGCCAAGTACGGTATTCTCGTCAATGCGATTGCACCGGGCTTCACCGATACTCCCGGCGAACGAAAATTCGCGACCGATGCAGAAATAGCAGAGGTTGTGAACAAACTTCCACTTCGTCGCGCGGGGACTCCGCAAGACATCGGCGAGGTGGCAGTGATGCTCGCTTCGAGCAAACACATTACGGGTCAGATCATCACTGTCGATGGTGGGCATAGTCTCGTTGACCTTTACGACAAGTAACATAATTCGGCGCCGCGAATCTTTGATCCGCGGCGCCTTTCTTTTTATTCGTATCCCGGCTACTATTATTTGAATGAAACGTATACTCATCTTCTCCCTCACGTACCACCCATACATCGGCGGAGCTGAGGTCGCGATCAAGGAGATCACCGATCGGATCGATCCGAGCAAATATACTTTTGACATGATCACTCTGCGATTTGATCGCAATCTTCCCGCGGTGGAGCGGTTTGGCAATATCACTATTCACCGCATCGGTTTTACGGCCGATGCACCCAAGATTTCTGATCGTCGGATGCCTTGGCAATGCAAGGTCGCGAAGATCCTTTTTCCGTTTACCTCATTCATCAAAGCAGTGTCGCTCAATCGTGCGAGTCGTTACGACATGATCTGGGCGATGATGGCCAATTATGCGGCATTCGGTGCGCTCCTTTTTAAATACACACATCCGCGCATGCCGTACCTGCTCGAGCTCCAAGATGGCAATTCGCTCGAACAGGTCAAGACGCGTCAGCCGATACTGCGCATGATGTGGCCGCTCTACCGCCAGCTCTACCTCAAGGCCGATGTGATCAAAGCGATCTCGCAGTTCATCGACAAGCTCACGCGCGAGGTTGGCTACACAGGGTCGGTCGTCGTGATCCCCAATGCCGTCGACACGACCAAATTCTCTGCACATGTACCCGAAGAAAAGCTCGAAGAGCTGAGGACGCGTTTCGACAAAAAGCCGGGCGACATCTTTCTCTTTACTGCATCGCGCCTCGTGCTCTCGCGCGGGGTCGAAGATGTGATCCGTGCCCTGCCGCATTTGCCGCTCAATGTAAAATTCCTCATCGCCGGCGACGGCCAAGATCGCCACAAGCTCGAAGAGATTGCGACCAAAGAGGGAGTCGCGGAGCGCGTGATCTTCGCGGGGCATGTGGGCCACGCCGATCTGCCTGCGTATTTCAAAGTGTCCGACATCTTCGTGCGGCCATCGATCATCGAAGGATTCGGCAATGCATTCGTGGAGGCGTTTGCGGCGGGTATCCCGGTCGTCGCCACGGCAGTCGGCGGCATCCCTGACTTTCTCTTTGATCCGATCCAAAATCCCGATCACAAACCGACGGGGATCTTTTGCAAGGTACAAGACCCTGCGTCGATCGCACATGCGGTCCAGCAGTTTATCGACAATCCCCAGCTCGAGGCACAGATCGTCGCCAATGCCCGCGCCCTCGCGATCGAGAAATACGACTGGAACATCATCGCGCCCATGGTGGAGCGGGAGATATTTGATGTATATGCGCAAGGCGGCGAGGTGTAAAATTATTGGTTCTTCAAGGATTATTGAAACCAAAAGACTTGACAAATGGGCATAGTAGATGTTAAACTAATCGGTAGTTAGAACCTTGAAAAAGAGCTAAAAAGAGGTTTGCCACAGCAGAAAGAGACTCAAAAGATGGGTACTTTTCTGCTGTGGCATATCCGTGGGATGTTGTTTGAACAGCGTGCTCCAGAAGGAGAAATAGAGATGTCAAAGAATGACAGGCTCGGCCCGATCGTGCGGGCGTTGGTCGGTGTCGATCTGGAATATCACAACACCCTCATTGAGGTTGCAAATCGGCTCAATTCTTCCGAAGCCCCTGCATGGAACAAACTCTACGCGGACGTGTCGAAGGTGGGTTTGTCGAAAGAAAAACTCGTCGAACTGCCGCCGCTCCTCACTTTCGACAACGAGCACATCGCATCGGTCGCGCTCAACACACGACACGATTCAGTGGCGTTCTGGCATGACACGTCGGAAACTCCCGCGCGATACGTGTGGCCGGGCTTTATGACGCACGTCGTCGCCAAGGCGAAACCGAGTGAGCCGTCGGGGATCGTCAAGATTCCCTATGCGCCGTTGTCGCGTTCTACGAAAGTCTGCGATCTCCTGAAGACACCGGGCGTCGGCAACTTCGATCCGTCGAAACTGTCTGCGATCATCGCGGCGATGCTCGCGAAACAGCCGAACGGAGAGTCAGGTGATCTTCTCAATGACGGTTGCGCGAATCTCTTTCCATGCGGTCCCGTTCTCGCGCTCGTCTTCTGGCGCGACGACTATCGGCGCTGGGGTGTCGACGGCTGGGATCCTGGCGATGGTGTCGATGCCGGTCGCCGCGTGTTCTCCGGCAACTTGAAGCCTTGATCCTTTGCTTTTTGACCCTTGGACCCTGTGACACTTTGTCACTCGGCCCAAGGGTCTTTGTTTTTGATACAATACTTGTGAATTCTTGGTGACGCGGCGGTTACGGCTTCTGCGTGAGGATTCCGAAGAACGGAAGTCAGAATCCTCGCGGCCATGGCTTCGCGGAGCGCACATCCGTGATTTCGAACAAAAACTTATTGCAAGTTGGTGTCCGATGCTGGCGGGCTTCGAGGCCCCAGATACGATACAGCGGCATAGAGTATTCGAACCGCAGTGGCACAGATGGCGTCGGATACGCATGCGGTCCCGTTCTCGCGAACGTCAACTGGAACGACGACAATCGGAACTGGAATGTCAACGACTGGAATCCTGACAATGGTGTCGATGCCGGTCGCCGCGTGTTCTCCGGCAACAAGCAATGTTCTCCCGTGCTCAATGTGCGGGAGTTTTCGTTTCCAACCCCTTCTTCCATCCACCGATCATCCGACCGAGTTCGTCCGTCTTCTCTGAAAGTAGCGCGTATTTTTTGGTATCCAACGCGCCCAGTTCCCACGCGATGCGCAAAAAGAATTTCAATAAGTCTGTTTTTCGGAGCGCCGCGACAATCGTTGGTAACTTCTCATTCTTGCCCTGATAGCTTGCCACAAAAAGACATTCGAGTATGTACACGAACGTCGCATTTATCCTGTCGCCGAGCGTATAACGCGCGCCTTTTGGAAAATCATTCCGATATCCATGCCACAGCTTGTATACTGATACCGCATGCTCAATAACAGGCAACATTCGTGCGGGGGGGGGTCGGCCTCGTAGGATTGTTTTCACTCATACCTACGAGGATATCATTTCTGTCGAGAATTTGCTCTCCGCGTGGCGCGAGTTTGTCCGTGGGAAGTGCCAGAAGAAAGACGTGCAAGATTTTCAACATCGCCTGATGGACAACATCCTTGCGCTCCACCACGATCTCAAAACCAAAACGTACCGCCACGGCGCATACGAAGCATTCAAAATCAACGACCCGAAGCCGCGCGACATCCACAAGGCTACGGTCCGCGATCGGCTCTTGCATCATGCGATTTACCGCCAACTCTACCCATTTTTTGACCGTACTTTCATCGCGGATTCGTATTCATGCAGAAAAGGTAAGGGGACGCATAAGGCGATGGATCGTTTCAGGTCGTTCGCCTATCAAACGAGCAAGAATCACACACGCATTTGCTGGGTCTTGAAGTGCGACATACGCAAGTTTTTCGCTTCAATAGACCAATCGATCTTGCTTGGCATCGTTGCACTATACATTCCCAACCAAGACATCAACCGACTCATTGAGGAGATCGTCGGGAGTTTTCATGCGGATCTTTTTGGGAAGGTCAGACCTTCCCAAACAGGTCTCCCACTCGGCAATCTCACGTCGCAACTCTTGGTGAACATCTACATGAATGAGTTTGATCAGTATGTGAAGCACAAACTGAAAGCGCAATACTACATCCGATATGCGGATGATTTTGTGATTCTCTCGCATGACAAAAACAAACTCGAACGCATGTTGCCTGAAATCGCTCATTTTTTGCAAGATAGACTTCGTTTGCAATTACATCCGAACAAGGTATCTATTGAGACCACTGCTTCCGGTGTCGACTTCCTCGGGTGGTTCCATTTTCCCGATCACCGGGTATTACGAACGACGACAAAGCGTCGGATGCTGAGGCGCACCGCAGGGCTTGAGAAAGACAATCCCACTGTATGGTCTTACCTCGGGATGCTGAGTCATGGCAATGGGGAGAAATTACGGGATGTGGTAACAAAAATTGCATGAAATGATATATGCAACTCATGTAACAGCCTCATTGCCAATCTGCTTTTATCTGGAGGAGTGCTAGAATGACGGAGTAGTATGCCCGATACTACAATCTTCACCATAGTATGACATGTCAAATAAAAGTCACCGTTATTAGTGTATTTTATGAATATCCAAGTTGCATTGGATTGTAGTACCGGGTATGAATCCATTCAAACATCCGCGATTGGTCAAACGCTACTGGCAGATGCTGGGCCCGGGGCTCGTGACGGGTGCGGCCGATGACGATCCGTCGGGTGTCGCGACCTACTCGCAGACCGGCGCGCTCTACGGATTGCAATTGATCTGGCTCTCGCTCTATACGCTCCCGCTTACGATCGTGATCCAGGAGATGTGCGCGCGCATCGGCATGGTCTCGGGCAGGGGGCTGGCGGAAAACATTCGCCGCGAATATTCCAAGCCCGTCTTGTATGTGCTGGTAGCACTGCTCCTCGGGGCCAACACTTTTAACATCGGCGCTGATCTCGGTGCTATGGCGGCGAGTGTGCAGTTACTCTCGCCGGCGTTTAATTTCGCGCTCGCGGTCCTCGGATTTGCGATCTTTAGTACCGCATTGCAAATATTCACACCATATCGACTCTATGCACGATATCTCAAATACCTCGCGCTCGTGCTCCTTTCCTATGTAGCCACGGGTCTCATCGTCGGGCTCGATTGGGGAGAGGTGCTCGCACGCACCATCGTCCCCTCGATGGAATTTTCCAAGAATAGTATCTATATCATCTGTGCCGTGTTGGGCACCACGATCTCGCCATACCTTTTCTTCTGGCAGACTTCGCAAGAAGTAGAAGAGGAGATCAAGGACGGGCACGTGACACTGCGAGCCCGCGAGGGTGCGACGGATACCGATATCCGCGATATGCGCATTGATGTATGGTCAGGGATGTTTATTTCCAATATCGTGATGTTTTTCATCATCGCGGTCTGTGCCGCGACGCTCTTTGCACACGGCGTCACCGGCATCAACACGGCCGCAGAGGCGGCGGCGGCACTGAAGCCGCTCGCGGGGGATTGGGCGTCGGTGCTCTTCGCGTTTGGGATCATCGGCACGGGGCTTCTCTCGATCCCCGTCTTCGCGGGTGCCAACGGCTATGCGCTCGCCGAGACATTTCACTGGCATGAAGGCCTCTACAAAGACCTTCGTTCGGCCCTTGGATTCTATGTGACGATTGCCGCGTCGATGGTGGTCGCGCTCGGACTCAACTTTGTCGGCATTGATCCGATCAAAGCACTCATCTATTCGGCAGTGGCCAACGGCATCGTCTCCCCGATCATTCTCTTTTTCATCGTCCGTTTGAGCAGTGACCCCAAGATCATGGGTCACCGGGTCAACGGCCGCGCGGTCAACATTATCGGTTGGTTCACGGTCGTCGTCATGGCAGTGGCGGGCATCGCGACCATTATTAGTCTTTTTGTATAAAATAATATGGAGATCAAAAAAGACAGTTCAGTCGGAATCATCCCCGTGCATAGTGGACCAGACGGGACGCAGTTGTTTTGCTTGGTGCATCACACGGTGGGTCACTGGGCTTTCCCCAAGGGGCATGAAGATGCGGGAGAGAGTAGGGAAGCTGCCGCGCGCCGTGAACTGTACGAAGAGACAGGTGTGCTCACTTGCAAAATAGACGGAGCACATACGTTTAGTGAGAAATACTCATTTGAAAAAGACAATGTACATTATGACAAGGAGGTCACATATTTCGTCGGTTTTGTCGACTCACTCGAACACACCGCACCCCCAGCCTTCAAACACGAGATCTCCGAATCCCGTTGGCTCTCCTACTATGAAGCCAAAGACCTCCTGACCTTCCCCGAAGCCAAAAAGCTCCTCAATGAGGTGCAGGCGTATCTCCAGGCGAGGGCTTAAATAATCCAAGCGAGTATGTTATTATCCTTAGCGCCTTGGTCATGGACCGAGGTCGAAGTAGCAAATAAGCCTGCACTTCGAAGCCACGCCTAGCGCGGCGAAGTAGTGCCGATGTAGCTCAGTTGGTAGAGCAACTCCATGGTAAGGAGTAGGTCCCCAGTTCAAATCTGGGCATCGGCTCACAAACAGTGAGGTAAGTGGGTAAGTATCAACATGCAACCATCTCCATATAATGAGACGGTTGCATGTTGATGTATAATTGAGCACATGCCAATGCCCAAGAAATTCAGGAAGGGATGTTTGCATTGTGGTAAAGAAACGTATCGAGCGACGTATACGTACTGTAGTAATCCCTGTCAGCTTGAGTATCAGTACGAAAAATATATTGAGAAATGGAAATTGGGAGAAGTGAAAGGATTGCAAAGAACAGGCACGGTCTCTGGCTACATCAAGAAATATTTGCGAAGAAAATATGGGAACAGGTGTTGCTTGTGTAGTTGGGCAAGGATTAATCCAGTGACAGAACAAGTTCCGTTGGTCGCCGATCATATAGATGGTAATTGGAAAAATAATGTTGAAAGTAACCTTCGATTGGTCTGTCCCAATTGTGACGCGTTGAGCCCGACTTATGCAGGGCTCAATCGAGGAAATGGCAGGGAGGGTCGTGCGGTGAGTAAAAGGGTGAGGGAGGGGAGACTGTTGGTAAGGTCATCATCAAAATAAAGATGTTATCTGGTATTCTATAATAGATAAGAGTATGGTATATTCGTGAGCGTTCGTTAGGCCGACTTAGCTCAGCTGGTAGAGCAACGGTATCGTAAACCGTAGGTCCCCGGTTCAAATCCGGGAGTCGGCTCCAGTAAGAAGATAAAAAAAGAATGACCGCGTCCCGATGTGGGGCGCGGCCGTGTCTGTTAGGGAAGTAGGGGGAAACGCTCAAGCGCATCCACGTGAGCGTCCACGATATGTTTCTTGGCGACCAACACATAGAATTGGTGCACCGTGAAGAACCGTGGCGTCACTCCTTCATTCTCAGGATGATAGCGGTTCATCTCCGACAGCTGGCATGATGCCAGGAGTGCTGTATGAAAGAAGCGCCAATGGTTCCGGTCGATGGGGTGAAAGTATCCACCGACGAACCTGAACGCCGCCGGAGACATTTTTCCGATACCTGTCTCGCTTTCAGTCTCGTGGAGGGCAGTCTGGCCTGGGTCTCTGTCGAAAAGCCATCCCACATTGGGATCGTCCTCTTTCTTCCGGTGTCCGGCAGGGAACTTCCACTTGCTTTTCCAGAATGGCTGATCAAGATTAGCCACGAGGACGTATCCGATAAGAGGATGCATCGTGAGCCACTTCAGCATCTGCTCGTCATTTGGCTCGATGTCTTGCAGTTTCTCGAGTTCATCATCGGTGAACGGCCGGTCGCTTTCGTGTACTTTTACGAGCACTGGTGATGTCCAGTCATTGATCTTTCGGTCAACGACAAGTTTGGCAGGGTCTCCATCCGACCCTATGTATTCATCGGGGGGAATATCCCATTTTGAATAATAGAATTCCGGTTTTTCTCGAGAACCCCCTGTGTCGCATACTACCTGTGCGTCACACATCATGACACCCTTACTCTCAGATTCTTTTATAAAGGCCTCTGCCTTCCATTTAAAATAATATCGTATTTCCTACAAAAGTCAAGGGATGCTATAATCGAGATATGCAAACAAAGGATGATATCAATGTACGCTTACATGAGATTGAGGGCTTTATGGGGGACCCTACCTTTTGGAACGACAAAGACAAGGCACAGGCGATCCTCAAAGAGTATCAAGACCTCAAGGCCAAGCTCGCCGGTGGTGGCGGGTATGACAAGAGCGATGCTATTCTTTCGATCGTCTCGGGTGCTGGGGGGGACGATGCTGAAGACTTTTCGCGCATGCTTTTTTCGATGTATCAAAAGTACGCCTCCGGGCGTGGCTGGAAGACCGCGCTTCTCGATGCCAATGAGAATTCGATGGGCGGGTTTCGCAGTATCTCATTTGAAGTCTCCGGTAGTGGTGCGTATGGTGCGCTCAAGCACGAAGCAGGCGTACATCGCCTCGTGCGCATGTCTCCTTTTAATTCCGCCGGCAAACGACAGACATCGTTCTCGCTCGTCGAGGTCTTGCCCAAGCTTCCCGACGCGGGCGAGCTCCATATACCTGATACTGATCTCGATATTTCGTTTACTCGTTCGGGTGGCCCCGGCGGACAAAATGTAAACAAGCGCGACACGGCGGTGCACGCGACACACATCCCCACTGGTTTTCATGTGCACGTGAGCAGTGAGCGCAGTCAGGCACAAAATAAAGAGAAGGCACTTGAGATGTTGCGCGGCAAGCTTTTCCAGCTTCGCGAAGAGACCTCACGACTAGAGTCGCGCGGTCTAGCCCTCGCTTCTACAAGTAAGATTGAATGGGGAAGTCAGATCCGCTCGTATGTCTTGCATCCCTATCAGCTCGTCAAAGACCACCGCACCGAACACGAACGCCATGATGTGGATAAGGTCCTCGAAGGCGATATTCAGTCATTCATAGACGCAGAAAGTGATTTGACGGAATAATAACTGCATGGGAACCTTTCTATAGATAGCAACGGATAGGAAGGGAGGCATCGATGATAGTAGTAATGGAAGATCGTGTCGCCCGGCGTGTTCGGTCGAATCGTATGCGAATGCCATGGCAAGCAATTCTCGCTACGCAGTTTCGGGACTATACGATAGATGATGATGTCCTCTGTGCTATGCCGAGAGGTATTGGTGATGAGGTCGAAGTCGTTTTCTTCCTTCCTGATCACTGTATGTCCATTGATAAGTTGGAGAATGAATATCGGTCACGTGATCTCGTGCCCGCCGACCCCTACTCACTTGCTGGCATCAACGAAGCAGACTTACATTTTTCTTTCGATTACCCCAACAGTACTTATTGGAAGGACAGGAGTGGAAAGTGGTGTCAGGCTACGTTTGCCGGATGGTCGGTACGGATCATCTATATAGATTCTGAGGTGAGCGATACGATGTGGTGTGCAGGAATCGTCGCAAATACCCCAGAGTCAGCATAAATCTCGGTCTCGACGCTACTGTTGAGGCCGATTTTTGTGTAAAACAAACAAAAGTGCAAACTTCATCACGGAAATGTATGAAATGTTGATTTGGATGTCACAAAAATGGAGGTATAATAGAAACCGTTGCTTCTATGATTTATTTCGACAAAGTCACCAAGGTTTATTTCCAAGGCTCACTCCCGGCCGTCGAAGACATCACTCTCGGTATTGATCCGGGCGAATTCGTCTCCATTGTGGGTCATTCGGGTGCTGGCAAGACCACACTCCTCAAAATGCTTTTCGCCGAAGTCGAGCCGACCACGGGAATGGTCTATTTTGGCTCTCGCGAGATTCCAAACCTTTCCGGCAAGGAGCTTCTCAAGCTTCGCCGCAATATCGGTACGGTCTTCCAGGATTTTCGCCTCCTTTCTACGAAGAATGTCTATGAAAACATCGCTTTCGCACTCGAAGTCGCTGGTCGCAGTGACGAAGACATCCAAGCCGACGTACCTCACGTGCTCGATCTGGTGGGCCTGGCCGACAAGATTTGGAGTTTCCCTCATGAACTCTCCGGCGGCGAACAACAACGCGTCGCGATCGCACGCGCGATCGTCAATCAGCCCGAGGTCCTCATCGCCGACGAGCCGACCGGCAACCTCGACCCGATCAACGCGCACGACGTGGTAGAGATCCTAAAAAAGATCAACGACCTCGGCACCACGGTCCTCCTCACTACACACAACAAAAGCGTCGTCGATGCTATAGGTCGCCGTGTCGTCACGATGGATCAGGGCAAGATTGTCCGCGATGACAAACAAGGAAAGTACGTCCTGTAATCGTATATACTATCTATATGTCCCTTTGGCTTACCACAAAAAGAGTCGCACGATACGGATTGATCGGATTCATTCGCAATGGATTCATTTCGCTTTCGGCCATCCTCATTATGATCATCACGCTCTTTGTGGTCGTGACACTCATGATCTCAAGCGCCGCGCTCAAGAGCGTACTCACTGACCTCACCAACAAAGTCGACGTCACGGTCTATTTCACGACCGCCGCCACACAGGATCAGATGGATCAGCTCCAGCAATCGGTCAAGGCACTGCCCGAGGTCGCGAGCGTCACGTATGTCTCGCGTGATGACGCACTCGCAC
>Ga0265292_1002931_pt1 | contig 11079 bp, 7 predicted proteins | sample Munlanlewell296A_FD_189080 | JGI IMG/M metagenome (GOLD analysis project Ga0265292, IMG submission 189080) | Leachate microbial communities from a municipal landfill in Southern Ontario, Canada - Leachate well 296A | ecosystem: Engineered > Solid waste > Landfill > Unclassified | place: Canada... | reverse complement strand
GGGTGAAGTGGATAGTATTGCGAACGATTTTGTCCCTACCTACACAATTATTCATCTGCCTCAAAACGAAATTGTGGAGGAAAAAATTTTTGGCGCGTTGCTTGAACGCAAAAAACCACGGGATTTCTATGATCTTTATTTCATGATGCGCAAGGGTATGATTTCCAATGAACAAAAAAAGAAACTAGCCGCAGACAAGGACAACATCTTGGCAAACGCGAAAAAAATTAATTTTCGAGGCGAACTTGGAACTTTTCTACCTACGGATCAGCATCAAATTATAAAAGATTTTCCGGCGATGCTTGAGAGAGAACTTAGTCGCCAGCTAAGTGGGGTATAGAAATTTACGCGCTGGGCGTTGGCGTTGATGATTTAATAAAATAAAACTATGCAAAAAGAAGCTAAGGCCAGAATCAAAATCAATGAATTGCTGCAAAATGCCGGTTGGAGATTTTTTGATGATAAAAAGGGCAAGGCAAATATTGTTTTAGAAAATAATGTCAAGCTCACAAAGCAAACCATAGACGAATATGGCAACGATTTTGAAAAAACTAAAAAAGGTTTTATTGATTTTTTACTGCTTGATGAAAAGGGGTTCCCCTTCGTCGTCTTAGAAGCAAAATCGGAAGACAAAGACCCTCTTGACGGCAAAGAACAGGCGCGCCGTTATGCCCAATCGCAAAACGCCCGCTTCATTATTCTTTCAAACGGCAATCTTCATTATTTATGGGATGTAGAGCGTGGCAACCCGATAGTCATCATCACTTTTCCGACTTATGAATCTTTAAAGCATTTTGAATCTTTTAAGCCAAGTTTTGCTACTCTTTCAGAGGAAAAAGTTGAAAGCGATTATATTGTCCAAACCCAAAATCAAAATTATCAAAAAGACCCACGCTGGATTGATAAAACGCAAAGACCGAATTTTATCAAAGATCAGGATTTAAAATTTTTACGGCCTTATCAACTTTCAGCAATTTACTCCTTGCAAGGATCGGCGAAAAAAGGCAATGACCGCTATCTTTTTGAAATGGCAACCGGCACAGGCAAAACTCTTATTGCTGGCGGAATAATTAAGCTATTTTTGAAAAGCGGAAACGCCAAAAGAATTTTGTTTTTAGTTGACCGCTTGGAATTAGAAGATCAAGCATGGAAAAATTTTGTTCGTTTTCTCAAAAACGATTTTACCTGCGTAATTTATAAAGAAAACAAAGACGACTGGAGAAAAGCGGAAATTGTCGTTTCAACTGTTCAAAGTTTGTCGTTTAACAATAAATATAAAAAGCTTTTTTCACCGACAGATTTTGATTTGTTAATATCCGATGAAGCGCACCGTTCAATTGGCGGAAATAGCCGAGCAGTTTTTGAGTATTTTGTCGGGTATAAATTAGGGCTTACCGCAACGCCAAAGGATTATCTCAAAAATATTGACCCGCAGAAAGTCAGCGAGAAAGACCCGCGCGCTTGGGAACGCCGCCAACTTTTGGATACTTACACCACTTTTGGCTGTCCTTCCGGTGAGCCGACTTTTCGATACAGCTTGCTTGACGGCGTAAAAGACGGCTATCTTGTTAATCCGATTGTCGCCGACGCGAGAACAGAAATCACCACCGAACTTTTATCAGAAAAAGGTTATTCCTTAATGGTAGAAAACGAGGAAGGAATTGAAGAAGAACAAACCTTTTTCCAAAAAGATTTTGAACGGAAATTTTTTTCCGATAAAACAAATCAGATTTTTTGTAAAACATTTTTAGAAAATGCAATCAAAGACCCGATTAGCGGGGAAATTGGAAAAAGTATTATTTTCTGCGTAAGCCAAAATCACGCTTCAAAAATAACGCAAACTTTAAATCAATTTGCCGCGACTCTTTGGCCCGGCAAATACAATTCCGACTTTGCCGTGCAGGTTACTTCTAATATTCCCGACTCGCAACAATTTCCTATCAATTACGCAAACAATAATCTTAATGGACAAACAAAATGGCTGGCGGGCTATAAATCCAGCAAGACAAGAGTTTGCATAACTGTCGGCATGATGACGACTGGCTACGATTGCCAAGATGTGATGAATCTTTGCCTTATGCGACCAATTTTTTCTCCGACTGATTTTATTCAAATCAAAGGACGCGGAACGAGAAAATATACTTTCAGCTACAAAGACGCGGACGGCGAAACGGCGAAAATAGAAAAAGACACTTTCAAACTTTTTGATTACTTCGCTAATTGCGAATATTTTGAGGAAAAGTACAATTATGATGAAGTTTTGAAATTACCGATTAAAAAATCAGGGCCGGGTGGCGATGGCCCCAGCGTTGATATTGACGAGATAAGTGTCTTTAATCCCGACCCACTCAAAACTTTTTCGGAAAAAGCCGTCGGCCTTGCCGGAATGAAAGTTGACTGGAAATTTTTTGATAAATTTGAATCGGTTGTTAAAAATGACCCAGTTGTTAAACAAAAATACGAGCAGGGCGATGTCAAAGGGGCAGAAGAACATGTAAAAAATGAAATTTTTGAAAAACCGGAAGATTATTTCAATTTGGATAAATTGCGAAAATCCGTCAAAGCAGATCGCCGAATTACACTCAAAGAATTTATTGAAAAAATCTTTGGCGGTATAAGCAAATTCAAGTCCAAAGACGAATTACTTGAAGATGAATTTGAAAAGTTTGTCGCAATTTATAAGCCGGACAGTAAATATGCGCTTCCAATAAAGAATTATCTCAAAGCGTATATTACTGATTCCGAAATTCGCGATATTATTGAAACCAAAGAATACAGCCGATTTGCCACCAATCCTAAGGTTACGATGAAAGATTTTAGAGAGCTGAATGGTTATCGCGAAGTCGTGCCGGAATATGTCAAAGATTATGTTTCTATTAACGCTTTTATGTAAAGAAAAATATGCTTAATCAAGATACAAAACGAAAAATTGACTCTGCCCGCCAAATTTTGGTCGGCAAGGTACCGGACCCAAAAGCGCAGGTTGAGCAAATTACCACAGCGTTGATTTATAAGTTTATGGACGATATGGACAAAGAAGCGCAAGAGCTTGGCGGAAAAGCGCGTTATTTTACGAATGGCTATGAAAAATACTCGTGGTCAAAACTTCTGGATGTAAAACTTGGCGGACACGAACGCTCAAACTTGTATTTTGAAGCAGTGAGTAGTCTTGGTCGCAATCAGCACATGCCACAGATTTTTAGAGATATTTTTGGCGATAAATCCTTACCACCCTATCGTGATCCGCAAACGCTTACTCTTTTTCTGAAAGAGATAAATGGTTTTAATTTTGATCACAGCGAAGACTTGGGTGACGCATATGAATATTTGCTTAATGTAATCGGCACATCTGGCGAAGCGGGGCAATTTCGCACACCTCGTCAAATTATTGATTTTATAACAACAGCGGTTGATCCAAAAAAGGGCGACACAATTTGCGATCCCGCATGCGGAACGGCTGGCTTTTTAATTTCCGCCTACAAACATATTCTAAAACAGCATGACGGTTTAGATGATCCAGAAAAAATAGAAAAACCGCTTACTCCAGACGAAAAGAAAAATTTAATGAATCATTTTGTCGGATACGATATTGATCCGGGCATGGTGCGGATTGCTACGGTAAATATGTATTTGCACAATTTTCCTGAACCGAAAATTTTTGAATATGACACGCTCACTTATGAGGATAGGTGGGACGAAACTTTTGATGTGATTCTTGCTAATCCGCCGTTTATGACTCCAAAGGGCGGTATTCGTCCACACAAGCGTTTTAGTATTCAAGCAAATAGGTCAGAAGTGCTTTTTGTTGATTACATCGCCGATCATTTGAATATAAATGGCAAAGCCGGCGTGATTGTACCCGAAGGGATTATTTTTAATAATCAAGTCGCATACAAAAATCTACGAAAAAAGCTGGTTGAAAGTTGTTTGATTGCTGTTGTGAGCTTGCCCCAAGGAATTTTCATCAAACCGGGCGGAAAAGGAAATGTCAAAACCGGCGTTTTGATTTTTGATAAAGAGCTATCCAAAAAAACCAAAGAAGTTTTATTTGTAAAAATAGATAACGACGGTTTTGATCTTGGCGCGCAAAGGAGAGTAATTGATAAAAATGATTTGCCATTGGCTCTGGGAATTATCAAAAGATATAAAACATCATTGAAAGACGGCAAGGATTTTAAATTGGATAAAAATAAAAAAGAAATCGCTCATATTGTTGCCAAAGAAAAAATCGCTGAAACTGGCGATTATAATTTAACAAATGAACGATATAAAGAAATAATTGAGCGCATAAATCAAAAGTGGCCAATGGCTGAATTGGGCGAAGTTTGTGAAATGTACCAACCAAAAACAATAACCTCAAAAGAAATAAAGTCAGAAGGAAAATATAAAGTTTTTGGAGCAAATGGAGTTATTGGATATTACGACAAATATAATCACGAAGACAGTGAAGTTCTTATCACTTGTCGCGGGGCAACTTGCGGAGCACTTAATTTATCTGAGCCAAATTCTTGGATTACGGGAAACGCAATGGTAGTAAAGCCAAAGGATGATCGACTTAGTAAGCAGTTTCTTTTTTACATTTTAAAAAATTCTAATTTTAAATCAGTAATATCAGGATCAGCTCAACCTCAAATAACGAGGACATCTCTATCTCCATTAAAAATCCCTCTTCCGCCGATTAAAGTCCAGAAAGAAATCGTTGAACAGATTGAAGTCAAGCAAAACGCGATTGAAGCCGCCAAAGCGGTGATCCAAAATCTTGAGAGAGAGAGACGCTATTTTGGCCAATCACTTAGAAAATTAAAAGGCGTTAAAATGATTAAATTAAGCGAAGTATGTGAAATAAATAGAAGAACGGCAGAGCCGACGGCATTATTTGGAAAATCAGACTTTGTTTATATTGATATTTCGTCAGTAGAAAACGGAACTGGCAATTTGAATTATGACAACAAAATTATATCAAGCGAAGCGCCAAGCAGGGCAAGACGAATAATCCAAAATGGCGATATTTTACTTTCTACTGTTCGCCCAAACTTAAAAGCTTTTGCTTATTTAGAAAACTTACCAAGCAAGGCGTTAGCTTCAACCGGTTTTGCCGTTTTGACAGCAAAAGAGAATGTTTTGCCTAAATATATTTTTCATCTCTTATTCGCGGACGATATGCAAGGTCAAATGATTGGAAGAATGGGCAAGGGATCATATCCTAGTATAAATCAAAGCGATGTTGAGCAATTGCAAATTCCACTTCCTTCTTTAGAAATTCAAAAACAACTTGTTATTGAGGCGGATAAGGAACAGGCAGTTATCAACGCAAACAAACAATTGATTGAAATATACGAGCAAAAAATTCAGAAGGTTTTGGAGGAGGTTTAATCAATGAAAAATTATGAAAAATATATTTAAAAATATTACATTTCTCTTAAAAAATAGATTTATCATTTTTGGTATCTTTTTGGTTGTATTTATAATCGTGCAGTATTTCACTTTCCGTACATTTTTACCAAGTACCAACACAAAAGACCTCTGGTTTTATTCCGGTATTTTCATGGCTTTGTTTTCAATTTTGTTTATTGAGCCATATTACACTTCGCCTAAAAATGTCATTACAAATACAATACCTCTTTTACTCGTTTTTTTATCAATAAAAACCGATTTTGATAATCAATTGTTTTGGTGGTCAGCGGTAAGTGTTTTTTTATTACTTCTTCTTGCATCAATTATTGCAATGGCTTTGGATGACAAGGGTAAAAGTCCGGATCATTTGAAAAACAGGGTTGCTAATACACTTAAAAATTTAGTAGTAATCATTGGCCGAGGAAAAGTTTTATACTCTTCAATTTTTTTATATTTCTTGCTTACATATTACTCAATCCAAAACTTTTACACCCTGATTTTATTTGTACTCTGGTTTTTTATCGTACTTATTGACCCAAAACATATCCATAACAGTTTTTCTTTAGTCGTTAAAAAAGAAAACGGCGATCAGATTGGTGAAATATTTGGCGTACAATCAAAAAAAATATTTCTCGTAAAAATGTTTGAAGATAGAAAAAGTATTATAAAATTTGATATTGTAAAATTCAGATATTCAATGCAGGACGCAGACGATCTTATAATTACTGGTATTGTGTTTGATACTTATTTACTTAATCAAGAAAAATGGGCTAAAATTTTGCAGTTGGCAGAGCCCAAAAAAGAAGAAAGTAAATTGGACAAAAATGTTGTATATAAAGTATCGGATAGCGAACAAATAAAAGCCATTAGTAAAGAATTGAAAGTCGATGATTTTGTAGGCATTATTATTGATGGCTCAAATATCGGTAAAATTAAATTCGAATACTCAAAAAAGAAAGATGACTTACAAGAGGGCGACTTGCTAGAGCTTAAAATCGCTGATAGAAGGCTTTTTTATCAAGTAATCAACGGAAGTACAGAAAAAGAACAGCTTGAGGCGAGAAATGAGACGGGCTTTATTGAAGGTGAGGCAGTCCAGCTTGGCGATTGGCAAAATGACAAACTTTCATTTCAAAAATTTGGGTGGGTTCCTGCAATAAACACGCCGATTTTTAAAGCCGACACCTCTAATATCTCAGTACAAAGTTTTTCACATCCAGAGTACACGCTTGGTGTCATTCCCAATACTACCTTGCCATCTGTTATTAACTTAAATGAAGCAGTAAGTCATCACATGGCTTTATTGGGCGTTACGGGATCTGGAAAGTCTTTTTTAGCTCGTGAGATCATCAAAGAAATACAAGGGGATACAAAAATTATCTGTATAGATTTTAACAAGGAATTTAGCAGAACTTTAACCCCCGCCCCAACTAATATTATTGACGATGCTAAAGCAAAAAACATAGCCGAGAAAATTGATTGGATAAACAATGAACTTGAAAAATTTGGTAATCAACAAGACAAGCCCCAAATAGCTACAAAACAGTCAGAAATTAAAACATTACTCAAAGAAGAAATTCAGAACTTTTTAAATGATACTCAGTGCAACATTAAAGTTTTTGAACTACCAGATATTAGCAATACAACGGGGATATTAGATTATACAAAGTACTTTTTTAGGGTTTTGTTCGAAGTGGCGAAAGAACGACAAATAGCTGGCAGTATACCAAAGATTTGTGTCGTGCTAGAAGAAGCGCATACGATCATCCCTGAATGGAATTTTGCTGGAGCAAGCGATAAAACATCTCAGAGCCTCGTAAATAGTATCGGTCAAATAACCTTACAAGGAAGAAAATACGGCGTTGGATTTATAGTAATTACTCAAAGAACGGCAAATGTTTCAAAGACCGTATTGACGCAGTGTAATACAGTGGTTTGTTTTCAGGCATTTGATGAAACGAGTTTTACTTTCTTAGGTAACTATATTGGCAAGGATATGGTTCAAGCATTACCAAATTTAAAACAATATCATGCAGTTGTTGCAGGCAAGGCAATAAAATCAAATATGCCAATGATTGTTGATTTAAAAAGATAATAGAAACAAAAAACTGTAAAAAATATAGGATTGTATAATATAGAATAAAACCTTTAAAGAAATTGATAATTTTGATAATATCAAATTAAATCCACCCGCCATCCCTTAAGTTCTTTGGGCGGCGTGCTAATGTTATTAGTACGAAATATAATGCTGATTTGAGATGCTGGCGAATTTAAAAAGCAATGAGCGATAATTTGCTTCAAAAATTAAAAGAATGGCGAACCAATATAGCGCAGAAAGAAAATGTGGCATCTTTTCGAATTTTTTCGAATAAGGTTTTGGAGGCGATTGCTTCAATAAGGCCTAAAAATAAAGATGAAATGATAGAGATAAAAGGTATTAGGGAAAGAAAGTTTGAAAAATATGGCGCTGATATATTGGCGTTGGTAGATGGAGATTATGCAGATGAAGATATCGTGGAAGATAAGAATGACTCAAAATTATATACAGTCAGTGGATTTCTTGATTTGATTAACAATAACCTGAAGATGTTGCGAGCTCGTATCCAAGGAGAGGTTAGTAGTTTGAATTTTAAAGGGAATTATCTATTTTTTACATTAAAAGATAAAGTAGATGAAAGCACATTGAATTGCTTTATGTGGAATAATATTTATCAGTTATACGGCATATCGCTGGAAGATGGCATGGAAATTATTATTGATGGCTATCCTTCGGTATACAAACCGTCTGGACGAATGTCAATGCAAATTTCCGCCATTGAGCTTGTCGGTGAAGGCGCTCTTAAAAAGGCTTATGAAGAATTGAAAGCGAAGCTGGAAAAAGATGGTTTATTCGCGGAAGAACGTAAAAAAGTTATCCCCGACTTGCCGAGGAATATCGGTTTGATTACATCGGAAACCGGCGCCGTAATTCATGATTTTTTAAATAATCTTGGGAAATTTGGTTTCAATATAAAATTTATGGATTCCAGGGTTGAAGGCCAGATTGCGGTTTCTGATTTAATATCCGCAATTAATTATTTTGGCAGACAAGATATTGATGCTTTAGTGATTATAAGAGGTGGTGGCAGTCTTGAAAGTTTGCAGGCATTTAATAACGAAACACTGGTGCGAAAAATTGCCGAGTGTCCGATACCGGTAATTTGCGGAATCGGGCATGACAAAGATGTTCCGCTCGCTTCACTAGTTGCCGATGTGGAAGTTTCAACGCCAACGGCCGCGGCCAATTTTTTAAATAAAACATGGGAAGAAGCAGTAAGGGAAATAGTAGTTTTAGAAAAAGATATTTTGTATAGATATCAGGGCGCGTTGAAAGACAAAAAATATCAATTTGAAGAAATAACCAACGAATTAAGAAAATGTTTTGGCAAAATTTTTCAAGAGTTTAATGACCTTAGATACCATTTAAAAAACGCTTTAAATAGGATTGATTTTGTTATTAAAAATACGGCAAAAAGATTAGATAACTTTCTTTATACTCTTTTCAAGAGTTTTAATCTGACTATTAAAAATACAAAAAAAGTCTTAAGTGATTCGTTCCCTTCATTTTTTAGAAACTTTAACTTTATTATCAAAAATACTACAAATACCTTAGACGATTCGCTCGCCTTGCTTCTTAGAAATTTAGAAAATAATTTGGAAGATAAAAATGATTTTTTAGATAATGTCGAAAATAGATTAAAGATTTTTGATCCATTAAGACAACTTAAGCTTGGTTATAGCATTGTTTCATCCGGCGGAAAAGTGATCAAAAGCGTTAGACAAGTCAGCGCCGGTGATTCGGTTGATATCAAGGTTTCTGACGGAGAAATTAAATCCACTGTTAATAAAAATTAATTTTTAAAGTATTAAAATTATGCCAAAAAATTCGCTTAAGGACTCGTTAAAAAAGTTAAAAGAAATTATAGATTGGTTTGACGCACAAGAAGAGGTCGATGTTGAGGCCGGCCTCGGCAAGGTCAAGGAGGGCGTGTCGTTAATAAAAGGAAGCCGGGCGGAGCTAAAGAAACTTGAGAACGAATTTGAAAAAGTGAAACAAGAATTGGGAGAAGAACCAGATGGAGAAGGGGAGCCGGAAGAAATAGAAGTAGAGGAACCAGTAGATCCCGAGAGTATACCCTTTTAATCCCATCAATTCAATCTGTTAGTGTTTTTAATGAAAAATAAGTCTATATTTAAATAATGATTTAAATCATGATTTTTTATGAGAAGAAAAATTAAAGACGAAAATATAAGAAAAATTTTGAAGAGCGGAGACAGTTATGCAGTCACTATACCGATTGAAATGCTCAATAAATTAAAATGGAGAGAGAAACAAAAAGTCGTTGTTAAAATGAAAGGAAAGAGCATAATTATAAGAGATTGGAAAAAATAATATAATATTTTATTTGATGGAAACTACGCACTATTTAATTAAAAATTTAGATCAGTTTTCTTATGATTTAGATGCAGTTGAAAAACTCAAAAATTATCTTAATTATATTGAGGTTGTTTTCCCGACCATTGAAGAAGTTTTTGGTCAGGCATGGAGTGACAAACAAATAAATATAGAATTGAACGACTCAACGAAAAATGCAGCTTATGAACGTATAGGTGATTCCCATGTCGTTAAAATGGGAATATATAATAAGAATATTCAAAAAAAATATCCGGAAAATTTGTGGGGATGTTTATTCCATGAAACTCATCATGCTTTTTTTAATCCGATTATTAATGATAAAATAGATAGAAAAATTTTTAACGGAGGTTGCGAAGGAGAACCGTTTAACTTTGCTTTTATGGCAACAACATATCTGAAGTTAAGAGAAAAGAATATAATAAATGCACAATTTTATGAATATTTTTTAAACAAACTCGAGAGAGAACTTCCAAGCGGCGCGAAAAATTTATTTAAGGAATATGTAAATATGTTTTCGACGAATATCGAAAATTTTTCTAAATTTATTTCTTATTTAAAATCATCTTTAAAATTATCCAACTCAATTTTTATAAATAGAAGTAATTTTCGGCAAGATTTAAATAAAGCAAAAGAATTTTTAGCAAATTAAGGCGGCGCGCCAATGAATTGGCACGAAAAATAATCTTGGCTTGAAAAAGAGGCGGGCAAGCCCGCCGAAGGCGGGAGGAAGGCAAGGCGGGCAAAAATTTCCTTTCCCCCGACCCCTTTCCTTTTTTGCCCGCCCTTTTTTTGGGGGTTAGAGGGGGTTTTGCCCCCTAATAAATTACTTTTAAATTATTTTAATATTTTTTAGCTTAAATTTCTTTTTGCCTACGCCGAAACTTCGGCAGGCAAGTCCTTGATTTGTGGATTAAATTCGGCAAAACCAGAGTGAAAGTTCGTTGAAATTTTTTTTGGGGAGTCAAAATAAAACAAAGAAGCTGGCCGAAGCTAGCTTCTTTGTTTTATGCTCGGGGACAGGGCGCTTCGCTATTCGAATCGTCGCTATCGCTCCTCTTTAAGAAGGGCTTCCGCCCCTCCTAATATCCTCCCCCGGACAAGGTGGGAAACTTCCGTTCATTATCCAAAATAATGTTTTAATTGTTTTTTCAGATAAATTCTTCCCGATCCACCTTTCAAAAACTTTTCTCTGCCTATTGCATCCTTTTTATCTAAATACGATTCGTAAT
>Ga0265292_1002930_pt1 | contig 11079 bp, 8 predicted proteins | sample Munlanlewell296A_FD_189080 | JGI IMG/M metagenome (GOLD analysis project Ga0265292, IMG submission 189080) | Leachate microbial communities from a municipal landfill in Southern Ontario, Canada - Leachate well 296A | ecosystem: Engineered > Solid waste > Landfill > Unclassified | place: Canada... | reverse complement strand
AACAGTATCAGGCTTATTTGCCGAAGCAACAGGTTTGCCTGTATAATCAGTGGATATGGTTTTTGGTTTCTGAAGGGCAAGGTTCGGTTTAACTTCAATATATTTTACAGAACCTCCATAACCTGCATCAGCCTTAAATCCCATAATTCCGATATTGATCTCAAATTTATGACTTACCGGCATCCATATTTCATCCTGCACAGGGATATATAGTTGTTGGATCCTTACCTTTCCAATCATATTCTCATTTGTGAGATCAACACTGTGGAGACACCACAGATCTTCTATAATATAAATTGTACCCTCGAAAAGTTGTTGGCTTTTACGTTTCGGGATAACCTCTATTTTGTTGATTGTAAAATTCCCCTGCGGTGATGCCCCGAGGTACTTGAATTTGTAATGAGAAAAGGCTGCGGGTGAAAGGGGCGAGATTGCCATATCTGCCAGAACAGGCTGGTAAAAACTTGCCTGTATAAAATCCATAGGGGAGATCTCATTGCCTTGTTTAGGAAATGTGCTGTTGAATGATATTACTTTCTGAACGTATTTATACGGAGCAGTAAACTCAATCTCATTAAATGATTCCATCAGAAATGAATCGCCGGTCTTTATTATTTTTTCTTCTTTTTTTTGTTCTCCTCCGGCAGAAATCGTTGTTGAGTTGCCGTTGGATTCAATCTTCATTTGTTTTTGAATAATCTTTGGAATTTTATTGAATACAAGATTTCCTTTAAGATAAACCTCTGCTTTATAGTAGCTTACATTATTCAGGTAATAAGGGGCCAGTCCAATAACTTTTCGCATGATAATATATGCAGGGTCTTCACCGGAAGCCGTAATTATAACTTCAGGTATCTCATAATACTGAACTGGCAAAACAATATTTTTCGTTATTGTCGTTTGGCCAGAAAGTGTAATATTTAAAAATACAGGTGAGAAGCCGAGGCTTTGATATGTTACAAGATATTTACCTGCAGGAATTTTTATCTCGTAATCTCCTTTGGTATTCGAAGTTGTCCCCTGTTTGAGTTCCTGAATGTAAACTGTTGAATACTGAATGGGATCACCTGATTGGTTTGTGATCTTTCCTTTAAGTATCTGAGCTGTTGAAATGACGGATGTTGATATAAGGATCAGAAAAATCGTGATAAAATGTCTCATATAAACTCTTTATTTACAGGATAACGATTATAGTGAAATAAAGTTACATTTTATTTTAGCACGATTTAGGCTTTATTCCCAGCCACAACTATCACTATCTCTCCTTTTGGCGGTTTATTCGTGTAATGCTCTGAAAGAAACGATAAAGTCCCCCGGATATTCTCCTCAAACAACTTACTTATCTCCCTCGAAACACAGGCTTCACGATCGGGACCAAAATAGATGGCTAATTCATCAAGTGTTTTTACAAGACGGTAGGGTGATTCATAAAAAACCATAGTTCTTGTTTCATCAGTTAATCCTGTCATTCTCTTATTTCTTCCTTTTTTGGGAGGGAGGAACCCCTCAAAACAAAACCTGTCACAGGGAAGCCCGGAATTTACCAGTGCCGGTATCAGTGCAGTTGGTCCGGGAAGGGTCTCAACCGGGATGTTTTTTTCAACGCATGTTCTTACCAGTAAAAATCCCGGATCGGAAATGCCCGGGGTGCCGGCATCGGATATAAGTGCGATGGTCTGTCCTGATAAAATCTTTGAGCAGACCGATTCAACACTTTTATGTTCATTAAACATGTGATGTGACTGAAGAGGGGTTTTAATTTTATAATGATTCAGTAATTTTTTTGCCTGGCGCGTATCTTCGGCAAGGATAAGTTCCACACTATTGAGAATCTCTAAAGCCCTGAAGGTAATATCCTTGAGATTACCGATAGGAGTAGGAACCAGAAAGAGTTTACTCATTTGAAGGAAGTTTGCGTTTTACCAGATCGAGTAGCTGTTTAACCGCCTCATTTTCATTGCTATCGCCAGTATAGCTCATAATAACAGCCCTGGCATCTTTAAGACTTTCAGCATGGTCTAGGCGTGATATTGCCTGGATGTATGCATCTTTATTTCCATCGAAAATCTCCCTTATGAACTGGAATTTGTCATTCACACCTATAGCTTCCGATAGATTGGTTAATGGCTTTGTCTTCAGGATATTCAATATATCCTCATCGCTCTTCATGCTTCCTAACTGTTCATTGAACCTGTTCGACAGATGACTGAATTTATCAGCAATTATAGCGGATTCGGATGCTTTCTTCGGTTTTTTTTTCGATTCCTCCTTTTTTTCAACCGGTGGGGGAGTGATTAAAACAGGCATATTGTCTCTCAGACTTTTGAGAAGAGCAATAACCTCTCCGGCACTCTTGCATTTTGACTTTGCAAGCTCAACCTGCAGTACCGGAACTCCGGGGTATTTTTTCAGATCATCAATAATTTCGCGCGCTTCATCGAGATCTTTAATAATTAAATCAATGGTTGCATTGAAATCCATACATTTTGATGTTAATTTAACAAACCATTTTTCTTATTTTGCAAAAGTAACGATTATTCCACAAGTCATCACGGAATAAAACTACAATTTGCGCTATAACAACAGACATTGATTGCAGGATGGACTTTCTTGAAAATTCAACAAGGGCGACCGGTAAGCGGGGATCAATTGAGGTCATAACTGGTTCTATGTTTTCAGGAAAAACGGAAGAGTTGATCAGAAGGCTCAGGAGAGCTCAGTTTGCTGGATTAAAGGTTGAAATTTTCAAACCTTCGCTGGATAAGCGATATTCTGAAACCAGGGTCGTTTCACACGACGACAAATCAATTATTTCAACTCCTGTCGACAATCCTTCAGCGATATTATTGCTGGCCGGGGATGTAGATGTTGCAGGCATTGATGAAGCGCAGTTTTTTGACAGCTCTATAGTTGAAGTTTGTAATAAGCTTGCCGATGACGGTATAAGGGTCCTGATAGCCGGCCTCGATATGGATTTCATGGGTAAGCCTTTTGGCCCGATGCCTGCGCTCCTTGCTATTGCTGAATATGTTACAAAGGTTCACGCAATATGTATGCGGTGCGGCAACCTGGCTCAGTATTCATTCAGAAAATCGGAAGAAGCACAGATTGTTCTTCTGGGTGAAAAAAATCTTTATGAGCCTCTTTGCAGGAATTGCTATAATGCAGCTTTAAATAAGTGACAGGTGAAGATTGTCTCATCAGATATTGCTGAAATCATAAACGGTAAACTGATCGGTCCATCAGACCTTCTGGTTACGGAAATTGTTACCGACAGCCGTCAGTTAAGTTATACGGAAGGACTCGTTTTTATTGCCATAAGCGGGAAAAATCACGATGGTCATCAGTTTATTAAAAATCTTTACCAGACAGGGATCAGGATCTTCGTGGTTGAAAGGCTTCCTGACGAACCGGAAAGATACTCCGATGCAGCTTTTATAATAACTAAAAACACGGTTGAGGCTCTTCAGCTTCTGGCTTCTTATAAGCGAAAAGCCTTCAAATCGCCTGTAATAGCAGTCACCGGAAGTGCGGGAAAAACTGTTGTTAAGGAATGGCTCGCAGATATTCTTGGCCTGACTACATCTGTTATCAGAAGCCCGAAAAGTTACAACTCTCAGATAGGAGTGCCTCTTTCTGTCTGGAAACTGGATGAGAAATATAAGCTTGGGATATTTGAAGCAGGCATCTCATTACCCGGTGAGATGGATAAGCTGCAGAAAGTTATTGATCCGGATATTGGTGTAATGACAAATATTGGAGATGCCCACCGAGAGAATTTTCCTGATAATGAGACAAAGGCGGCAGAAAAGCTCAATCTTTTTATAAATGCCTCTTTAATAATATATTGCAGCGATCATAAGCTTGTTCAGCAACTGGTTCTGAATAACAAAAACTTCAAATTGAAAAAGCTGATAGACTGGTCGTTCGAAAATACCGGAGCTAAGATTCTTGTTAAAAAGAGCTCTTTACCCGGAGGCCATACCGGAATTCAAATGAGCTTTAACGGGAAAACAAATGGTTTCGAAATTCCTTTTAGCGACAGGGCTTCGGTTGAGAATGCTGTTACCGTGGCTGCTGTTTGCCTGGCAATGGGAACAACAGCAGATATTGTCGGAAGAGGACTCACCGGGCTTGTCTCAGTGGCAATGAGAATGGAGATGAAGAGTGGCATTAACAATTGTCAGCTTATTGAGGATTACTATAACTCAGATCCCGGGTCGCTGGGAATGGCCATTGAATACCTGAAGCAGCAAAACAGCAGGAAAACTACTTTAATCCTTTCCGATTTTATCCAGAGTGGAAGAGACGAAGAGGAGCTGTATGGTGAAGTCGCGGGATTGGTGCAGAAAACCGGGATCGATAAATTTATTGGAATAGGGGAAGCTCTTATCAGAAACAGTTCATTATTTGAAAACAGTGCGCGATTTTTCTATTCAACCGATGAGTTTGTCCGTTGTTTTAACGGGGGTGACTTCAGAAATGAGATAATTCTTCTGAAAGGGGCAAGGATCTACGAGTTTGAGAAAATAGGTAAACTGCTTGAACAGCAGATTCATCAGACTGTCCTTGAAATTAATCTGGATGCTATTTCTCACAATCTGAATGAGTTCCGCAGACATCTGAATCCCGGGACCAGGATAATGGCAATGGTTAAGGCATTTGCTTATGGAGCAGGAGCGGCAGAAATCGCAACATTACTTGAGTATCAAAGGGTCAGTTATCTTGCCGTTGCCTATGCAGATGAAGGTGTTGAATTGAGAGCCGCAGGTGTGACTCTGCCAATAATGGTTATGAATCCGGATCCTTCCGCATCGGAATTAATAATAAAATATAATCTTGAACCTGAAATATTTAGTTTTTCGTCATTTGAAAAATTTACCGAAGTTGCTTCAAAACATGGTCTGATTAACTATCCTGTTCATATTAAGATTGATTCCGGCATGCACAGGCTTGGTTTCATGCCTGAGGATGTCGGGTCACTGGGCGAAAGAATCAAAACCACAGAGTGTATCAAAATTATTTCAGTCTTCTCACATCTGGCAGCCAGTGAGGATCCGGCACTGGATCATTTTAGTCACCGGCAGGTAGCGGTTTTTCTTAAAGCAGTTACTCAGATTTATGAAGCAACCGGATATACTTTTCTCCGTCATATCCTTAATTCTTCAGGCATTACACGTTTTCCTCAATATCAATTTGAAATGGTACGGCCAGGTATTGGGATGTACGGTGTCGGCCATTTCAACGGTCTTACCCTGAGAACAGCAGGACGTTTTAAAACGAGGATCTCACAGATAAAGAGAATCAGGGCAGGCGAACCGGTAGGATATGGCTGTGCTGATGTGTCAGACAATGAGAGAATTATTGCAATATTACCCGTTGGTTACGCTGACGGTCTGAACAGGAAACTGGGAAACAGAAACGGGAACCTGTATATTAAAGGTGTAAGAGTACCTCTGATAGGAAATATATGTATGGATATGTGTATGGCAGATATTACCGGATTAAATGCAAATACCGGTGATGAAGCTGAGATTTTCGGTGAAAACATTACAATCGATGAAATAGCGATAAAATGTCAGACTATTCCATATGAGATACTTACCTCAATTCCCGGGCGGGTGAAAAGAGTCTTTTTCAGGGAATAATCAGCCAAGTTCGCAAATGTGTTCAAGGTTGATGTTGTCAAGTATACTGATCTTTCTTCCTTCAATTCCAATAATACCTTCAGTAGCCAGACTGGAAAGTGTGCGGATTGCATTGGAGGTTGTCATGTTAGAAAGGTTGGCAATATCCTCTCTTGACAGAGAAACACGGATGGTTTTGCCATCAGCTTCATAACCATACGTGTCGCGCAGTACCAGCAGTGATTCGGCCAGACGTCCTCTGATATGTTTCTGAGTAAGTGATACAGTTCTGTTGTTCGAAACCCCAAGTTCTTCAGCTATTACCTTAATAAACTTCAGAGCAAGGTCGGCGTTTTTCTTCAGGATCTTAACAAGGGAGTTCTTTTCCAGGAGGCAGATTACGGAATCTTCAATCGCTGCTGCAGAAACTGACCAGGTGTTGTCAGAAAACAGTACCCTGTAACCAATTAATCCCTGTTGTCTCACCATCTTCAGTATCTGCTCTCTTCCACCAACTCCCTCTTTGAAAACCTTCACTTTTCCAGAAGCCAGGCAGATCAGGCCACGGGATTTTTCACCTTCTTTAAACAGAAGTTCACCTTTCTTAATAATAGCCAGGGTATGATGCTGTGCAATCGTCTCTTTATCTTTCTGATTTAATCCTTTAAAAATGGAAGAAGTTCCTTCAAGACATATCTCAATATACGGGTTTAAATACTGCATGATCTGATTATGTTAAATAACATACCAAAGGTAATAAAAGAAATGAATAAAAATCAAATTAACAATTTTTAACATATTCAATTACAGGTAGTTGTAAAAATCACAGAGACAGGTTTAATACCGTGCCACAAGAGGCATTCTTCTGCCTGCTCCAAAAGCCTTTGACGAAATTCTTAATACCGGAGGAGCCTGGTATCTTTTGTATTCGTTGAAGTCGATCATTCTGATGACTTTAAAAACTGTATCCATGTCTGATCCTTCGCTTACTATTCGTCCGGCGGGTTTTTGTAATTCAATATACTGGTATAAAATTGAATCCAGGATATTGTAATCGGGAAGTGAATCTGTATCATGCTGGTCAGGTCTTAATTCAGCTGACGGAAATTTCTTAATTGTGTTTTCAGGAATGATCTCTCCATTCCTGTTAATATAATCTGCAAGCCGGTAAACATCAGTTTTATAAACATCTCCAATAACAGATAAGCCTCCGGCCATATCTCCATAAAGGGTGCCATACCCGACAGCAGCTTCGCTCTTGTTCGATGTATTCAATAAAATGCAACCGTACTTGTTCGAAACAGCCATAAGAAGCGTGGCTCTTATGCGGGCCTGGATGTTTTCTTCAGTTACATCTTTGTTTTTTCCTTCAAACAGAGGTGCAAGTTCTCCTTCAAAAGCGGTGAAGGGTCTTTCAATATTTATTATATCATAATGAACATTCAGTGTATTGGCAAGAGCCACAGCATCTTTAACAGAATGATCTGAAGAATAACGGGAGGGCATCAGCAATGCTCTGACATTTTCATTCCCCATGGCTTCAACGGCCAGGCAGAGGCAGATGGCTGAATCGATTCCCCCTGAAAGCCCGATAATGCAGCTTTTGAAACTTGTCTTTGCAAAATAGTCGCGTATACCTGTCACAAGAGCCTTATGCATAAGGGGTACTATCCCTGGTCTGGCATCTTTCCGGAAAGCAGAACCCGAATTAATATCATCGAAAGAGTAAGTCTCAACAGCTTCCTCAAAAAACGGCAGTTGATTAAATATCTCACCTTTTTTGTTCACAATTATTGAAGCACCATCAAAAATAAGCTCTGTATTTGCACCTGTCTGGTTAACTGATATAACAGGTATATTGTATTTTATAGCTTTAGCTCTGAAGATGTTTTCTTTTGCTTCGATTTTTGAATATGAAAATGGTGAAGCGGAGATATTGATTATAATATCAGGGTTTTGTCTGGCAAGCTCTTCCATTGGAGAGACTGTGTACAATCTTGTCTTTTCAAATTCGTTGTCGAATGGCTGTTCGTCCCAGAGATCTTCACAAATGGTGATGGCAAGCCTCAAACCTCTGAATGAAAATACTGAGAACCGGTTCTCAGGTTCAAAATACCTGTATTCATCGAAAATATCATAAGTTGGAAGCAGTGCTTTATTAGCAGAAAAGATAACTTTCCCCTCCGAGAGAAGAAGAGCTGAATTAAAAAGTTTCTTGCCTTTCGGTTTCCTGTTCAGGGTGGGAGAGCCAACTATAGCTGCTATGCCGGTGCATTCATTTGCTATCTCATTAACTGTAAGGTTACATTTTTCAATAAAATCGAGGCGATCGAGCAAATCTAGAGGAGGGTAGCCAGGTATGCACAGTTCCGAAAAAATTATCAGATCGGAGCCATCTGCTTTTGCTTTTTTAATTGCAGTGCAGATTAAATCTTTATTCCTTTCAAAGTTACCAATATGATAATTCAGCTGTGCAACGGTGATTTTCATCTTTGATTTCCTTAATGTCGGATGAGAACCAGCTTGTTTTGAACGGGTTTAAATATTTTCATAGTAAATTCAATCAATACTGACTAATCTCATGTAAAAATAACAAATAATAGGAGAAGTTATTGTGCCGTTATTAATTATTGCCTTATAATCGAAAAAGTGTTTATTTTTGACTGCCTAAAAAATAGAGCATTATGAGAATCCGATATATCACATTTTTCTTTTTATTATTGATCGCTCCGGCGATGACTTCATGTAAGAAAAATCATTATAAAGTAAATACGTCCTCCATCAATGTAAAAATTGAGATAAAGAGGCTTGAGAGGGATCTTTTCACATTAAATCCTAATGAAATTGCAATGAAGGTCCCCTCTCTCAAACAAAAGTATAACGGGTTTCTGCAGTTATTCAGCTATGTGATTAATACCGGCGATATAAATGACACTTCATTTGGTGACTTTCTTGTAAGGTTTTGTACAGATAAACAAAATAATGATGTCTTTGCCCTGACAATGAATCTTTATCCCGATGTTAAGGAAATTGAAGATGAGCTTCAGGAGGCTTTTCGCCATTATCTCTATTATTTCCCTAAGAGGAACGTACCATCTGTATTTACTTGTATAGCAGGATTTAATAACAGTATTATCATCGGAGATTCCGTGCTCGGAATTGGATTGGACAGGTATCTCGGTGCTGACTGTGAATATTATCCGAGACTTGAAATATACAAGTATATTGCAGCCAGAATGACAAGGGAGAATATTGTACCTGATGCTATGTATGGCTGGGGTGCTTCGGAATGGGAGTTTTCAACACTTAAATACCCGGCTGATAACGTTATAACTGAGATGATCCACAATGGCAAACTTAAATATTTTGAAAAATGTACGTTGCCTGGGACTGCTGATGAGATAATCTTTGGCTTTACACCAGACCAGATGAAATTCTGCAAAAACAATGAAAGTCAGATGTGGCAATATCTTATCGAAAACGATCTGTTATTTAACAGCGACCAGTTCACAATACGTAAACTCACAGGAGAAGCTCCGTTTACAAGCTATTTCACCAATGAATCGCCGGGACGAGCAGCTATATGGCTGGGTTTCAGGATAGTTGAATCATACATGATGAGAAACCCAGGAATTAGCATTGAAGAGATGATGAAGGATTTTGATGTGCAGGGCATTCTTGAGAAGGCGAAGTATAGTCCACAATAAAAAAGGCTGTATTTTCCGGTACAGCCTTCAATTTCTTAAATCGGAATACTATGCAGGATGAATTGCCTCAACCGGGCAAACATCAACACAGGCACCACAGTCAGTGCATACATCCGGATCAATTTTATAGATGTCGCCCTCTGAAATTGCTTCAACAGGACATTCATCGATACATGTTCCGCAAGCAGTACAATCATCATTAATTATGTAAGCCATTTCGATTATTTTTTGATTGGTTAATTATAATAAGTTCACAAAAATACCTTAATTTTTTAAATTGAAAAATAAACATGACAAATATAACAGATTATCTTCCTGCGTAACTGGTTACCGGCACGAAACTTCCAGCCCGGATTTAAAAATCGAGACTGAATGACAAGTAGAATATTTTTGGTAAAAGGTAATGGTTCTCGATCCCCCAGGCCCAGTCAGCCCTTACGAAATAACCAAATATCTGGGCTCTCGCTCCTGCGCCAAATCCTGCAACAATGGGTTCCCTGTTCGAATCGAGGATAACTGTTACCGGACCACTAGGAATTATTTCAGTATCGTAACCATTGTCACCCGACCATGGAGATTTTCCCGACCATGCTGTTCCCACATCACCGAATCCTACAATCTGGAGGCTGTTGAGGAAATTGGACCTCAGCGGATGACCGGCAAAATATCTGATTACCGGCCATCTTAACTCACTGTTAATAAGAGCAAAATTGTTTCCGTTTCTGATATTTTGTGAGAATCCCCGCATATTGGTAGCAAGAGCCTGAAACCCATAGTTTACATTTTGAGTAACACGTATTGAATTATCAAACATCGGGTTTTTATTAAACAAATAGCCCATCCAGTTATCAACACCCCCAAGGTAATAGATCAGTTTGGTGGGGCCAAAAGAAGTACTGGCAGCAAATCTGTTTGCCCATATCAGTTCTCTGTGTATCCGTGTGTATTTTCTGAAATCAACACCGAGTACGAACATGTCTGATTTCTTGTCTGTCAACTCTTTATAATATTCACCAAAGATTTTGAACCGGGTTCCGAAGTAAATATTAATACTTCTTTTACGGGTATTATCATAGATCACCTCTCCCTTCAGACTTGCCCAGTGTTGTGTAAAAGAATTCTTATTAAGTGTAGCCATATCTGTAGATAGGAAATCAGTATGGTCGTTTCTGTAAGCGAGTGTTCCTTTCAGTGCCAGAACAGGAGTAATGGGCTTTGAATAAGTCAGATATATATTATGTGTATGGGTCTTAAATAGTGTATCACCGTAGGCACTCAGGAACGCTTGCCTGTGAAAGATAAGCTGCTTGTCAAACTTACCTTTAAGATTCTCAACACTGACAAGATATTCGTTACTGTCGAAATTTCCCGAGAATCTGAACCCTCCTGTAACCCGGTAGTTCTCGAACAGATCGAGTGTTCCAAACCTTGTCAGGACATTCACCCCCGGATTAAAATAGGGCGCTCCTCCGCTATATACCTGGTACGAATTATTAAGGAAGCTGAAGTCAACCTGGTTGACTATATAATTATTATAAAACGATGTTTCATAGATCCTTATCAGAGGAAGCTCAATCTCCCCTGTGTCAAGGTCGATATCCATATATTTCTTTCGCCATAATTGCTCGTAGTAGTTTTGTTTCTCTTTCTCAAAGATGTAATGATTTATGTCAATAGGTTCGTTCTTAATGTAATACTCATAGATAGGTTTAGTAAGGGTATCCCTTCTTTTTTTATCTTCAGCA
>Ga0265292_1002929_pt1 | contig 11082 bp, 6 predicted proteins | sample Munlanlewell296A_FD_189080 | JGI IMG/M metagenome (GOLD analysis project Ga0265292, IMG submission 189080) | Leachate microbial communities from a municipal landfill in Southern Ontario, Canada - Leachate well 296A | ecosystem: Engineered > Solid waste > Landfill > Unclassified | place: Canada... | reverse complement strand
AGGACGTCGGGGAAGCCCCCGTGCAGGAGGCTCGTGGTGACGCCCGCGTAGGCTGGGTGCGTGAGCGAGCCCTGGCCTTCCACGATGATGATATCAGGCCGCTTCTTTGCGGCCTTCAGCACGCATTCTTCCATCGCGCCCGCCACGAAGTCGCCAACGAGCGCGTCGAGGGGCGCGCCAGCGTCGCAGCCGATCATGATGCCCGTCTGGCCCGTCGCGACGAAGGCGGCGGTCAGGCCGCGGGAGCGTGCCTCGCGCGCAAGCTCCACGCTCGCGGTCATCTTGCCGCTGCTGCAGTCCGTGCCGATGGTGGTGACGACGAGCGATTCGACGCCGAGTCCCTCGCCAGTCGTGATGCGCTTGGGCGGATGCTCGAAACGCACGTCGCGGATGCTGGACGCATGCTCGGCGAATTGGGGGTCGCTCGCGAGCGGCGTGTGCAGGCCCGAGATGACGCGTAGGCCATGGATGAGCGCCTCGTTGATGTCGGCGCGCCAATCTTGGGGGAGGGCGCCTCCGACGGGCGCGATGCCTACCGCTAAGGCATCCGGCTTGAAGCGCAGCCCCTCCGCAACACTCCCGACGATCGGGATCCCCGAGCCGACCTCACCGATGAACTCGGACGCATCGTGCCCGGCCTTGGTGCGGTCCACCACGGCCACGACCTCGTCACCGCTCCAGCCGAGGCGCGCGTAGCGGAGGATGCAGTGCGCGGTCTTGGCGTGGCGCGGGTCGAATGAGTCGTGCGCGAGCACGAGGAGGCGCATGGGGCGCAAATCGCCTGCGGGCGAAAGAGGTTTGGCCACCCTTCCTGTTCTTTCACCACGGAGAAGCGGAGACCGGAGTCTTCCTACTATGGTGCGGCCGGGAGAGAGACGGAGAGATCGTGGGAAGGAGAGCCCGAAGGTTTGCCGCTCGATTAGGTGATCGTGGAGGGTGGGGAGGCGAGCCAAGGATCGTACAAGAACTTGCCGCTGGCGCGCACTTCGGCCCTTGGTCCATCGGCGGAGCCCCACCAGTTCGATCTTGCATCGAAAACGGTTCCATCACGTGCGTCAGTGTAAAAGCCGATAGCATTGGGTCCCGCGAGGCTCGTGTCGTGGATCGTCCCGGATTGACTGATGCAGTACCACCCCATCAAGCGCATGCCGCCGAAGAAGGTGGAGTTGTCGACATTGAACGCTGGCGGATCCGCTGCGTTGCAGCCGCTCGCGGTGATTTCTGAAACGGTACCTCGACCGTCGATTGGCACAGCAGCAACCCGCAAGTTCGATGCTCGAAGTCCGCCTCGGAGGAAGAAGGAGACGCTGCTGAGCACGTCGACGTCGCGGACCTGCAAGCCCTTCCCATCGAGGCCTAACCGCGCGGCAGACACATGATCAATATTGACATCTTTTCCCCCGATGAACACTTCCCCAAGACTCGAATCCACAACAGACACATTGCTCAGGTTGACCAGCGTGGACTCGAAGGTGAGATTTGCCCCAGCGAACAGCGCCTCGCTGACATTCCACGCCTGGAGGAAACTGACTTCAGCCAGGTCGGGAGAACCGCCGGTCACATCATGGACCCGAAGGATGCGCCCGCCGTTCAGGGTGTTCGACCCATCGACATCCGGACCGCTCAGTATCGTGGTATTGCCGAACCATGGGGTGAATGCGTCAAGGGTGATCGAGAAGCCGCCGCAGGATTCGAACGTATTGTTGTCAACGGATGCCCAGGCACCGCTCAATCGTCCGCAGTCGCCGCCTCTTCCGTCTACGAGGTTTCGGGTGACACGTCCATCGCGGATTGGGCCGTCGTCAACGGACCCCAAGAGGTTGAGAGCACCACCGATCGTATTGTGCGTGATCAGGATATCGCCGCGCGCCACGCCGCCATAGATCTCGAGCTCCCCCTCGCGGATGACGTTGTAAGCGATCAGGGCAGACGAATCGAGGGAGACATGGAACGAGCCTTCCACGTCATTCCGAACCGCAGTCAGGTCGTGGGCAGCAAGACTGACGCCGCCATAGGTCTGAAAGTAGAGATGAACCGTATTGTCGTTCACAACGAGATGATCTGCTTGCGCCCCGATGGCAAGGCCGATGATCTCCTCGAACGTATTGCCGCTCACCACGATGTTGGTCGAGGTGCGGGCGGGGCTCCCGAAGGGCCCGCCAGTGAGGATGCTCACCGCGGGCGAGCGAGCAGCCCCGATGAATGTGTTGTTCTCGATCGTGATGTTCGAGCTTCCCAAGACGCGGATGGCGACTTGGGTCGCGGGAGTGGAATACCCGAGTACTGGGGATTGGACTGCAGCAACGAAAGTGTTCCCACGGACGACGACGTGGGCGCTCGTGTTCTCGAATGCGATCGCCGCGGGCGCCATGCCTTCGCCGGCAAGAGACGCCACGGCAAGAGGCTCCATTGGCATCAGGACGAAGCGCGCGTTCTCGATCACGTATGGGTCCTCGGCTGTGCCTGAGCCCGTGACTCCCGTCAGTGGGGAGAATGACCCATCTCCGATGAACCGCATCGCGGGGACGCCGTTCCCGGCAACGGTGAATACGGCGCCAGTCGGTGGGGCCACGAGGACAAAGAGAAGAAGGAGTGCGCCTGCCCCTCGCATGTGCGATGAGACGCCAGTCTGGCTAAGTATGTTATCTCGGAAGACCCTGTGCGGATGAGCAGATTCCTGCTCGTTGGGGTCTTGGGTTCTTTGCGTCTTGGTGAGGTGTGGCGCGAGAGCGGACTCTCCGTCTCTCTGGGGGCAAGCCACCACGGCAGACCAAACTCCGTTCTCCGTGTCTCCGTGGTGAAGAACTCGGAGCGCTCGGCGCATTTCACAAGCTCCGCAGCAGCGCGTCGCCCTGCACGAGGCCGTACCCGTAGTAGTCATCGTGCGATGTCGGGTCTCCTGTGGAGAGCGGCCCGATCTTCTTGCTGGAGCCCATGAGCTGCGTTTTCACTGACTCCACGGTGGCCGCGTCCTTGTGCGCGAGGTTGGGCTTGGCTTCTAGGATCAGCGCGAGGACAGCGCCGACCATCGGTGCGGCTTGTGATGTCCCGCTGGCCATCGCGTACCCCTCGTCCTTCCAGGTGGAGAGCACGTCCACGCCGGGCGCGACGACCTCTGGCTTCTTGTCCGGGTCCTTCGCTCTCGTCACCGGCGACGGGACGCCGGGGAGGACGCTACCGTTTCCTTCCTTGCCCGTGCCGTGGCACGAGAAGTCCGCGATGGCCGCGTTCTTGTCCACCGCGCCGACCGCGATGACGCCCGCCACGCTTGCGGGGCTGTTGATGGGGCATTCCGTCTCGCCCTTGTCCTTCTGTGCGTTCCCCGCCGCTGCGACGACGTACACGCCCTTGTTGATCGCGGCCGTGACGGCGTTCTCCGTGTTCGTTCCGAAGATGGGTTTCGTCTTGCCGCCCAGTGATAGTACGATGATGCTCGCGCCGTTCGCGACTGCCGTATTGATGCCCTGTGCGACTTGGGCCTCGTCGCCGTCGCCGTGCGCGTCCATGGCCTTTATGATGAGGAGGCTCACGCCTGGCGCGAGGCCGCGCAGGCGGAAGCCCGAGAAGAACGTGCTGAAGCGGCCTTGGGCCACGATTATTCCAGCGACGTGCGTGCCGTGGCCGTTGTCATCGTATGCTTCCGCGCGGTGGTCCACGAGGTCTGCCCACTCGATGGTGACGCCATTGAATTCGGGGTGCGAGAGGTCGATCCCCGTGTCGATGATGGCGACCTTGACGCCCTTTCCGGTGAGGCCGCGGTCGTGCAACTTGTCGGCTTGCACCATCTTCACGTACCACGCGCTCTCGCCGTAACCGTTGGACGAGCCCAGGTTCAGGCAACCGCTGAGCGGCACGGTGACGAGGACAAGAACGAGCGCGAGAGCGAGGCTGCGGCGCGGCAACACCGAGGGGACGGGCGCGGGTCGGTCTTATGGATTGTGGATGTGGAGGAGTGCCATGCGGGGCTGACGCCAACACGCGAACACGCTAGCACGCGACGACCTTGAACAGGAGCGTTCGCGTGTTCGTGTGTTGGCGTGTTCGCGTCATGCAGAGGCGAAATGTCTCACGAATCGCCCCGCGCGCTCCTTGCGCACGAGCCCCGCACCCACGAGCCGCACGAGGTGCCAGTGCAGCGCTTGCGGGCTCATGCCAGTCGCGGCGGCGAGGTCCTTCTGCGTGGCGCCCGGTGCTACCCGGATCTGCTGCGCGATGCTGGCCGTGACGGGGTTCTGGAGGAGTGCGACGATGTCTTTGCTCGTGCTCAGGTCCGCGCCGTTCTCGAAGTAGCGGCGGTGACGGCCCTTGCGCAGCGAGCTGACCATGCGGTTCTGTTCGAGCACTTCGAGATGATATATGGTCGTGCCCCACGAGACGCCCGCAAGCTTCGAGAGGTCGCTCGCGCTGATGCCGGGGCGCGCGCGGATGGCTCCGAAGATCTCCTCGCGGACCGCGTTGTCGAACACTTCGGCGCGCGTGACGCGAGCGTAAAGCCCGATGGCGGGGACGAAGAGGGAGCGCACGCCCCACGCCTTGATGCTCGACCAGAAGTAAGCGAGGAGGCCGGCGCCTGCGAAGGCGGCGGCGCCCACGGCGACGCTTTGGGCGAGTGGAGTGATCGCGCGTTGCTGGAGGGTCTCGATGCTCGTGCTGGCGTGGGAGGTCGTCGCGGTGCCAGCGCCGCCTGGCTTGCTGACGTCCACGCCCAACTGTACTGGGAGCGGGAGGGCGGCAGTGTCGAAGTGCTGGTCCGTGCCGATGACACGCGCTGGTGCGGGCACGTCAGGGACGCCGATGGCGACGGGGACCGACTTGCCCCATGCGCTAGCCGTGACTTCGGCGAACGTGCCACCCGTCGAGCCTGGGGAAGCTGTGCTCGCGGGGGCATCGGTCGCGGTGACCGACCAGCTATCCAGCAGGCCGAGGGATGCGCTCGCGCTGAGGCAGACGAGGGTGAGCCCCAATGCCATGAGCCCCAGTCCCGCAAGCCTTCGACGGTCCAGCGTGAGCCTCAAGTTTCTCCCTCTCCTGTCCCCGGAGCCAGCCGGCAGCTTATGAAGAGTGTCGAGACTTCGTTTAACTCACCGTTTCGCCAGGTGCGCCAGCAGGTCGTAGCGACTGAGGATGCCCGTGACCTTGCCATCGCGCCGCACGAGCACGGCGGGGTTGTCTCGCAAGAGGGAGATGACGCTGCTGACTGGCGCCGTGCTCTCGACGGTGGGGAGCGGTTGGCCCATGATGTCGCCCACGGGCTCGTTGAGGCACTCGGGCCGGCCCAGCGCGCGAGCGCCGGCGACCTCCTCCGTCAACGAGCCGATCGGGGCGCCCTGCTCGTCCACGACGGGCAGTTGGGAGACGCCATGCGCAGCCATCGTGTCGAGCGCGCGCCTGAGCACCGTAGTGCGTGTCACCGACAGCACTTGTCCGGGTTGGGGCTTCGCGTCGAGCAATCGGCCCACGCTGTCAGCCGCTTCGAGGTAGCCGTTCTCTTCCATCCACTCGTCGCTGAAGAACTTCGTGACGTACCGCGAGCCTGAGTCAGGGATGATGACGACGCACACGGCGTCTGGGCCCAGGCCCTTCGCGCGGACGTACTTGAGCATGCCCGCCACGGCGCTTCCCGCGGACCCTCCCGCGAAGATGCCTTCCTCGCGCGCCAAGCGACGCGCCATCACGAACGATTCCTTGTCATCGACCTTCACGAACTCATCGATGAATTGGAACCACGTGGCCCTCGGGATGATGTCCTCGCCGAAGCCCTCGACCTTATAGCTCCTCGCGAGTTCGGGGTGGTACTCGCCCGTGTCCTTGTACAACTTGAGGATGCTGCCCTCGGGATCGATGGCGATGACCTTCACGTTCGGGTTCTTTTCTTTGAGGAACTTTGCGGTGCCAGAGATCGTTCCGCCCGTGCCAGTCGCCACGAAGTAGTGCGTGACCTTGCCCTCTGTGTCGCGCCAGATCTCGGGGCCCGTCGTCTTGTAGTGCACGTCGGGGTTCGCTTGGTTGTCGTACTGGTTCGGATAGACCGCGTTGGGCGTCTCCGCAGTGATCTTCTTGGCGATGGAGTAGTACGAGCGGGGGTCGTCTGGCGCGACGGCCGTGGGGCACACGATGACGCGCGCGCCGAACGCCTTGAGCGTGAGCTGCTTCTCGCGGCTCTGCTTGTCGCCCATCGTGAAGACCGTGCGATATCCTTTCAGCGCGGCAGCCATCGCGAGGCCCACGCCAGTGTTGCCGGACGTGCCTTCCACGATGGTGCCGCCGGGCTTGAGCTTGCCACTTCTTTCGGCGTCCTCGATCATCGCGGGGCCGATGCGGTCCTTCACGCTGCCGCCCGGATTCATGTACTCGAGCTTGGCGAGGCAAAGCGCTTTCACGCCCTCGGTAACCTTGTTGAGCTTGACCAGTGGCGTGTTGCCGATGAGGCTCAGCACGTTCTCATGGTAGCGCACGGGGCGCGCATCCAGGCAGGCTCGCTTCAAGGTGTCGTGCCAGGTCATGTTGAAGTGGGGGCGACGCGCGCGCCACTCCGCGCGAAGACGGCACAACTCCTCCCTTGGATTCTAACGCCAAGAAACAAAGAACCCAAGAATCCAATCTGACTGCGGGCTCGCTCGACGCCTTGGCTTCTTGGCTTATTGGATTCTTGGCGTGGACGAAGCTGGCGCAGGAGTCGGGATCCGCGCCTCACGTTGCAGGGGGAACTTTGCGCCCCGGGGCCCGTGCCCGGCCAACATTCAAGCGGGTCATGCGCGTCGCCCCCATCGTGGCGATGGATGATTCGGCCGGGCAGCGCTCGATGTGGGTCGGGTTCCTCATCGGCTTCGCGATCTACGCGATGGGCCTCGTCTCGCAGTACCTCCTGCCGGGCGACCTCGGCTTCTACGTGAGCATGGGCTGCATCCTCGTCGCGATGGTGTTCATCATCGGGTGGTTCATAGCCGTGCGCCGCGGCTTCCGTGTGTCCAAGAACACGGCGGGCCCCAATCGCATGGAGCGCCGCCTCCGCGAGCACAAGGCCGATGAGCGCGAGAAGCTGCGGAAGGCACGCATGCGGCGCTAAGCTACCGCGCTCACCGAAGCCCTTACAGTGGAGCGCCGGGTTCGCGTCCCCATGACCGGCAAGGACCGCTGGCGCCGGGGAACATACGAGGCCGCGAAGCGCAAGCAGGGCGAGCGGCAAAGAGAGTTCCGCATGGGCAGCGGCATCGAGGTGCCCCCGCTCGCGACGCCTGAGGACGCCAAGCCGGAGCTCGAGTTCCCTGGGGAGTTCCCATTCACCCGAGGGATCCAGCCCACGATGTATCGGGGCCGGCTCTGGACGATGCGCCAGTACGCCGGCTTCGGCAGCGCCGAGGCATCGAACAAGCGCTACCGCTTCCTCCTTGCCCAAGGAACGACGGGGCTGAGCGTCGCGTTTGACCTGCCCACGCAGATCGGCTACGACGCGGACGATCCCCTGTCCCAAGGCGAGGTCGGCAAGGTTGGCGTCAGCATCTCGTCACTGGAGGACATGGAGCGCCTCTTCGACGGGATCCCACTTGACAAGGTCAGCACAAGCATGACCATCAACGCGCCCGCAGCCGTGCTGCTCGCACTCTACATCGCGGTCGCCGAGAAGCAGGGCGTGCCGCGTGCAAAGCTCTCGGGGACCATCCAGAACGATATCCTCAAAGAGTACATCGCGCGTGGCACGTACATCTTCCCGCCCAAACAGTCAATGAGGCTTATCACTGACGTTTTCGCCTTCTGCGCGAAGGAAGTCCCCAAGTGGAACACGATCAGCATCTCGGGCTATCACATCCGCGAGGCGGGAAGCACGGCGGCGCAAGAGCTTGCGTTCACGCTGATGGACGGGATCACCTACGTCGAGGCCGCGCTGCAGCGCGGCCTCGACGTGGATTCCATCGGGCCGCAGCTCTCGTTCTTCTTCAACGCTCACAACGATCTCTTGGAGGAGGTCGCGAAGTTCAGGGCCGCACGCAGGCTTTGGGCGCGCATCATGCGCGAGCGCTTCGGCGCGAAGGACCCGCGCTCTTGGATGCTGCGCTTCCACACCCAAACTGGCGGAAGCACGCTCACGGCACAGCAGCCCGAGAACAACGTCGTGCGCGTGACCGTGCAAGCGCTCGCTGCCGTGCTTGGTGGCACGCAATCGTTGCACACGAACTCGATGGACGAAGCTCTCGGGCTGCCAACCGAGAAGGCCGCCCGCGTCGCGCTGCGCACGCAGCAGATCATCGCAGAAGAGAGCGGCGTGCCCAACACAGTGGACCCATTCGCGGGATCGTACCATGTCGAGTGGCTCACGGGCGAAATGGAACGCCAAGCCCTCGCCTACATCGAGAAGATCGAAGCGATGGGCGGCATGCTGCGCGCGATCGAGACAGGATGGGTCCAGCGGGAGATCCACGAGGCGGCTTACCGCGCCCAGAAGGCGCTAGAGGCGAAGGAGACCATCGTCGTGGGCGTGAACTCGCTCACGCACGGGAACGAGTCGCAAAGCCTCGATATCCTGAAAGTGGACCCGGCCATCGAGCAGCAGCAGGTCGCCCGCCTCCGGTCGCTGCGCGCTCGCAGGGACGAGCGCGCCGTGACACGGTCGCTCGACATCATACGCGCGGCAGCTCGCTCCGACGCGAACCTAGTGCCGCTCATTGTTGACGCCGTGAAGGCGTACGCCACAGTCGGCGAAGTGTGCAACGCGCTGCGCGCCGAGTGGGGCGAATACGTGCCCATCTCCGAAGTCTGATAAGGGAAGGAGGGGGCGGCGTTTGCGCCGCCCCCCACGCCCACACTCCAGCCGCTTGCTCAGAGCGTGTACGTGTCCGCGTCCTGTGCCGTTTCTTGGTCTCCGCCAAGCGACGTCTCAGTGGTGGCGCTTGCTTCGAGCACGTGGGCGCCAGCGAGGTTCGCAAGCGGCGTGTCCTGCGGGATATCGAAGAGCACGCTGCCATCCTCACCCGTCGTCACCATCATCGTGCGCAGGAGCACCTTGGCACCCGCGATGGGCTCGTAATAGACGTTCACGGTGACCATCACGTCAGCGAGTGGCGCTCCGTCCCAGTTCGTGACGGTGGCTCGCGCGGGCGTCGTGCCTGAGCCATCCGCGAGGTCCGGGAGGGCCTCGATCAGGAGCACGACGTTGTCGTCCACACTCACGCTGAAGGTGCGCGTCGTCTGCATGCCATCCGCGTCAGTCGCACGCGCCGTGACCACGAAGGTCCCAGTCGCTGGGAACGCCCACGTCACGTTCGCGCCCGAGCCCTGCACCTGGAAGCCGTCCGTCGCGTCGAAGTCCCACGCGACCGTGGGCACCGCCGCGCCGTCCGGGTCGCTCGCGTTGGCCGAGAAGTCGGTCGGCTGTAGGACTTCAGGCCGCGCGGACCCACTCACGCTCACGAGGGGCGCGAGATTCTCCGTCACTGATATCGATAGCGTGGCGTGTGCTGACAAGACGCCGTCCGATGCGTCCACTCCCACCGAGTAGCCACCCACCTGCTCCGTCGTGGGGCGCCACGTGATGACGCCACTCGTCGCGTTGAACGCCGCACCAACCGGAAGACCCGTCACGGTGAACGCGAGTGCGCCCCCATCAGGATCCACGAGTGGCACACTCATGCTCAGCACGCGGTTCGCCTTGGCCGTCGCCGTCGTGGCGCCCGAGACGATGGGCGCGCGGTTCACGTTCGTCACGGTGATCGTGGCGTTCTCCGTCACGCTCGTCGTTCCGTCCGTCACGTGGAAGCCCACGACGTACGAGCCAGCCTGAGCATAGTCAGGCAGCCACGAGAACACGCGGCGGCCTGCGTCGAAGCTCGCACCACGCGGCATGCCGGTCGCACTGTACGAGAGCGCGTCACCATTCGAGTCGATGGCACTCACGACGAAGTTCAACTGGTCAGCTTCGCTGACTGCCCTATCGCCAATTGGCGCGAAGGCGGGAACACCGTTCGTCGGGGCGATGCGGATCGAGACGGTCTGAGCCGACTCGCCGATCCCGTCAGTCGCGCGCAACGTCACAGAGTAATCGCCACGAGCGTGCGCACCGGGCGTCCACGTGAAGGTGCCCGTGCCGTCGTGCCGGTCAGTGAAGCCCGCACCAGCGGGCAAGGTCGAGGCCAGCAGCGTGATGGCGTCTCCCTCGGGGTCCGTCGCGCTCACACTGATGCTGAGCGCAGCGCCCTCGAAGCCTGCCACGTTCTCCATGTGCGCAAGCACAGGCGGACGCTGGACGTCCGCCACGACGATCCTCATCGTGCGCGCGCTCGAACTGAGCGAGCCGTCGCTCGCAAAGAAGCGGAGCGTGTGCGTGCCCGCCTGCTGGTAGGTTGGCGTCCACGAGAAGGCACCAGTGACGCTGTTGAGCGTGACGCCCGTCGGGAGCCCCGTGCCAGAATACGTCACGGCGTCTCCATCAGGATCCGTCGCGCTCAGCGTGAAGCCGATGGCCACGCCCTCACGGCCACTCTGGTCGCTCACGGCCGCGAGCACGGGCGCGCGGTTCGTGTGCGCCACGATGACTCTCACGGTCCTCGGCTCGCTTGCCAGGCCCGCGGAGTCGGTCGCGGTGACGTTGAACGAGTACGTGCTCGCCGTCTCGTAAGCGGGCGTCCACGAGAACGTGGCGGTGTTGTCGCCGTTGTCCGTGAACGACGCTCCCGCCGGAAGCCTCGCCGCAGTGATCGCAACGAGTTCACCGTCAGGATCGCTTGCGCTCACACCAAACGTGAGAAGAGAGTTCTCCTGGCCGTTCTGGTCGGGAATCGCCGTGACGACCGGGGCTTGGTTCGCCGCCGTGTAGCGCTCCGTGAGGGTCACGCCGGCGCCGGTGCCAACGGCCCAGCAGTCCGACGCCGACACGCAGGCCACGCCCAAGAGGAGGTTGTGCTGCACACTGCTGGCGTTCGGCGAGGGGGTGATAGCCCACGAGGCCCCGTCCCAGTGCTCAATCAGGGTCTGATAGGTGCCGTCGGCAAGGTAGTAGCCAACGGCCCAGCAGTCGGACGCCGACACGCACGTCACGCCTGCGAGAACGTTGATCTGGACAGCGAGGGTGTTGGGCGAGGGGACGATGGT
>Ga0265292_1002928_pt1 | contig 11084 bp, 12 predicted proteins | sample Munlanlewell296A_FD_189080 | JGI IMG/M metagenome (GOLD analysis project Ga0265292, IMG submission 189080) | Leachate microbial communities from a municipal landfill in Southern Ontario, Canada - Leachate well 296A | ecosystem: Engineered > Solid waste > Landfill > Unclassified | place: Canada... | reverse complement strand
GCTAAATTGAACCCCGCCACTTTTCAGGAAGTTTTGACATTTTTCAACAATCTAATGGAGAAAAATGGCGGTAAAAAACCTCTTTATCTAACCGAATTCGGCATTTATTCAGGCGCGCCGTCTACTCAACCACCTGGCCAACCCGTTCAAGTACCGGGTCAAGTCCAGACAAATTTACCAACACAGCAAACGCCACCCGGACAACCCTTAAATCAACCATGCGGCGATGGGATTTGCGATAATTTTGAAAAGCAAAACCCCAATGCCTGTCCGAAAGATTGTCAAACAAGTATTCAGCAGCCAACTCAACAGCCGCAGTCAGAAAAATCAGTTTCAAACCAAAATCTTCCAAAAGTAAGTCAAGAATCTCAAGCCGCCTTGTATTTTAAATATTCCATTCTTGCTTTTGCTAATGGCACTAATGTGGTCTTCGTTGATCTGGTCGGCATTGATAACGGTCTTATTGGCTCTTCAATGGCGTTTACTGCCGAAGGCCAACCGCGACTTTTTCTTACCACTCTAAAAACTATTGAAAGTAAAATCAGCGGCTTTTCCAAAGTTGAAAAAATCGCCGCCGGACAATATAAATTTACTGCCGGCAACAAAACAGTTTATGCTTTATGGTCAGGGACGCTACCAAGTGAAATTTCCGGTCAAGTCAAAGTGACAGATATTAAAGGACAAGAAAAAACCATGGACGCAGCTGGGATAAAATTAAGCATCGACCAGCCAATTTTTGTTGGATTATAAAGGCAGAATGCTAAATCTATGGACAGATTTAAATTATGAAAAAAGTTTTATTGATTATTGCCGGAGTATTACTTTTGGGTTTGATAATTGCTGGAGGCATTTTATTACTCCGAAATAAACCAATGGTCATTCCTGTAAGGACCATTCCTGATAATTCCGCCAGTCAAATATGTCAAAAAATTAATCAAGAGGGTGTTAAATATTCTTGTTTAGCGTTAGTAAACAATGATGAAAATTACTGTCAAACTTTAGATAACAATCCTAAAAATATCTGTTTGGCTGCTTCTAAAAAGGATAATTCTTTTTGTCAGAGTGTTTCTGGGGGCAACCGCCAATATTGTTATCAGAATTTAGTCGCTATTTCCGGTAACTCAACTTTTTGTGATAAATTAGATAGTCCCCAAGAAATTAGTAAATGCTATGTTCACTTTATAAGTACAAATTACTATATTTCAAACCTAAAGGCTATTAATCAAGTAATGTGCAATAAAGTCTTAAAAGACCAGCCTGAGCATGAGCTGTGCTTAGCAATGACAACTCAAAGCACTGTCCCTTGTAAACAGGATCGTGTTGATTGTCAGGCTTTGATCACAAAAGACTTAGCACTCTGTTCTAAATCCGCTTCAAGAATAGATGAGGACGAATGTTACCATAATTTATCAATGTTGAAAAAAGATAGTTCTATCTGTGAGAGAATTGAAAGTCGCGAAACTAAGGACGATTGTTATCGTGACTATAGCCGCTTGAGTCGCGATCAAACATTTTGTGACAAAATCTCAAATTCAAACCAAAAAGATCAGTGTTTGGTAAATATTGCACTTAATATTTCTAAAGAGACAGTTCAATAAAGAAGGAATTTATTTTAAAAAGTATTTTTTAAAAACCATCGTTTCATTTCTCCGACTATTTGTTCTCCTTGAGTTGTTTTTAATATCGCAGGAAATGGTTCAGTCAAAAATACTCCGTTTAATTTTTTACTGCCTTCCTCCAAAACTACCCCAATTCTTACTGCAGATTCCATCTTGTTCTCTCCCAAATAACCATATTCGGATATGACTACTTCAGAAACACCGTCGCGTTTTGCCCAAACGAGTACTCTTTCCATATTGGAATCATACGTTTTTCTAGTTTCCTCTATGGGAGCATCAAAACTAACGGGAGTAGTAACCATTCCCAAGACATCATAACCTTTGAAATTTATAACGTCCCCATCGCCCTTGTGTAAATCTCCTTTGTAATATAGTTTGCCTTTATAATATTTTTTAACTTGAGGAAGGATCTGTTGGCTCCAGTCCGACGCCAATTTGGCATCCAAAAACACGTTTTCCGGCTCACCCATGGGGCTGAAAAAGTAAAAATGGTATTTCTCGGCGATTTTGGCCATATCAACCACAATTTTATTGTAATTTTTGAAGTATCCAGGGCTTTGGGCTTTCTCTTTAGGGACATAAGCAGTTTCGCCTCCCCAGTCAGCCCCGTGGACAAATTCCTCCTTGTAGTGGATCTGAACAGTCATACCCAAATGAATTCCGTTTTTGTAAAAAAGTTCAGCCAGTTGACCAAACCAGGCATCCAAATCTTCATAGGTAGGATAATCCAAAGGATAGCGCGTTTCTCCACGACTGTTTATCTCAAAACCCGGTTGGATGTTGACGATATTAACCCCCCACTTTTTATATCTTTCAACTTCAGGTTTTACTCCGGAGCGTTCTTCGGGGTAAAACCATGTGCCGGCCCAAAGACCCTTATAATAGGTAATTTCAGCTTTTGGCGGATTAGAAATCAGGCCATTCCAACGCGGTTTTTTGGTAGTTTGAGGAGGTCCGCCAAAATCCTCTGCTCCTCCCGGCCTTTGTCCCCAACCCTGCGATTGCCCAGTATTACCCGAATAATTACGTAAACGGCCTTGTTGAAAATAAAAATAGTAAACGACACTAAAAAGAGTAATTAAGCCCAAAACAATAAGAATTAAATATAATCTAAAATGTTTTGTTTTATTCAAAGATTTCAATACTACTAACGGGTTTTTCATTTTTAGTAACCTAATATCAGTAAAACAAATTTCGAATAAATTTTCAATTAATTATACAATAACTGATTCAGCTGAATAACAAGGATACGGTCAGAAACTCCTAATAATAAAGTGACACCTAGCAAGCAGAATCGGGCTCTTAGCGTCCAATCTTGCTGAGCGGGCCGGTCTAGAACAAGTTTAATTTACGGGGCAATCCACGTATCACCACCAGAAGTAGTACCCGGAGCCATATTTTGACCCCCACTCTCTACTGTGTTGCCTCCAGAAGTAGTACCCGGAGCCATATTTTGACCCCCACCTTCTACAGTTGTTCCGCCACTACCTGAGCCTCCACCAGTTTTTACTTCCACATTCTTAATGTCAACCCCACTGGGTCCACCTCCAGAAGTCCCCGGTGCAAACTTCATTTCTCCACCCTCAATCATAACTCCACTCTGTCCTCCAGGTCCTGTTCCGGGTGCAAAGATTAATTTTCCACCACCAGCATATACTACTCCCGCTTCACCTCCAGGTCCTGTTCCGGGTGCCCAGACATGCGCTACTCCATTTAAAAACTCAGTTGCCCCTTCCTTTCCATTCACATCAATCACTCTTCTTGCTACCTGATTGACTACATGCTCCTGAACCTGAACAACTTGCTGTTTTGTACCTTCATCAATCTTTGTTTTTATCTTCTCCATTGTTTTTTGTTGTTCTATAGTCTGTTCTGCGACCATTCCCAATACTTCTCCGTCATTAATTTTTCCCAACAGGTTGTTTTGTTTTTCTTTTATTTGCTGGTAGTTCTTGAGCATATTTTGTACCTTTTCATTATTTCCTTCTTCAGCATAGTCTTGTGCCAAAACTAGTCTTTTATCTGCGTGTTTTTCTAATACCGTTACCTTTTTCTCAACTCTGAAGGCAAAGAAATATTCAATCCTTTCCTGTATTTTTACCACAATTGAGTCCTCTGAAGTTAATACTTTCTGTAAATCAACTGCTTGCGAAGTTTTTGGAGCAAAAAAAACTAATAAAGAAAAAAACAATACAAACAATAGTAATTTTTTAATATCCATCTTAAATAAGAATATACAGTTGCAGTTAACAAGTCAAATGATGTATAAAATAGTATAAAGAAGATATTATTACTAAGGTGTTTAAATATATGAATTCAGAAAATAAGGAGGTAAAGGAAATAGGGTTAAAAACAATTTTTACGTATATTCTTGGTTTTTTATTCTTAATCTTCTTTATCACTTCCGGAATAATTACAATTAAAGCTGGGCAACTAGTTGTTGGTGTTCTTTATTTTCTTTTATCTATTTTGGTTTTCGTACCTCACCACCTTTTAAGGATCACCCAATCTTTAAAATTTGTATTGCTTATCATACTTTTCGTTGTAGTTGCAGGAATAAGCGGTAGTGGTAAACCACCTGCAGAGCAGAAATATGAATATTTTGGTTTAGGAAAAACATTTAATTTAACCTTTGGAAAAAATACATTTTCAATGGTCGTTCGAGAAGCGAAACATGATGCTAAAATTAGTGTTTCTGGAAAAGAAGTAACTACATCTGGTTACTTTATTATTGTTACGGGAGATATCGTAAATCTTGGATCGGAACCTATAGATTTCAAATTTGAAAAAGACCCCGAATTAAAAGACAACCAAGATAGACATTATACTTTATATGGAGCAGGTTTAGCCGTGGGAAAACTACAGCCTAGTGTGGCTAAAGAAGTTTCCTATGTTTTTGAAATTCCGAAAGACGCATCGGGATTGAATTTTATTGTTAAAGATAAAACCGATGTTGCCAAATCTATAGATTTAAAAAGAGAGTGAACAATATTAAATTTGTCATACTCGTTGTTATAGTTTTGATTTTGGTATCTATTATTTATCTTTTTATTGTTTCCTCATCTGGTTTCTGGTTTTCAAATTTAACCAGCTCGTCAAACTTTTTTATTTCCACTGCTTTATTAAAATCATTTTGAAAATATTTTGCTTGGCCGGTGTCAAAACGTTTGAAATCCGCTTCAGGTACAGTTCCTTGTTGAACAAAGTTGGTAAAAATTTTTCTGGCTTCTTCGCGAGACTTAGCTTGAGTAAAAGTAGCCACCTCTTCTTGGGTAATAATTCCTTGGCCTCGAAGGGCATTGAGACGAGTCAGAAGGTCGATTGGTATGGCCGGCTCATTGAGGGCGTCGGCCGCCCGATCCATACCTGTTTGAGATGCAAAAATTGCTTTATCAATAATTGCTTTTCCTTTTTCCGGAATTTTCAGAGAAATATTTTCAAGAACCGAGGTATGAACTGTGGTGGTTTTCTCTACTAACTTTGCCAGGTCATCGACTCCCTTGCCTTTTTCGTCTATTTTTTTGAAAGCCTTGCTAAAGATGAAGGCAAAGCAGGTTGTGGGGATAATCTTTGCGAACCAGGTTTAGGCGAAAGTAAACAAAATTGTCCAAAAGATTGTTCAGCGGGTGAATAAAAAATATGAATAAACTTAATTATTAAACTTGACAAACTATAAGAAACCGCGCCTATAAATAAAGCGAGTATTAAACTTAAGACTATTTGTAAGTTGCGTCGGAAAAGGCAACTAAAATACTTCCCGGGCTTTCTGCTGCCGCCAAATCATTGGGAACAACCAAAATTCCATCCGAGAGAGCTGCCGAGGGCCCGCCTAATTTTTCTTTCCAAAGAACTTTCCCGTTTTCCTGATTAAAACAATAAAAGTCCAAGCCGTGAGAACCCAAACAAACTTTCCCGTCAGCCACCACCGCTGATGAATCAGTTCCGTCGCCGTCTCCGTCGTCTCCATAATTATATTCCCAAATAGTTGAACCGTCCTTCTGGGATAAAGCTAAAAATTTACCCTCCCAGGTCCCTACAAAAATCTTGCCATAACCTAAAGCCGGGGCTGTTGATACTCCAACCAGACCTGGACTCCCTGCCTGCCTCTCTTTCTGGGTGATAATCTTTTTCCAAATTACCTTGCCGCTGTCTTTGTTTAAAGCAAAAAACCAGCCATTTTCCGAGCCAAAGTAAACAACACCGTTTGAAACCGCCGGTGTGCCATGGATTAAGTTAAGCGTATTTGAGCGCCAATCGCTTTCAAACCGCCAAAGTACTTTTCCATCCTTGGCATCTAGTGCATAGAAGTAAGACCCTCTGTCCGTTCCACCACCACGATAATCTGCTGTTTCTGTTCCAACATATATCACTCCCCCCTCATAGGCCGGAGAGGAATGAATTTGATCAGCCTCCAATTGTTGTTGCCAGACTAACTTGCCATCTTTGGCATCAATGGCGTAAACAGAACCGGATTCATCGCCAACAAATACCTTGCCTTCCGCCAAAACTGGGCTGGAATGGGAGATTTGTTTTTGGGTTTGATATTTCCAAAGGAATTTGCCATCATCTTCACTAAGTGCATAAATAAAACCTTCAGACATATTCTTAAGCAAACTGCTGTTGGTGACTGTTATAAAGATGTTACCATCTCCAGCTGCCAAGAAAGATGGATAAAAATCCGGCCGATCACCCTTATAGTTCCAAATAAATTTTCCGGAATACAAATCAGCGGCAAAAACCTGGCCTGTTGCAAAAAATACCTTACCTTGATCAATAACAGGCCGTTGAATCTCAAAATCGTTGACTCCAAATTCTCTGAATTGATCAACGGTTATCTCCCATAAAACTTTTGCGGAAGAGGGAATTTTGGAATTGGAAAAACCTGTCCGGGCCGCATCACCGTGAAACACTGGCCACTGCGAGGGTGGGGAAACTTGTTTGGTAGTTTCAGACTTACCAGCGAGAAAGACCAAAACCAGGGCGCCGATTAAGAAAATCACCACCAGAGCCGAAAGGGCGATTATGATTTTTTTATTGAGTCGCCAAAGATTTTCTGGCGGTCTTCGAAGAAGATTAAATTTAACGGTTGCCAGATAACCCAGAAGGACGATGAATAATCCTAAAGCCCCAAAAGTAAAAAGTGCCCTAGCCGGTCTACCGCCAGCAATTCCTGGCGCATCCATTACATTAGTTCCCGGTGCATCTATCACATTAGTTCCTGGCGCATCTGTCACATTAGTTCTAGGTGCATCTATTTTATTAGTTCCCGGTGCATCTATCACATTAGTTCCTGGCGCTACCATTTCTGAAATAGGTTGCTGCCGGATAGTTTGTTCTTTTACTTCCAGAGGAGCGGCATGAATTTGCCAGGGGAAAGACATAATGACAAAGAAAGCAAAAATTAGAAGTGTTAAAAACTGAAAAAGTTTGTAAAATTTTCTCATTTGATAATAGAATACACAGAGACTCAAATATTGTCAACTTGGTTTAGCTTCTCTAGAACACAGAGGTCGCCATCAGATTATACAATCCATGAGCGGCTATAGAATAAAATAAAGAATTTCCTCCCTGTTTATCTTTGGTAATTCCAAAATAAGCCCCAATTAATCCGGTCATGGCAGTGACTGGTAAGGAATAACCCTTAACCAGATGGACTAGTGCAAAAACAATATTGGAAAGGAAGAGGCTGATCCAGATATTCCCGCCAAATCTTTTTTTAAAATCTTCCTGCAGGTATCCCCGGAAGAAAAATTCCTCGGCAAAAGAACCAATCAGCAACATAACAGGAAGAGTATTAAAAGGCATGATAGATCTACCCATCAGTGTCCACCTGAAAAACAAAATTCCTGGAAGAAGGAAAACATAAAAAATACCCATCAATGGTTTGCCGACTCTGAATCCTAAATCAGCAAAAGCAAATTTTCTGAAAAAAATAAGTAAGGCGGGGAGGAGAAAAAGAACGGTGTAATATGGATCAATTGGTAAGCCGCTTGTCTGCAATGTTCTGCGCAGCCCATACGCTATAATTACGATTGCCGATAAAACAATGGGCAAAAAAACACTATTTTGTTTCATAATTTTACTGTATATTTTTCAGGATGATTTGTCAAATTTTTAAAATATGAATAACAACTTTAAAAATAAAGTCTATCAAGCAACACAAGCTATCCCAAAAGGAAAAGTCGCCACTTATGGACAACTGGCTAAGTTTGCCGGAAATCCTAAAGCCGCCCGGGCCGTCGGAGTTTTTATGAAAAATAATCCCGATGCCCCCATCGTCCCCTGCCACCGCGTCGTCTCCAGTGACGGCAAACTCACTGGCTACTCCGGCGTTGGAGGAATTACTCAAAAGAGAAAAATGTTACTTGATGAAGGTGTTTGTTTTAAAAATGATCACGTTGATCTTTTTATTTCGAAGTGGAAAAGATAAATATTGACAACTTTTATTATTTATGTAATAGTAATACTATGGCGGATGATATCAAACAACCAATCTCTCAACCAATTCCTCAGCCAACAAAACCCAGTCGTTTGAAGCTAATTCTTATTATTGAGGCGTTCATTTTTGTTATTGTTATAATAACTAGTCTATTTGTTTTTATAAGAAGAAAAAGTCAGACTACGAAAAACAGTACTTTTTCTCCAACACCAACTATTCAGGCTGAAAACAAAATGAATGTTCCGATGAAGACAAAATATGAGAATCCGTTTAGCGAAAAAACTCAATACCAAAATCCGTTTACCAAAAATACCAATCCGTTTGATAATCTAAAATGAAAAACATATCAATCCGTCAATTATTTCTTTTTTTATTATTTACCGTTTTCTTTTTCTATTCCCCCACATTAGTAAAAGGTCAGGCTACAAATGAAGAGGCTGCTAAAAAATACGGGGTAACCTATCCAATTGCAAGTCTTGGGAACTGCTCAGATTACACAAGCTGCCGCAACTATTGTGAAGATGAGAGTCGTCGCGACGCCTGTATTCAATACGCCAAACAGAAAGGATTTTATGAGGAACGAAAGACCGATGAGACATTAACGCATGCAAAAACAGAGTTGGGTTGTAATTCGGAGACTGAGTGCAAGAATATATGTGAAAAAGAGGAAAATTTTGAGAAATGTACCAACTTTGCCAAAAAAACAGGGTTGGTGAAAGAGCAAATATTGAGTCCAAAGAATCAGGAGATTCTTACGAAAGCAAAAGAAATTTTAGGGTGTGATTCACCTCAAACCTGCAAATCAATCTGCGAGCAGGAGGGGAATCGACAAAAATGTTCGGAGTTTGCCAAACAAACAGGACTAAAAGGGGGAGAGGAAAAAAGAGGTCCAGGTGGTTGTAATTCTGAAGAGTCCTGCAAAACATTTTGTTCCAGTCCTGATAATTTTAATGAATGTTCTAAATTTAAACCGCCTGAAGGCCAGGAACGCCGTGGTGGGCCGCCACAAGAAGGATTCCGAGGACCGGGTGGATGTACTAGCGAATCATCGTGTAGAGAATACTGTGAAAAAAATTCGTCAGAATGTCAAAAATTTGGACCAGGTCCGGAAGGGAAAGAAGGAGAACGAGACAAACCGCCAGAAGGAGTGAAGCGGGAAGAAATGGAGAAACTATGTAAAGAAAATCCAGAAAAATGTAGAGGTCAAGCTCCTCCACAAGGTTCATCTGAATTTAAGCGGCCTGATGAAGAATTTCGTCCTCCAGAAAATTTTCAGGAGTCATCGGAAAAAAGACGGGAATCACCCCCAAATCAAGGACCTCCGCCAGGTCAAAATCAAGGACCTCCGCCAGAACAGCAAAATCAAGGCCCACTTCCACAAAACTCTTCATCAGGTCCTCCACCTGAAGTCAAAGGAGCAGCTACAATTAGAAATATAGTAGATAAATTTTTATATTTTCTTTTTAAAAAATAATCTTCATGGGTACGAGTATAATTTACATATGACTATTCTTATCTTTACCGAAGGTACAATTTTAATGCACGGTTCTGCGAAAGGAAAAACTCGTGAGGAAATCGTCCAACAAAGCAAAAAGTTTAGAATCCTGACCGATCCGGATGGCATCAAGAATTATCAAGGTTATGTTCCTGTTCATAATGCTGTAGAAAAGATTAAAAAATGGAAAAAACAAGGAGCAACTATTTTTTACCTTTCTTCGAGACGAGTTAAAAGTGAAATTGAAGCAATCAAAAATGTTTTACAAAAATATGGCTTCCCAGACTCCCAGAATTTATTGTATCGCCAACAAGGTGAGGACTATAAAGATGTTGCCGAAGAACTAATGCCAAATATTCTTATTGAGGACGATTGTGAAAGTATTGGCGGAAAGCAAGAAATGACATATACTCATATGAGCCGCGATGCTAAAGCAAAAGTACATTCAATAATAGTTAAAGAATTTAGCGGAATAGACCACTTGCCGGATAATTTGGGTCAATTAAAAATATATTGAGTATTAGTTATTATCTTATCGACGGCCGTCTACAAGATAATATAGCTTTGAATATCTTATGTTCTTTGTTGGTGTAAAATTAATATAATCTTTGGCAAGAAATCAAAAGAAAAGATTATTGAGATTATTTAGAATGAATAATATTTTTAAAACCAATATTTATAAAATTTGCAGCTCTATCCCCAAAGGTAAAGTTGCCACCTATGGACAATTAGCAAGGCTTGCCGGAAAACCAAAAGCCGCTCGGGCTGTTGGAATTTTCATGAAAAATAATCCAGACGCTTCCCTCGTTCCTTGTCACCGCGTCGTCGCCTCCGACGGAAAACTAACAGGATATTCGGGAGTTGGAGGAGTTAATAAAAAGAAAAAAATGTTAGTTGCTGAGGGGGTATCTTTCAAAAACAATAAGGTTGATCTTTCTATTTCGCGGTGGGAGAAATAATTTTTTCTACATCACAGCTATCAAATTTCAGCCCTAATAGAGTGTATTTTGTCAAAATAAGTATCATATCGACAAGCACACTTGACAATACACCACTTGACAATAGAAATTGTCATGCTATATTGTAAAGTATATGCAGATAATTGAATTATTACAGATTCTTAAAGAAGGAGAATCAACAATAATAGAGTTCAAAGAAGCATTAAATAAAGATAATGTTAATAAAACAATATGTGCATTCACTAATACTAAGGGAGGAAAGATTTTAATAGGAGTAAAAAATGATGGGAATCCTATAGGAATTAAAGATGTTAACTATCGTCAAATAATTTCGGATCAAATACATCAGTTAAGACCAATACCACAAATTACAATTGAAGAACTTCCAATAGCGTCTGCAAAAATAATAATAATTAGTGTTGAAGAGTCAAATGGTCTAGTTTCAGTTAATAACAACGTGTATATACGAGTTGGCACAAGCAATTATCCGTTATCTATCGATGAAGTTATTGAAAAATCAGCAGAAAGTTTACGAATTTTTTTTGATCAAATCGGTACAGAAATACCTGCTT
>Ga0265292_1002927_pt1 | contig 11095 bp, 11 predicted proteins | sample Munlanlewell296A_FD_189080 | JGI IMG/M metagenome (GOLD analysis project Ga0265292, IMG submission 189080) | Leachate microbial communities from a municipal landfill in Southern Ontario, Canada - Leachate well 296A | ecosystem: Engineered > Solid waste > Landfill > Unclassified | place: Canada... | reverse complement strand
ACGTGATGCCGGCGGAAGAAAAGTAACCGGCGAAAGGATCTTGAAATGAAACAGGGTATTCATCCGACTTACTACCCGGATTCCAAAGTGACCTGCGCCTCTTGCGGCACCACCTGGACAACCGGTTCGACCAAGCAAGAAATCCGCGTCGAAACCTGCTCGAATTGCCATCCGTTTTTCACCGGCGAGCAGGGCCGTATGGCGGACATTGAAGGTCAGGTGGACCGCTTCTATAAGAAGCTACAGGTCCGCCAGACTTATGTTGAAGAGAAGAAGACCCGCGCTGAGTCCAAGGTTTCTCCCAAGCGCCCCATCGCGGAACTGGAATTGGCCGCCCGTCCCGTCGCCGCGTTGGAGAAAGCGGGCATCAAGGAAGTTGGTCAATTCTTGGCTAAACTTGGCGAGAGTGAAGAAAGCGTGCTGGCAATCGAAGGCTTTGGCCGCAAGTCGCTGATTGACATGAAGAAGAAACTGCGCGCTCTCGGCTATGACCTTCCCGAAACTGCGGAAACTCCCGCTGCGTAGGGCTTGTCGAAAGTCAATAATCAGGTAAACTTAACAGGCAGATGCACATCGCATCTGCCTGTTTGATTATTTTCCATCCCCACACCCTTTCCCATTGAGAGAGGGGATGGATGTTAGGGCAAATGAGGAGATTATGACACCACATATACCCGGTTCGGTTGAAGTTATTTGCGGTTCGATGTTCAGCGGCAAGACCGACGAGCTTATCCGCCGCCTGCGCCGGGCGACTATCGCCCGTCAGCACGTGCAGGTTTTCAAGCCCGCCATTGATATGCGGTATGCTGTCGAGAAAGTTACCTCCCATGCCGGGAACGATTTTTCCGCCATTCCTGTCGAAAAGGCGGCGGATATCCGTCAGCGGCTGGACAATGAAACCACCGTCGTCGCCATTGACGAGGCTCAGTTTTTCGACGACGAAATCATCCAGGTTGTTGAAGAACTGGCTGCAAAGAAGACCCGCGTCATCGTAGCGGGACTGGATACAGACTTTCGCGGCGAACCCTTCGGTCCGATGCCGGTGTTGATGGCGCGTGCCGAGCACGTGGATAAAATCCAGGCCATTTGCATGGTTTGTGGTGAACCGGCCAGCCGGACCCAGCGCCTGGTCAACGGAAAACCGGCGCGATACGACGACCCGGTGGTCATCGTCGGTGCTGCGGAGATGTATGAAGCGCGCTGCCGCGCTCATCACGAAGTCCCCCGTAGGCGGGGCGAAGTCCTCCGCTAGGAGCGAATATGCAGGATTATAAGGATTTCCTTGATGAAATTCTGATTGACGAACAGACTCTTCAGACCCGCATCAAAGAACTGGCGGAGGAGATCAACCGCGACTATAATGGTAAAGACCTGCTGCTCATCTGCATCCTGCGCGGCGGGATTGTCTTTTTGGTGGACCTGATGCGGCACATCACTGTCCCGCATCAATTGGACTTCATGGCAGTTTCATCCTACGGTGCAGGAGCACGCCAGTCAGGCGGGAGCGTCCGTCTCTCGCTTGACCTAAAAACCGATATCCGTAGTAAGGATGTTTTACTGGTCGAGGACATCGTGGATAGCGGCAATACCATCGCCTACGTGCTGGAGTTCCTGCAAACCCGCCAGCCGCGCAGTCTCAAAGTCTGCACTCTGCTGGATAAGAAAGAGCGTCGCGAGACATCCATCCCGATCCACTACCGCGGCTTCAGCATCCCGAACAAGTTCGTCTTTGGCTACGGCCTCGACCTGGACGAGTACTACCGAAACTTGCCTTTCATCGCAGTCGTTGATCTTAAGAAATACCAGCCGCCATCCTGATGGGAGTTGCCATGCAAGATTACCATGAGTTTATTGACGAAGTTCTTGTAGACGAAAAGGCCATCGAGACGCGCGTTGCCGAACTCGGCGCGCAGATCAGCCGCGCTTATGCTGGTCAGGAGCTGCTGATCGTCTGTCTGTTGCGCGGCGGGCTGACCTTCACCGCAGACTTGACCCGTCATCTTACCATCCCACATACCCTGGATTGCATGTCGCTCTCCTCTTACGGCGTCGGGCATTACGCCTCCAGCGGCAATGTACGAGTCAACCTCGACCTGATGACCAACATTGAAGGCCTGAACGTGCTGCTGGTCGAAGACATTGTGGACAGCGGGCGCACGCTGGCGCACGTTCTGCATATGCTCAAAACGCGCGAGCCGAAGAGCCTGCAAGTCTGCGTGCTGCTCGATAAGAAATACCGCCGCGAGGTGCCGGTGGATGTAGACTACGTCGGCTTCGACATACCCGACAAATACGTTTTCGGCTACGGGATCGATATTGATGAACACTACCGTCACCTGCGCTTCATCGCCTCGGCTGACATGAAGAAGTACAAGAAAACGCCTTGATCCAACAAGGAGGGAGAATGGTGGGAGAAGATGAAAAATTGTATGCTGGCCGCTGGGTTGCCCGTCTGCGCGGCCGGATCATCGCCCAGGGTGGCACACCCGAACAGGCCCGCCGCGCAGCTCAGTCTCGTTACAAGGAAACGCCCGAGATTATTTTTATGCCGACCAATTTTCCGCTGACTTTCCCCCAGATTTTGGACTCCGTCCGTACGGCTTTGCCAGACGGCCTGACCGTGTACCTGGTGGGCGGAGCTGTGCGGGACGCCCTACTTGGCCGCCAGATCCATGACCTGGACTTTGTCCTGGAGCGGGACGCCATTAAAATCGCCCGGCGCGTTGCCAATACCCTGTCCCGTGCTGGAACCGGGACTATCTCGAAAGCGGACTTCTACCCGCTCGACCCCGAACGCGACACCGGCCGCGTCATCGTGACCAACGAGGATGGGACTCGCAGCCTGATGGACTTTGCCGCCTTCCGCGGCCCGGACCTGGAAGCGGATATCCTCGGCCGCGATTTCACCCTCAACGCGATTGCTCTCAACCTCAGCGACAACACGATCCATGATCCTCTCGGCGGGGCGATGGACCTGAAAGAGAAGCGCCTGCGCGCCTGCTCACTGTCAGCCTTTGCAGATGACCCGGTGCGCATCCTGCGAGGAGTCCGGCTGGCAGCGAATTTTGGTTTTCACATCCTGCCGGAGACGCGCAAGGCGATGAAAGAAGCCGTCAGCCTGTTAGGAAACATTTCTCCGGAGCGGATGCGTGATGAACTCTTCCGCCTCCTCGATGGCTTGCAGCCTGCGGCCTGTCTGCGCGCCCTCGACCTGCTCGGCGCGCTGGACAAGGTCTTGCCTGAGCTCTCCGCTCTGAAAGGCGTTGAACAGACTGCGCCGCACGTTCACGATATTTGGGAGCATACGCTGGCGACGGTGAGTCACCTGGAGGCGGTGCTCGCCGCGCTGGCACCGGACTATAACCCCGACACTGCCTCTGACATGCTCAATGGACTGATGGTGCTGCGGATTGGCCGCTACCGTCAACAGATTGGCGAAACCTTCGCCGCCCCGTTGACCGCCGACCGTTCCCTGCGCAGCTTGCTCTTTCTGGCGGCGCTCTACCATGATGTGGCAAAGCCCCAGACAAAGAAGGCGGACGAGGAAGGCCAGTTGCGCTTCTGGGACCACGACCAGCAGGGAGCGGAAATCGCTGCCAGCCGCGGGCGCGCTTTGGCAATGAGCAACGATGAAGCGACCCGCCTGGAGACGGTCATCCGCAACCATATGCGAATTCTTTTCCATACCAACCGGCTGGTGCGGGAAGGCAAGCCGCCTTCGCGGCGCGCTGTCTACCGGTTTTTCCGCGATACCGGCGCGGCAGGGGTGGATGTCTGCCTTTTGACGCTAGCGGATATGCGTGCCACCTACGAGCAGACCCTTCCGCAGGAAACCTGGGCTGCCGCGCTGGATGTTGTCCGCCTGATGCTGGAAAACTGGTTCGAAAAACCTGCCGAGTCCATTGCCCCGACGCCGCTGGTCAATGGTGACGACCTGATGCGCGAACTTAATCTCCAGCCCGGTAAGATAATTGGCGAACTGCTCGAGGCCGTCCGCGAAGCCCAGGCGATGGGTGAAGTTTCAACCCGCGAGCAGGCGCTGGACCAGGCGCGAAAAAGAATGCTGTAAGGGCACGACACATCGTTCCCGAAGGGAATGTCGTGCCCCTAACGGAGGTGATTATGAACATTGTCGTCTTTGACCTCGAAACCCAGAATCTGTTCGAAGATGTTGGCGGGAGGAACAATATCGGGGCGCTAAAGGTCTCCTGCGCAGTCACCTGGAGCTCGGTCCGGAACGATTTCGCCGTGTACTGGGAAAAAGACGTCCCGGCGCTCGTCGCCGAGTTGAAATCCGGCGGGCGGGTGGTCGGGTTCAACGTCAAAGGCTTCGACTATGAAGTCCTCCGCCCCTACGCGCCGGACGAACGCCTGCAATTCCTGCCCACCCTCGACATCATGGACGACCTGTTCCGCACACTCAGTTTCCGCGTCAGTCTGGACGCAGTGGCGCGTGCCACCCTTGGCGATACGAAGTCTGCCTCCGGCGTCCAAGCAGTGGAGTGGTGGCGCGCCGGCGAGTTGGACAAGCTGGCCGAGTATTGCAAGGTTGATGTGGATGTGACCCGCCGAATTTACGAGTTCGGCTGCGCCAACGGCTACGTCCACTACTTCACCCGTTTGGGCAGCAAGCAGAAAGTGCAGGTGAAGTGGAAATGCTGAAAACAACTGTGAACGGTTTGGAACTCGCTTACGAACGCCGGGGGCGCGGGACGCCGCTGGTGCTCATCCACGGCTATCCGCTCGACCATACCATCTGGAACCCGGTTGTGCCCCTGCTTGAAGCGGACTTTGACCTGATTCTGCCCGACCTGCGCGGCTTCGGGCAATCCAGCGCTGTCCGGACCCGATACCTGCTGACCGATATGGCAGCGGACATCGCTGCCCTATTGGATTTTCTGAAGATCAAAACGGCCACAATCGCCGGTCATTCGATGGGTGGATACGTTGCCCTGGCTTTCGCACGTTGCTATCCGTCGCGCGTGCGCGGCCTGGGGCTGGTCGCCTCGCAGGCGATTGCCGACCCGCCCGATAGGAAGGCAGTCCGTTACCAGATGGCAGATCGCGTGGAAGCCAACGGAGTGGGCGAAGTGGCCGAGTTCATGCCCGCCCTGCTGACAGCAGATGCCGATTTACAGGCAGCCTTGAAACAACTCATCCTGCGCCAGCCGCCGGAAGGCGTGGCCGGGGCACTGCGAGCGATGGCTGACCGCCCTGCTTCAACAGACATTCTCTCCACCTTCGATTTTTCGGTGACGATTATCCACGGGCTGACGGACAAGATCGTGCCCATCGAGCGTGCTCGTGATGTCCGGGCTGCGGTGAAAAAAGGCTATCTTGTTGAAATCGAGGGAGTGGGTCACATGCCGATGATGGAAGCCCCGCAGGTCACTGCGGAGGCGTTGAATACTTTGCTTTAAAAATCATCCTCCCCCATCTCAGATGGGGGAGGATTGGTGGGGATTACTCTGCAACTTTTCCAACAATTGCTGTTTCTTCCAGCACCGGTTCATAGAAGCACCGGCAGCCGTTCTCGTGCGAACAGCCCTCGTGGGGCAGGTGCGGCACCTTGTTTTTTGGATAGGTTTTCAACAACTCATAACAATGCGGGCAGGCATCGTGCGCCACTGTGACGCGGATGACCCTGATGCGCGGATTGGCCTGCATGCGCTTGAGCGCTACAGTAGTGGCAGAGAATTCGCTCAAGTCGGCGTTGCAGTTGACGCAGGTGAAGGCGTTATCGGGGGAAGAAGCATTGCACTTGGAACAGGTTTGCATGGCAGAACTCCAAAGTTTTTTGTGATAAGTGTGTTTCCTGAAAAGGAACAACCTGATTTTAGCACAAATAAAAAAGCGCAGGCTGGAGCCTGCGCCGGGATTTTGGAAAAATCTCCTAGGCTGAGAGGGGAGCAGTTTTCGGTTTGAATTTATTGCTGTTGTTCATATCAGTGCGACGGGTCAGTTTGTTCAAGTGAGCAATCAGCACCCCACTGGAGATGGGCTTGACTAGGTAATCGTCCGCACCGGCGTCGAGGGCACTGGCGACGATGCCGGGGCTGTCGAGCGCTGAGATAACCAGGATGGGCACAGTACTGAACGTTCGTATTTGATTACACACCTGCCAGCCGTCCATGCCGGTCATCATCAGGTCGAGGATGATCATATCGGGAGAATCTTCCCGGGTGATTTTGACACCGTCTTCACCGGTGTTGGCTGTCAGGACATTGAACCCGTGCGTTTTTAACAGCAGGGTTAGCAATTCGGTCATGGCAGGATCATCATCAATTGCAAGCACTTTTTGGGTCATACAAGTCACCACCATCAGTGCGTGGATTATCATTCAATGGGGTCAGTCTGTGCTTTGCAAATGCTTTACAAAATGGCCGCCTGGGAATTGCCACAGTGAGGCAGTATTTACCCCATCACTATAGCGATTCCCAGAGAACCGTGGATTGGCAACAGTTGGAGGACAAAGTTTGTGGTAAACTCGCGGATTGTGTGTTTGTATAAAAACTTACAGGGTACTGCACAAAGATGTGAACCAGAATTGCTGTAATTACCTGTATTTTGATCGTTCAAGGTTCACGTATTTATGCAAGAAGCAGTAGTTGAATTGTGCTGCGTTCGTTAATAGATTCGAATGTAGACATCTTATTTCATTCGCAGGAGGCCAAAATGGCTAAGAGTAAGAAATGGGTTTATCTTTTTGAAGAGGTCGCGGAAGCTGAAAAGAATGCTGGTTCATGGGATGGCGTACGTGGCCTGCTCGGCGGCAAAGGTTCCGGTCTGGCCGATATGACCCGCGCCGGGGTCCCGGTGCCGCCCGGTTTCACTGTCACAACCGAAGCGTGCAATGAATTCCGCAAGACCGGTCAATTCCCCGAAGGCCAATGGGACCAGATGCTGGCAGCTCTCAAGGTTGTTGAGAAGCAGGCCAATCAGAAGTTCGGCGATCCGTCGAATCCCTTGCTGGTGTCCTGTCGCTCCGGGGCCAAGTTCTCCATGCCCGGCATGATGAACACCATCCTCAACATCGGTTTGAACGACAAAGTCGTGGAGGGCATGATCAAGCTGACCAACAATCCCCGGTTTGTCTATGATTCTTACCGCCGTCTGATCGAGATGTTTGGCACCACCGTCTTCAATTTCGATGACGAGGTTTTCGAACATCCAATGGCCGAATACAAGGCCAGGAAGGGCTACAAGCTCGATACCGAAATGACTGCTGATGATTGGAAAGCCTTGGTGGTCGAATACAAAGGACTGCACAAGCAGCATGCCGGCGTAGAATTCCCGCAGGATGTTTTTGCCCAGCTTGAATTGGCCACCAAGGCTGTATTCGAATCGTGGAATGGCAAGAAGGCCGTGGATTACCGCAAGGCGACCAACATCTCCGATGACCTCGGAACGGCTGTCAATATCGTGACCATGGTCTTTGGGAACATGGGCGACGACTCCGGCACGGGCGTGGCTTTCACCCGCAACCCCTCCACCGGTGACAAGAAGATGATGGGCGAGTACCTGCTCAATGCCCAGGGCGAAGACGTGGTGGCTGGTATCCGCAACGCCGACCCGATCGAGCACCTCGGTACCAAGATGCCCGAAGCCTATAAACAGTTCATGGATATCACTGCCAAGCTGGAGAAGCATTACAGAGACATGCAGGATGTCGAGTTCACCATCGAGCGCGGCAAACTGTGGATGCTCCAGACCCGCAATGCCAAGCGCACTGCTAAGGCAGCGATCAAGATCGCCATGGATATGGCAAACGAGGGGTTGATCTCGAAGGAAGAGGCGGTGCTGCGCGTTTCCCCGTCCGACGTGGATACGTTGCTCCACCCGCAGTTCGATGAGATGGCATTGAAAGCCGCAGAAAAATCGGGTGCTTTCTACGTCACGGGCGTTAACGCTTCGCCGGGCGCGGCGGTCGGCCAGGTTTATTTTGACGCTGACACCGCTGAGCGCATGGCCAAGGAAGAAAAGCAAAAAGTCATCATGGTGCGCCCGTTCACCAAGCCGGATGACGTACACGGAATGATTGCCTCTCAAGGTGTCTTGACCAGTGAAGGCGGTGCTACTTCTCACGCCGCCGTGGTTGCCTGTCAATTTGGCATCCCCTGCGTAGTTGGCGCTTCCTCGATCAAGGTCGATGTGGAAAAGCGCCGGATGACTGTAGACGACAAGGTTGTCAAGGCTGGAGAATGGATTTCGGTCGATGGCACAACGGGAAAGGTCTTCATTGGCAAGATCCCGACCGTCGAAGCCAAGATCGAAGAACAGACTGACCTGCTGACCCTGCTCGGCTGGGCGGATGAACTCGCGGCTCGAAAAGATATCCGCATCCTGCCCGATGGCCGCAAAGCCCCCGGCTTACAGGTATGGGCCAATGCGGACTATCCCAAGGATGCCCAGCGCGCTCGTTCATATGGTGCCAAAGGCATCGGCTTGTGCCGTACCGAGCACATGTTCTTCGAGACCGAGCGCCTGCCGATTGTACAGAAGATGATCCTGGCCGAGACCAGCGAAGAGCGCACCGGCTACCTGAACCAGCTCCTCCCGACTCAGCGCAAGGATTTCGATGGCTTGTTCGAAGCGATGAACGGTTATCCGGTCATCATCCGCCTGATTGACCCGCCTCTGCACGAGTTCATGCCCGACGAAGAGAAACTCTTCGAAGAAGTTGTGACCATGCGTGTCAAGGGCGAGACCAAGGGTCTGAAGGAAAAAGAAGACTTGTTGGCCTCCATCAAGAGTCTGCACGAATCCAACCCGATGATGGGTCTGCGTGGCGTCCGCTTGAGCATCTTCATGCCCGAAATCGTAGAGATGCAGGTGCGCGCCATCTTCGAAGCTGCCGCGGACTGTACCAAACGCGGCATCGTGGTCAAGCCGGAGGTCATGATCCCGCTGACCGGCACGGTCAAGGAACTGGAATGGATCCAGCCGCGTCTCGTCCGCATCGCCAAGGATGTCACGGAAGAGAAGAAGGTGGACTTCCAATACAAGTTTGGTACGATGATCGAAATCCCGCGCGCGGCTGTGACCGCCGGAGAGATCGCCAAACTGGCTGAATTCTTCTCCTTTGGTACCAATGACCTGACCCAGATGACCTTCGGTTACTCGCGCGACGACGCCGAGCGCAATTTCCTGGTGACCTATGTGGCTGCGGGCATCCTGCCCAAGAATCCGTTCCAGACTCTGGACCGGGACGGAGTGGGTAAGCTGATGCAGATGGCGATTGACGATGGCCGCAAGACCCGCCCCGAGTTGGAAGTGGGCATCTGCGGCGAACATGGCGGCGACCCCGACTCCATCGAGTGGTGCCATATGATTGGCAATAACTACGTTTCCTGCTCGCCCTTCCGTGTCCCGATTGCCAGACTATCCGCGGCGCACTCGGCGCTGAAGTACAGCGGTAAGAAGATCGCCGAAGACAAGTAGCAATAAACAATAGACAAAAATGCCCGACACCTGTCGGGCATTTTTTTATTTCGGTGTTGTGTTATTTCGCTCAAATCAGAGAGCATGCAGGCCTTTTCCCCGAACTCGACTTCATCTTATGGCGTGGGTGTTTGTTCCACCGGCTTGTTTTCAGTCTAAGGAGGCCAGGGAATTTGCACCGCGTCGGTGTAACCGTGTTTCTCGACCGTGCGGAGTTGACCGTGCGACGGCTCGGAGCAGCCCTGCTGGTCGGTGAAAGTATACTGGGTCAGGTTTTGGGTGGGCAGGGAAGCCGGCACCCAGACGAGGTTGCCGCCCTGGCATACCCAGACTTCGAGGAAATAGCCGCGGTCGTCGTCCTCCGTCATCCAGACCGGGTCCCAGGAGACAGTGACCTGGTCTCCCTGGCGCTCAGCCTCAACGTTGGTCGGTGGGGCGTAAAGGGCATTCGTGATGGGCAAGTTCACCTGCTGGACGAGGAGTTTGGTGAAATCACCTTCGATGTCCACGTAGGCTTTGTGCACCCAGCAGGGAACATCGAGATTGTTCATCATCACGTAGAGCCACTGGTTGTAGGCATCGCGTCCCCAGACAACGCCGGTATCCCCGGCGTGCAGGTCGCGGGCATGGAGATAGGCCTTGTTTGGCCCAAACTGGCAGTGCAGGTTGGCAACGTTGACCGTCACTTTGGGAAAGTTGTAGGTGGGCGTAGGAGTGATGGTGGGGGTGGGAGTGATGGTGGGGGTGGAGGACGCGGTTGGAGTGGATGTTGAGGTGGGCGTGGAGGTTGAAGTGGGGGTAAAGGTTCGGGTGGAGGTCGGGGTGCGGGTCCAGGCGGCGGCGGTGGCTGTCTGGGCAGTGGCAGTCATGGTGGACTGCTCCTCGGAGGAAGGTCCGCACCCCGCAAGTGCTATGCAGGCTGAGATGAAGAGAAAGCAGAGAAAGGTGAGATGGGGTATTGGTCGCATGATTTTTACAGTTGGGGGTGCAGCAACGTTCCTTGGGGAACGATGTGCGCTTCTGCTAAGGGGTTATGAGATGGCACTCTGGATAAACCTTGCTAGGTCTTGTTTCAGCCGTTTAATGGACGTCGTGTGAACGTACATCATGTGCCCGGCTTCGTAGTAACTCATGGTGATGTGGCCTTGCAGTTCCTTCTCCAGACCGAGACGGTTGAAGGTGTACTGGGTGGCGAAGTAAGGTGTGGCCAGGTCGTAATAGCCGTTTGCCACGTGGACTTTCAGGTGCGGGTTGACGCACATGGCGTGACGCAGAGTCTCGGCTACGTTGACGAAGCGGTTTTCGTGGTCGGCGTAGGACCAAGGCCAGACTTTACTGTTCAGGACTTCGTAAGGCAAATCAGACTCGTATTTGAGTTCGGTGTGGACGTAATCGTACAGGGCGGCGGTGTAGGGGCCGAGGATGGCGTCCATGCTGGGATCGGATTCCCAGACTTCGCCGGCTGCATCCCGGTCCATGCCCAAGAAGCGGCTGTCGAGGCGGCCCACCGTGCGGCGCTTGTCACGAAGGAGTTGCTTGCAGAAGCGGAAGATGACCGGGCGCAGGTTGGTCTGCTCGATATATTCCTGGCTCAGGCCGGTGTAACGCGCCAGTTTCCCGGCAATCAGAGTCCGCTGGCGTTTGCTGAGCGATG
>Ga0265292_1002926_pt1 | contig 11097 bp, 25 predicted proteins | sample Munlanlewell296A_FD_189080 | JGI IMG/M metagenome (GOLD analysis project Ga0265292, IMG submission 189080) | Leachate microbial communities from a municipal landfill in Southern Ontario, Canada - Leachate well 296A | ecosystem: Engineered > Solid waste > Landfill > Unclassified | place: Canada... | reverse complement strand
TGGTCAAGTCGGCGACGGAGGCCGCTACGATGCTGCTGAAGATCGACGACGTGATAACCTCCTCGAAGTCAAAGCCTCCGACCGGTGGGCCGGGAGGAATGGGGGGCGGTATGCCGGGCGGGATGCCCCCGATGATGTAGTTAAGATTAAACTGAAGGGTCTGTTTGTCTGATAATGTCCGGATTGGGCCCCCGAAGCTGACACGCTTCGAGAGGGCGAGGATCGTCGGTGCGCGTGCACTACAGGTCTCACTCGGAGCTCCGATTTTGGTCGAGCTTCCCCCAAGGGTCAGCGACCCCATAGAAATCGCCCTGGCGGAGCTGAAGGAGGGGGTGCTCCCGATGACGATCAGGAGGACGCTCCCAGACGGGAGCTATCAGGACATATCCCTCTTCGACCTCATGCCGCCGAAGGAGAAATAGAGCTCTTTTTCTCGCTGAACACGGTATGGGAGTCAAGTTGGCCCTAAACGACGAGGAGTTCTGGAGGAGGACATTCGCTCTCCTCGACCGTGGGGACTCCGTTTCCGATGTAGCTGATAAGCTGAAGATTGATCTGACTCTGGCTTAGGCTCTAGGAGGAGGCTGGGTCCCCGGCTGGTCACCCGTTAAGTTCACAGAAGTACCTACTGCAGCTACGGCAGCGTCGGCGGCGGGGCTCCGCCGGGAGCCGGGGGTCCTCCTCGACGCGTCCACGTAACGGAAACGTCTATAGAGGTGGAAGCTGCAACTTGACGGCCTCGTCGCCCTCCACTCCACATCCGCGCCGAGGAGGTTTATCCTGATTATGCCGGCGACCCTGCGGCTGCTGATCCCCGTCTCGGCGGCGATCTCCGCGGCGCTCACCCACCTGTCGCGTGGGATGGCCTCGAGGACCTTCTCGACCACCTCCTCACGGCTCCGGGACCGGCGGCGTGGAGACGTCTCTGCGCCGTCCGGTTGAGGCCCTCCGGGCTCGGAGGGCTCATGCCTGGGGAAGGCTCTGGGCAGCGACTGGTCTCCCCTGACGTGGCCGCACCGTAGGCAGCGCCAGGCCCCCTCAGTCCACTCGAAGAGCCTGAGGCCGTGACAGCCCCCGCACCGGAGCTCCCTCAGCCACCCGGCCCACTGGCAGCCAGGGCAGCGGGCCCGGTACTCGACGACGTCCAGGTCATCGACGCGGCGGAGGAGCAGCCCTCTGGCGCAGTGGGGACAGGCGGGCGACGTCGACGCGTCCACCTCACTCCTCCACCTGGGCTCCGGCCCCGATGACGTGGTCAACCTCCAGGCCCCCGCCTTTCCCACGTCCTGACACCGTCTTGACGGGTCCTCGGGCGCCCAGAGGGGACCTCCAGTTCAAGGATGTCCTCGAGCCCCCTGTAGCGGTTCCTGATAGTGACCTCGGTGACGCCGGCTGCGTCTGCGATCCTCTTCTGGGTTCGCTTCTCGTTCGTCATCTGGCAGGCGATGTAGAGGGCCGCGGCGGCGAGTCCCATAGGGTCCTTGCTCGCCGTGGCCTTGAGCTTCTCCGCCCTCCTGAGTATCTCGACTGCCTTCTGCTGGGTCCTCTCGCCCACGCCGACCTTGGCGGCTATCTTAGGGACCCCGAGCTGGGCGTCGGGGATGGGCATCCGTATGCTCAGCTCCCTGAGCATGAGCCTGTAGCAGCGGGCGATGTCCTTCTTGTCTATTGTGCTTACCCTGGTTATCTCCCGTAGGGTCCTCGGAGTCTGGGTCATCCTGCACGCGGCGTAGAGGGAGGCGGCGGCGATGACGGAGATGCTCCGCCCCCGGACTAGGCCCTGGTTGAGGGCCTTACGGTAGATGATGGCTGCCTTCTCCTTGATGTTGGGGGGGATGTGGAGCTTATCCGATAGCCTGTCGAGCTCCGCCATCGCCTGTGCGAGGTTACGGTCGATGCTGCTCTGATAGCTGCTCCTTATATGCCACTTCTTCAAGCGGAGCATCTGAAACATCGTCTTACTGGGTATAGTGCGGCCAAAGGCATCCTTGCCCACTTGGCCGATCATGGTGCTAAGCCCCTTATCGTGGACGGCGAAGCTGAGGGAGGCGCCGACCCTGCTACGGGTCTCCTCCTCGCCGGGGGTGAAGGCCCTCCACTCCGGGCCGAGGCTGATCGTGGACTCGCGTAGAACTAGGCCGCACGCGCCGCAGATCACCTCCCCGGTACCCCCGTCGTAGACGGTGTTCCCGCCGCCGCACTCCGGGCAGACATCGTCCTCGACGGGGATGTCCCTCTCCTTCGACATAATCGTCCTTCCTCTCACCCCCTAGATCTGATTCGTCCCGGAATCCGGGGCTCCACCCCTGGATCCAGGTTCCTTAGGCCCCGGTTCTCCTCCCCCCTCATGGGCCTCACCTCCTCCCGGCTTGGGGCCGAGCCCCTCCACCTAGGCGATGAGGAGGCCCTTCCCAGTGTTGAAGTAGGTTCGGCCGGTGACGCCGTGCTCCGCGAGCCTGGCCAAGGCCTCGCCCGGGGCGGCGCGGACCGGTTTGAGGGCTCTGGCCACGACGTCCCTGAAGGCCTTCCAGGCGTCACTCACGGCGGCCGGCCTCCGCTTCCTCCTCCTCGAGGGGCCATTCATGCATGAAGCCTGAAGGGGTCCAGCCCATGGCGGCGGAAGAGGATCCTGAGCCCCTCGAGCACCACCTCGCCATGGCTCAGGTAGATGCCCTCTTCGACTAGACGATCCAGGGCGTCCAGGTAGGGCCTGTTCAGGGTCACGCTGACGCGCGTCTTCTCCACCTCCCCCGGCCGGTCATCCATGGCCCTCAGCCCCTCCTGAAGCCGAGCCAGGGGACGGCTCCGGCGATGGCCAGGGCCTCATCCCGGGCCTTCTCCGCCGTGGCCGCGGCCTTCTTGTAGGACTTCCACGCCGTGGCTATGGTCTCCTCGCGAGCCTTCTGCGCCGTGGCTATGGCCTCCTGATAGGCCTTCTCGGTCGGTGCTATCGTCTCATTGTAGGCCTTCCAGGCCGATGTCACCGCCTCCCCGTAGGCCTTCCACGCCGAGGCCGTCGCCTCCCCGTAAGCCTTCCAGGCCTGTGCCACGGCCTCCTCGCGAGCCTTCCGGACCTGTTGTTTATTCGAGCTCATCCAACCTCAGCCTCCTTCCGGATCCGGGCCACGGCCTCCTTGTAGGCCTTCCGGGCCGTCTGTTCACGCTCACTCATGGGACCTAGGCCTTCTCCTTCTCTATCAGGCGCCTGATCACGGCGTCGTAGCTATCACCCCTTCGGCCCAGGGTCTTAAGGGCGTCCCGGATCTCGTGGCTTACCTTGAGGGTTGCCTCCAAACTCATAATCACCATCGCCGCGCGCGCAAAAAAGGCGCAACATAGCAACGCGCTGACGCGCACGCCAAGCCCGCCCAATCAACTGTGGTAAAAAATGAGGGGGAGCAGTGCTACACCGTCTCCACCGTTACGCTTAGAACATCGTCCTTCTTGATGGTTTCCTTAGCCTTAACCTTCTTTGAGAGATCGGCTGTCTTCGATATCATCAAGATGCTCGCCTTCTCCCCCTTCTTCTTGCTCGTGTTAGCCACGATCTCAACGCTGCCAAGTTGGCTACTGTGATCTTCAGCTTCGTCTTGTCCCGTTCAACACCTGACTCGAGAGTAAAATTCTTGTTTCGCTCCGAATAGGGGAACAGATCATATAGACTCATCTCAGCGCCGGCGTTGACATCCCGGTTCGCTTTCAGGTCGACCTTCACGATCACCGACATAGAAGTCATCTACCATACTTTTTTTGGCTCTTATAAGGTTTCACGGTTGGATCTCCAGGGTTTTACGAAATCCTCTATCATCTATGCCAATCCTCCGTGGCAATACGGTTACGAGGAGCGAGTTGTCTGAGTGGCTGTGGATGTCTATGAAGCCTGGGGCTACTACGTGTCCCTCGGCGTTTATCCTCCTCTCCGCCCTCTCCCTCCCCAGCCCCCCGACGGCCTCGATCCTGTCCCCGACTATGCCGACATCGGCCCTGAGTCATGGGTTCCCTGAGCCGATCCCCCATGGCCCTCGGCCTCCTTCAGGGCCTGTGCCGTGGCCTTCTTGTAGGCTTCCCACGCCGGAGCCTCGACCTCCTCGTAGGCTTCCTGAGCCTGAACCGTGGTCTTCTGGTAGGCTTCCCAAGCCTGAGCCGTGGCCTCGTCGAGCGCCTTCTGAGCCTGAGCCTTGGTCTTCTTGTAGGCTTCCCAGGCCTCCCGTTCACGCTCGCTCATGGACCCTCAGCCCCCTTCTCGGCCTGGGCGATGGCCTCCTCGTAGACCTTCTTGGCCGTCGCCGTCGCCTCCAGGTAGGCCCTCCAGGCCTGTGCCGTCGCCTCGTTGTGGGCCCTCTCGGCCTGGGTCGTCGCCTCCTCGTGGGCCTTCTTAGCCTGTGCCGTCGCCTCCCAGTAGGCCTCCCGGGCCCGGGCTAGCGCCTCGTTGTAGGTCTTCAGGGCCGCCTTTTTTCGCGCGCTCATTGGCCCTCGGCCTCCTTCAGGGCCTGTGCCACGGCCTCCTCCCGGCCTCCGGAGAACTGGTAGGTACAATCACCTTTTAGGTGGATGATTTTCTCTCCCTCGGAACGTCCCATCTTCTCGTCTTTTTTCACTTCTTCATGCAACCATCTTTCCTCGTCGCTCATCAATTCACCTCCTACATATTTTAAATAATGCTGAAATCCTCGATGTTTCCCTCAATCTTTGCAGTCTAAATGCCCTTGATCTCCAGGTACCTGTCAGCCAGCGTGATCAGCCGGTCTAGCACAGAGACCCAATCTATGGGCTTCTACTGCGGCCCATCCACAGTATGGTACCGGCGATAGCTAGATGGCCCTGAGGGTCACGCTCTCGGCACTCATGGGCCCTCGGCCTCCTTCCGGGCCCGGGCCATCGCCTCCTTGTAGGCCTTCACGGCCGGTGCTATTGCCTCCTTGTAGGCCTTCCGGTCCTGTGCCAACGCCTCCGTGTAGGCCTTCAGGGCCTCCCGTTCACGCTCGCTCATGGGCCCTCGGCCCCCTTCTCGGCCTGGGCGATGGCCTCCTCGTAGACCTTCTTGGCCGGCGCCGTCGCCTCCAGGTAGACCCTCCAGGCCGATGTCACCGCCTCCCCGTAGGCCTTCCAGGCCTGGGCCACCGTTTCCCTGTAGACCTTCCAGGCCTGTGTCGTCGCCTCCTCAAGGGCCTTCCCGGCCTGTTGTTTATTCGAGCTCATCCGACCTCAGCCTCCAGTACGCCCAGGTGGATGGTCTCCCACGCGACGCGGCCCGCCTCCACGACCTCCCTGATGCGCTCCTGAGCCGGCGCCAGCCTGGCCCATGGGGCCACCTTCACGTCGGCGAGAACCACGGTGAGGAGCCGGTCCGCGGCAGGGCCACGCTGAAGGGGCAGAGGATTGTAACGATAGCCCAGCAGTGGAAGCAGCCTTCCCTGTATCGTTTGTAGGGGAGGATTTCAAGTGTATAGTCGTATTCGTCGTAGTCAAATTTGCAGCCCATGTTCTCTTCCTCGTTGAGCTTGACCGCTGTTTCGTAGAAGAGTTTTCTAAGCTCTCTGTTATCTGATCTTATGTTGAAGGTCGAACGGGGGAATAGGCCCATCATGTTCTTGGTCACATTTTTCATGAATCCTCCGATGCAGGACTCTGAAAAGTCGTTGAAGTACATGCCATGTTTGAAGATTCTTGATGCCTTGAGTGGCTCCGAGTGTATGAATCCGAGAACCTGATCTTCTTCTTTATAGCGTACCATAGCGATGTGGGGGTAGAGAGTCTTCGCGAATAGGATCTTGGGTCCTCCTGGCCGGCAATCGTAGACGATTGGAATTGGTCGAAGAGACTGTAGGTATAAGCCGTGTTGTGGCAGTTTATAGAGAAAGACTTTGTAGCTTCCCAGGTCGTTAATCAACAGTTTAGCAATTTTCCACGTAGTCTCTATCTCATGTTCTGTAGCTAGGTTCATCTTTACCATCTAGCCTTTAGCCTCCACCCTTGGCGTCTTCTTCCCGCAGCTGGGGCATGTCACGAGGCGGAGGGTGCCTTCGCTGTCCCACTCGTAGCGCGCGCGGACGCCTACCTCTTCAGGGCCGCCGTCTACTGAGGGATCACGATCGTGGTCAGTGTGCTGCGGACCTTGTCGAGGCGCCTGATCTTCCAGCTGATTATGTCCTTCAGCTCCTGCATAGTCTCGGTTTCGATCCTGGCGATGATGTCATAGACACCGTAGACCATGTGGGCCTCCTTGACCTCTTTGACGTCCTTGAGGCCCTTCAGCACCTCGGTCTCCGCGCCGATCTCTGCGTTTATCAACACGAATGCCGTTGCCAGATAAACCACCAGTTATCCTTGGGTTATCGCGCGCGCAATCCAATCTCTGCCGTTCACTTTGTTTCACCTTCGGATACCTTGCTCGCCTGTACCGCCTGCGTGGCTCACCATGGGATGGTGCACATCACCGCTTAAAGATTACATGCGTGCGCCCAAAATGGGCTTCTTTTTGGCTGGTTAAAAAAGGGGTCAAGTAAGAAATGCTACTATCAAAACCACAATAGTCACGATTGTAAGTCCAACGCCAAGCATCCACTTCAAAGTCTCCTTAGTCACCATCTCTTTTCTAAGTCGCGCGCGCCTCGGCGTTTATCCTCCTCTCCGCCCTCTCCCTCCCCAGCCTCCCGACGGCCTCGATCCTGTCCCCGACTATGCCGACATCGAAAGCGATGAGACCTGTGAAAAAATGGCTGGTAGTCCTCTGAACCGGTTTCAAAGTATAAGGAACCCGTGCCTCGTTGCATGGCTCAATTTCTTCTTCATGAAGATGAGGGGAATGCCTATGGGTTAACGCAAGGGATGCGAGCAGCCGATCTACTTCGTTGAACGGCCATTGGAACGGCGGCTTCGAGTAACAGGTATATCGTGGGGCCGAGTGATCAAATCGGGGTCCGGGTTGAAGGCGTATGTTCTGATTAACACGGAGCTGGGAAGGGAGTCCGAGGTCACGGAGGCTTTGAGGGGCGTGAAGGAGATCACGGCCATCCACTCCCTGTACGGCATCTACGACGTCATAGTCGAGGTGGAGGCTGAGACGATGGATAAGGTCAAGGAGGTGGTTGAAGACCACATAAGGCGCCTCGGCCACGTGAAGAGCACGATAACCCTCATCACCTACGGCGAGTCCATAGACGGAGACTAGGGGGCGGTAGTTCACCGATCCAGTGAACGACCGATCCACTGCTGGAGGACGAGGAGCTTCACCATCACCACCTCGTTCAGGTTGGGTCTGCCTCCTCTCTCGAAGCCGTTCCGATACATCCCTGATACGATGGGTCTGAACTTCTCCCAGTCTATGGCTGATTGGATCTTGGCTAGTCTGTCGCCTTTTCCCTTGACTTTCAGGTATAGTTTCCTGAGGAGGTATGAGTCGAAGGATTCCATGTGTCTGCTGTGCTGGTTTTGATCTTTAAGTTTACCCGAGGGGGAGTTGAGAACCTAGTTTTTCGGAATTCTCTTAGAAGCTGTAGCTTCGAGCATCCCCGGATTATCCTGAGGAGGGCGTCCGGGTCGCCGGCCTCTAGGTTGAAGACCCTTACTGCTTCATCCCTGAGCAGGGCGACGACTTCCTGCACCTCATCGTCCCGGCAGAGGAAGACCGCGGTACCGCTTCGTCTAAGTGCCTCGGCGACCTTGACTGCGCCGGTGTATATGCCCTTCCCCTTGGGACTCCAGGCGGCCGTACTCGTCGATGAAGACAACAACGCCGTTCTTCACTCGAGGGCGACTCACCTGAGTGCAGGAGGTACGCCGATTGAGGTCGTGAGCAAGAAGGTGGTGAGGCACAGCAGCGTGCAAACCACCTATAGATTCTATCGGGGAATCACCAAGGAGGAGATCATGGCGATACCGAGGTCCGGCGAGATCTTCGAGAAGTCAACCACCAAGGGCTGAAGCCTTGTCGTTCCAAGGATGAGAAGGTTTTTTAACAGGGTTGTTCGTCTCGAGAGATTTTAACCTCTTTGCTTCCCTTCTCTTTTTTGTTGCCTTACTGAGAACCATTTGTACTACCCATTTGTACTACCCTTTTGCACTGACCTTTATCAGTACCGCCTACGGGCCGCCGTCCTGTGGCCCACCATCTCCACGATACGCTCAAGCCTGACATCGACCTGGGCTCCATACTTAGGCAGGCTGTTGAGCTATTGGGTGTATCGGACGAGCTCCTCCGCTAGGCCCCTCACGAGTACACGTGCGCTCCTGGCCATGTTCGCCGTGGGCAGGAGAACTGGACCCTGAACACCCAACCCCAAGTTACGCGCCAGCGTGACGGCTGGCTCGACGACCTTGTCGGACGGCGAGGAGTCCCTCCTTACTCGTATCTATCACTACCAACTGAATCGCCGGAGAATACTGAACCTTCTACCCATAAGAGACCTTCTAATTTAGATAGAAGTAAAAAAAGCAGTAGCGTATTAACTTGGTCAGGTCACTTTCTCCACCAGGCCATCGGGAGAGGGGCTCTTACCTCGCCGTGAGCCTCAGTGCTCCTTAGCCGAGACACCTATAGGGAGGTACTCACCCCGGAGAGTATATTATAGTTAATAATACTGCTTTGTGGAGTAACCGTTAGATCTTAATACTAGTTAGGATAGGTCTACGGTTATTAAATGGGGAAATTAGTTTAATGTTTATGGGGGTGTGGCCAGAAATTAGAAAATTTACCAAACTTGTGCAAATCTGATAAAGTCTCTCCTCGCGCGCGCAGGCAGGAGACCTACCCCTCATAATCTTAGATGACCCCACTCAAAACATGGACACCGCCCACAAAGAAGCCTTCGCAGGGTTGGTCGCAGCCCTACCACCCAGACACCAAGTCATCCTAGCAACTGAGGATGACGAGACCAAAGCACTAATCCAGAAGCATTGCAGCGGGCTTAAGACATACAAACTCGGAGAATGGACTCCAGAGGGCCCTGAGATTAAGGGAGTGACCAGATCTTGTCTGCTAAGGAGGATGCGCTCAGAACTATTAAGGAGCTAAACGAGCTAACAGTACTCATTGAGCGCACTCAAGCAGAACAAACTCTAATTGAGGAATCACTAAAACACATCGCGCGCGCGACCGATCGGTAAACCTTTGAGGTAATAACGCAGAATCGTTCAAGGATTGAGAAGAACCATTATTCGCGCGCGCGAATTTCAGAGTATTAAGGAGTAAAAGATACCTGAACATTACTTCTAAACCAAAATACAATTTCTGATTGAGGTGAAATACACCTACTTATACATTCAATTTCTTCGCCTTTTTTAGCAGATACCTTTGGGTCATGATACCGTACAAATAAGTTAACCTGACTATCGCTAATTTCTAATCCTTCAAGCTCAGTAACATCACTTGTTTCTACACTTCTATTCCATTCATGTGTTGAATCACAATAAAGTAGTACACATAATAGAGGGAAATGTTCTATATTAAAAGGAAATAGCTTTTCTTCTAATAGTCTATTATAAACATCGCGATTATGTAAACATATCACAAGTAAAGCTTGCATAAAAAATGGATTAAATGCTTCCTCTTCATATATTTTCTCCAAATCTGCTAACAAATTAAAAGAACTCATTACTCCATGGTCATTACTTTGATAATAATTAAGTATAACTCGGCTAAAATCTTCGTTGGTTAATTTAATACTAGTGTTCCAATCAATATAATTATTTCCAGTTCGAATAAATTCAAAAAAAGACGATAACTTATCAATATATTTTTGATGATCTCTAAAAACCATCTTCCTTTCAGAGGTTTCATTGTCTTCTACTCCCATAATAGCCAATAAAGGTCTCCCAATATCATGAAAAATTGAAGCTAAAAACCATGATAGTTCAATTTTATTTATACTATTGTCACCTTTTTCTATCCATATTTTAAATTTGTCATAAAAGTGGTCAATAATTGTTGTCCCTATTAAAAAATTTTGAAAGGGATGAATGAATCTTTCTTTTATCTCTTCATCCATTATTATCAAAGCAGTTGATGCGCCAAGATTTTTTTTAATAATTGAATCTAATGTTTTATCACTAAGTAAATCGGATATTCTTAATAAATATTTATTTATTAATTGATATTCATCATAAATATTTTCATAAGAATTTGGCTGATATTCATTTATAAAATCTTTTAAAATTTCTTTATAAGAAATATTTTTTAATTCTAATATTTTATCTTGTAATAAAGCTGGTATATGCTGCTTTTTTGAAATATACCCCAATTAAATTGTTACCTCTCTAATAAAATTTTTATTTCTTCGATTTCTCTAAATATTCGTGTTAAAATAAATCGCGCGCGCGAGGCTGAAGGCGGCCTTGCCGTAGTCCCTATATACTAAGCTGTTGTTCCCGAAGCTGCAGCCAGTCACCATCTGGACGCCGTCGCTGAAGCAGCTGTTCGTCTCAACCACCGCGATGAGGTGCTCCATACCCGTGTTCCTGACGGCTCCCATCGTCTTCATGGCGTGGTGGGCGGCTATGACACCCATCGCTGAGCCGACGCAGTGATGACCATGAAGTTGGGTAGTCTTCTGTAGTAGCCCAGCCAAGTCGTTGGACTCAATCATCCTCTCCATCTCAACGCGAACATCGTTGGTGACCAGGTTATCCTCCCCCGTGTTAAGATTCAAATGATCGGTAATACAGTGTTAATAAATGCTGCCAATACACCCCGCACCTCCAAAATTTCAGCTCAAGGAGCCTCATGGAAAGGTGAACCTTCACCGAGTCGCGAAGAAGCGTTGCAAGACGCCCCACGTCTTAACTATCTCACGTCCAGCGAGTGAGTCAGAGGCGTACTCTACCACCGTGCAACCGGCTACCATCGCGCGCGCCTCTTTGTCAAAACCTGCCTGTTGCCTATTTTTCCCGAATCTTTGCTCATTCAAACTCCTCCAATTCAACAAGCGCGCGTATTTATATATATAGACTTATCAGCAATACTATTATAATTAGTATATGTGTATATACATGATTAAGATGGAGAAACGTAAGATACTAGCCCTAGGCCAGTCTTCACATGTGATCTCTCTCCCAAAGGTCTGGCTTAAGACGAATAATCTCAATAAAGGAGATTGGATC
>Ga0265292_1002925_pt1 | contig 11097 bp, 13 predicted proteins | sample Munlanlewell296A_FD_189080 | JGI IMG/M metagenome (GOLD analysis project Ga0265292, IMG submission 189080) | Leachate microbial communities from a municipal landfill in Southern Ontario, Canada - Leachate well 296A | ecosystem: Engineered > Solid waste > Landfill > Unclassified | place: Canada... | reverse complement strand
CAGCGAACCATCGAGACCTAGTTCGGCGAGAAATGCAAAGTCGCTGCAGAACTCCGGCGACAAAATTTCCTGGGCAACCAGTAATCCAATTGCGATTGCGAGATCTAATCCGGCTCCGCCCTTTCGTTCGCCACCGAGCGCAAGATTTACGGTGATCCGTCTGTTTGGCCAGCTGAGTCCAGACGACATGAGTGCAGCGCGAACTCTGTCGCGCGCTTCGCGACATGCCTCGTCCGGTTGGCCGACAATTGTGAACCCCGGCAGTCCCACACCGACGTGTACCTCTACATCGAGAGGTCGACCCTGAACTCCAAGCAACGTCGCCGACCTCATCGATGCAAACACACCAACGCTCCTTATTTATTGAATGGTCGATGCCACCAACTGCCGGGCAACAACTGAGAGAATGTGTGTAATGGCCAAGCATCAACGTGCATCTAGGGGCATATGTGTGCTGGCTTGTGCCGCCGTGATCGCAGTGGCCGCATGCTCGGAGCCGGCGCGCACGGCGACAAACTTCTGTCGTCAATTGGAACACGAACTACCCGAAATCGCTCAGCCGACGGCGACGCCCGCGGAAGTATCGGCTCTCGTTGGAAGTTACAAGCGGTTAGAAAAGGTGGCGCCCCTCGCCGTTGAAGACGACTGGAAGGCGTTGACGAATCTTGTAGAAGCGGCCGCCGAAGTTAACGCTTCCGATCCGGAAAGCGTCCAAGCAGTCGCCGACTTGTCTTATGCAACTCAGAAAAGTGCGGCGGCGGCGGCCAAGTGGGTTAACGAAACGTGTGGAGTCGACATCTCCACTGGAATTAGTACTACGCCGTAATTAGTTAGCGCATTTCTCCGCGCTTGACGATCACCTTGTCGACCAAACCGTAATCTCGCGCACCCTCGGCGGTAAACCACCTGTCGCGTTCGGAGTCTGCCTGGATTTGCTGGATCGTTTGGCCTGAGTGCTGAGCAGTCAGTTCGGCCATGCGCAATTTGGTGAAGGCAAGTTGCTCTGCCTGAATGGCGATATCAGATGCCTGTCCGCGCAACCCACTCAACGGTTGATGCATCAGAATGCGTGCGTTGGGCAATGTGAAGCGCTTGCCAGGTTCACCCGAGGTGAGCAGGAACTGACCCATCGATGCTGCCAAACCAAGGCACACAGTGGCAACGTTGCAACTGATGAATTGCATCGTGTCGTAGATCGCCATTCCTGCGGTTATTGATCCGCCGGGACTATTGATATATAGCCATACGTCGCTCTTTGAGTCTTCGCCTTCGAGGAATAGCAGCTGCGCACACACCTGGTTGGCGATCTCATCGTTGACATCGGTTCCGAGCATGATCACTCGACTCTTGAGCAAGCGAGTGAAGATATCGCTGCGCGGATCGGCGCTGCTGTCCAGATTGACGGCGGGAATGTGTAGGTCTGACGAACTAAATGGAGGCGTTGTAGTCATGACATAAGACTAATCGGGCAACGGCGTAGAACTTCGTCGTATGCCACTGAACACAACGGCCACCGTTTCATCATCTGCGATTTCGCCGCGTATGGATAGCAATCCGGCGAGTCCGGCAGAACCGGTAGGACTCACATCAATGTCGGACACCGCGTGAGCCAAATCGTACGCCTCAATAATGTGCCGCTCGGGAGCGACGACGGGTGAACCCCCACTGTCGGACATCGCGTTGCACACCGCAATCCAGTCGTAGGTTTCATCATCCAAGATTCCGTCGGCGATTGACACCGGCAATTGTTCCCATGGCCACATGCATTCCGACCAACGACCACCCGCGTTACGTGTTCCGCCTGTCTTCTTGGCCATATCCCACGCACGAGCGAGTGGTGCACAACCTTTGGCTTGAACCGAGTGAAGTTTTGGGCGGACACCGCCAGCGAACAGCCCCGCAGCGGCGCAGGCAGCAAATGCTCCTCCACCACTTTGCACAAACACTCTGTCCAACAGTGGACCACCGGTTCGCTCATGCTCATCGGCCATTTCCCAGCCAATGGTCCGTCCCCCATCGAGGCACCACGCATTATCAGGACCTTGAACCGCAAATGGAATTGCTCCCTGAGACACAGCCTCGTGGAAGCGATGAATACACGGGTCGCCCGGTGGATCAGAATCGAGCCGCGGACATGCCACGACTTGTGCACCGAGGTTGATGAATACTGCTATCAATTCTCCGTCCACATGTTCTGGCACAAACACCTGTATCGGCCAATCCACGCTCTTGGCCAAGGTGGCGGCGGCCACCGCAGCATTACCACACGAAGAAATTGCCAGTGGCGGTCTTTCACTTCGCGTTTTCCATGGAGTCAAATCAACTTGCTCGGCGACAAGCAGATGCAATAGCTCGGTGAACAGGTGCCTGGCCTTGTGCGAACCCGCGACATTGTGGGTTTCGTTTTTGATCCATACGCCTCCACTCGACGCAAATCCCAACGCATCGGACAGCGCATTGTGGCGAGCGTATGGTGTCGTTCGAAAACCGGTTCCCGCAACCGAGGCAATTTGATCATCTGTGCGACGAATGAGCGCTTCGCGTTCTGTCTCCGTCAAACCATGTGCGGCGGCAAAAGAATCCCAAGCGAGATATGGACGAAACGCCACAAACGGATTTACATCGCCGTTTCCGCGCAATGGCCCAATTGGTTCATCAACATGCAACACATGATGTCGGTCATGTGGGTCGGCATTCGGGCATTGCCAGACAAGCGATTTATCGATTGTCACCCGAGTGCCGCAAACAGCGCAGCGCCAACTCACCGCCATCAGCGTTACTTGACGGCGGCGACGCGCCGATTGAATTCGGTAGTGAGCTCATCCCACACCGGCAGATATTGACGCAAGTTCTGCCAGAACGACTGTGATCGACGGGTCTCGAAGACCGACAGCGGCGTACCCTGTTGTTCAACCCATGTGTAGTAGCCAAGATTGAAAATACGCTTCCGATCTCTATCTGTGCAGTCGATCATCGCCTCCGTATCAACATGTCCGAGATGATCGGAAAATACTTCCTCAGCGTCGGCGCTGCCAAACACGTTGTTGAATCGCCGGGCCAATGTCTTGACCCGCTCGCTTGAATACATCGCGGCGCCATCGGTGGCAATCGTGATGATCACATCGTTGGGACCTAGGTCGAGAAGTTTTGCCGTCTTAATTGCGGCGATCAAGTTGCAAATTGATGACAGGCCAAAGTGCTCGAGCGCGTCGACGACGTCTGACGGAACTTTCTTTTGCTCCAGCAGGTAGGTGCGACCCGCCTGTGTATTGAACAGCACATCAAGCTCATCGGTGCTTCGATCCGAGACGGCGACAACGACGTCGGTATTCATGACGTTGTGAATGAGAGGAATATGTTTGTCGCCGATTCCCTGAATGTTGTGTTCGCCAAAACCGTTCTCGAGCATCGTCGGACACTCGAGTGCCTCGACTGCGACAATCTTTGTACCGTAAAGTTCCTTGAGCCGGTCGCCCGCCCCGATCGTTCCCGCCGAACCTGTGGCGCATGTGAACGCGGCGAGCCGCAATTGCGGATTATTCGATGATTGAGCAACGTGCTCGTACAGGGCCGCTAACGCTCGACCGGTGACCTCGAAGTGACCCGCGTAATTGCCGAATTCACAGAATTGGTTGAATATGAAATTCTTTGGATCCTTCTGTAATTCGTTGCACGCATCGTAAATCTCTTTGACGTTGCTTTCCGTTCCGGGAGTTCGAATGATGTCGCTCGGATCGCTCACCCATTTGTCCAGCCAGTCGAATCGCTCCTGCGACATGCCGGCAGGGAGTACCGCCACCCCTCGTGCACCAGTGATCCGACTGATGGCTACGCCACCGCGGGCGTAGTTTCCAGTCGATGGCCAAACGGCGCGCTGAGTCGATGGATTGAACTGACCCGTCACAACTCGGGGCACCAAACACGAGTACGCGGCCAACACCTTGTGCGCCGTGATCATTGGAAACCGGTCTCCGAACATCACCACAATCGGACTCGCTACTCCGGTGAGTGATGTTGGCAAAACAATATGGTCGGGAACTGCTACTCGTTCACCCTGCAAATTGTTGTACCAATGGACCCTGAACAAATTGCGCGCATCGGGCGCATTCTTGTCTGCACCGCGCGTAATGGCAGCCGAAATTGTCGACGGATCGGCGAGTTGGGCAAACGTCGGGAGCACTACATTGTTCTTGGCGCACCTGGCGATGCTTTCCTCAACTGCAACCTCATCAACAATTGTGTCGGCGAGACCAAGTTGAGTGCTTAGTACAAGTGAATCGAGGCCGGGCTGCTCTGGGCGCACGGCTCGTTCGATTTTCACATTTAACATTCTGTCAAAGTTCAACCCTGAACCACTACTCTTTCAAGCACGATACGTACAACCCAATCCTGCCGACGTAGCCCAATGGCAGAGGCACGGCGCTTAGGACGCCGCCAGTGAGAGTTCGAGTCTCTCCGTCGGCACCACATGCAACTCACTTGCTAACTTTTTATCCATCTGGAGGGAGTCCAAAAAATCATGACAAAGGCACAATATGTAGACGGTTTTGTCCTCGCAATACCAAAGAAAAATACGGCGAAGTACAAGAAAATGGCGCAAGAAGCGGCCGAAGTCTGGATGAAGTTTGGCGCGCTCGATTACAAAGAATGCATCATCGAGGACGCAAAGCCGGATAAAAACCTGTTCCTTACCTTTCCCAAAATGATTAAGACGAAACCAAGTGAAGTTGTGTGGTTTTCGTACATCACGTACAGGTCGCGCAAGCATCGCGACGCGGTAAATAAGAAAGTGATGGCCCACTTCGCCAAGAAATATGCGAATACTCAGATGGCCATGCCATTTGATATGAAACGTTTTGCAGTTGGCGGTTTCAAAGTAATTGTGAGTGGATGAAATAAGAAACATTTAGTGTTTCAATCGTCTGCAAACCCAGTGACGATTGACCAAGTCGCCACACCAGCGTTGATCATCGACGTCGATGGGCTCGATCGCAACATTGCCGCGATGGCGGTCATTCGACCAGGCACGAGTCTGCGTCCACACGTCAAGGCGACAAAGTGCACCACGCTCGCCCGTCGACAAGTGGCGGCCGGACACACCAACTTCACCTGCGCTACCGTTCGAGAGATGGTCGGCATGGCCCAAGCCGACCTTGGTTACGACTTGCTACTGGCCAACGAAGTTGTGGATGTGGAGAAACTTGCGGCGTTGGCCAAGGTTCAAGACGTGGCGAAAATTACCGTGGCGATTGATTCTGACGAGACTCTGCGCGCCGCCGCAACGGCCGGAATCGAAAATGTGCTCATCGATGTGAACGTCGGACTTCCGCGTTGCGGGTGTGATCCGGAAATGGCTGGAAACCTCGCGGATCAGGCTCGTCGTGCGGGTCTCAATGTCCGCGGGGTCATGGGTTACGAGGGACACCTAATGATGGTCATGGATCGCGCAGATCAGCGACGAAAGGTGGAGGAAGCGATGGCGATTCTCCGTCGAGCTGCCGCCGATGTTGGCGGCGACATTATCTCCGGCGGCGGTACAGGGAGTTGCGACCTGCACGATACGACCGGTGTAACAGAGGTTCAGGCAGGATCGTATTCCCTCATGGACTCGCAGTATTCAAAATTAGGTCTGCCATTTGAGCAGGCAATGTGGATTCTTGGAACGGTCATCTCGCGTTCGCCAAAGTGGTCCGTAATCAATGTCGGGTTGAAGTCGCTGTGTATGGATCACGGCAACCCATCGGTGTCCGGGCAAAGCGTGTGGTTTTGTTCAGACGAACACACGACGATTGCGGCGGACGAAGGTCCACAACTTGCGCTCGGTGCACCGGTTCGCGTGACTCCTGCGCACATCGATCCAACCATCGCCATGCACGAAGGCGCGTGGATAGTCCGGGGAAATGAAATTATTGATCGCTGGAATATTGATTTACGAGGCTGGTAAGAGCAACTCAGTCAACGCCCGAAATGCCATGCCTCGATGCGACATGTGTTGCTTTTCATCGAGCGACATTTCGGCGAATGTTCGACCATCGCCCTCGTTAGCAATAAAGAGAGAGTCGTAGCCAAAGCCACGTCGCCCGCGTTCGCGATCGGCGATTCGTCCTTCGCAGATTCCCTCGGCCACTAGTTCGCGACCGTCAGGCCATGCCATGAGGGCGACCGTACGAAAGCGCGCCGTTCGTTGCTCGGAGGATATTCCATCGAGTTGAGCGAGCAATTTGTGTCGATTGGCCGCATCGTTTGATTCCGGACCTGCATACCTCGCCGAGTGAACACCGGGTGCACCACCGAGCGCGTCAACTTCGAGTCCGGTGTCGTCGGCGAGTGCGGGCATGCCAGTTGCCGCGCAAACCGCCCGCGCTTTTAATCGTGCATTGCCGACGAGACTGTCGGCGGTCTCGTCGACTTCGGCAAGTTCAACCGGTCGTGGAAGAAGTTCGACGACTCCGTTCATGATTCCGATAATTTCTTCGAATTTGTGAGGGTTGGCCGATGCACAGACAACCTTGAGCATCTTCTAGCGGCCAATCACCCGAGTCGCCGGAGCCGTGGCTAAGAGATCTGACTGGATGGCAAATATCTGATCAATCCCACCAGCGGCCAGAGCCAACAACTCGTCGAGTTCGCCGCGGGTAAAGGCCTTGCCTTCGGCCGTGCCCTGTACTTCAACAAATCGCGCCTCGCCACCATTGAGCGGTTTCAACATGACGACATTCATATCGACTTCGGCCGTGCTGTCTTCGATATACGGCAAGTCGAGCACAGGCACAGCGCCGCAAATACCGACGCTGATTGCCGCGCATAGCGAGTGCAACGGGTTGGCACTCAACATCTTGTTTTGTTGCAAGCGCGTGATCGCGTCGTGCAACGCGATATAGGCGCCACAGATACTCGCGGTTCGGGTGCCGCCGTCTGCCTGCAACACGTCGCAATCGATGAGGATCTGTCGTTCACCGAGTAAGCGCATGTCGCACGATGAGCGCAATGCCCGACCAATCAATCGTTGAATTTCTACAGTGCGACTGTTTTGCTTTCCCTTGGCCGCTTCGCGATCGACTCGTTCCGGCGAAGACCCCGGCAACATCGAGTATTCGGCGGTTACCCAACCCTTGTTGGTGCCCTTCATCCATCTTGGTACGTCGTTGTCAACCGATGCGGTGCACAACACCTGAGTCTTGCCAAACGAAACGAGCACGGATCCCGCCGCCATCTCGGTGAAATCACGGTGAAATTTCATCGGCCGCAACTGAGTCGCCTGCCTGCCATCTGGTCGTGTCATGACTTTCTCCCCGCCTTGGTTGACCAATGATGTGCGCTGACAAGCTCCGGGCCAAGCAACCGTCGACCAAGATCGGCGAACCAGGCCACATCCCCTGATGACAAAAATGTATGGGTTGCATCGGAACCTGTTCGCAAGTCTTCCAATTCCAACAGCACCTCTCGTACAGCGAAGGCGGTTTCATCTGCACTGCTCACCAACACAACATCTGGGCCCATCACTTCCCCGATCACGCGTGAGAGATACGGATAGTGCGTGCAGCCAAGAAGCAGTGCATCTACATCGGCCTCGCGAATTGGAGCAAGCAATCGCTCGGCCAAAACGGTGATCTCCTTGCCGGTGGTCTGATCGCGTTCGACAAATTCGACAAACCCAGGGCACGCGGCCGAAGTCAACGCGACCTTGGCACCGGATGCGGCGATCGCCTGTTCATATGCCCCCGACGCGATTGTGCCTACCGTTCCAATCACGCCGACTCGATTGTTGCTCGTCACCCGCACGAGTGCTCTCGCTCCCGGTTCAACAACTCCGATCACAGGTACCGGCAATTCGTCGGCGAGCTCGTCAAGCGACACCGAGGCAGCCGTATTGCAGGCGATAACGACAACCTTGGCGTTGTAGTCGGTGACCAAACTCCACGCCAATTCGCGGGCGTGGCTACGCACCTCTGCGGCTGGCTTGTTTCCGTATGGATACCGGCCCGTGTCTCCTATATATATGAGGTTTTCATTGGGCAATACATCGATCACCGCGCGCGCAACGGTGAGACCACCGAAACCGGAGTCGAACATTCCTATTGGTTGATTCGACTCGGAACGCATCACAGCCAAGTTTACGCCGAGCCAATAGCCTCATCGCGTGCTCCTCGCCACATTGCTCGCCCTCGCGGCGGCTGCGCTACACGCATCGTGGAATTTGGCGGTCAAGCAAAGCACGGATCGGCGACTCTCGTTGTGGGGACAGTTCTTCATCGCGGGTTTGATATCAGCTATCACCCTCGGAATGTGGATTGTCATCGATGGCATGCCCACAATCGCGTGGAGATGGGTATTTTTTAGCGGAGCGATTCACTTGCCGTACATCTTGGCTCTTGCAAGAGCGTATGACATGGGCGATTTCTCAATGGCCTACCCGATCGCCCGTGGTGGCGGAGCACTGTTGGCGGCGATCGGTGGTGTCGTCATTTTGAGCGACGACTTGTCTGCTCTGTCGATGGTTGGAATCGTCGCAGTGGTGGTCGGATTGCTCGTGCTTGCATCGACGGGAGCGCCGCCGACAGTTATCGCGGCGCTCGTTGTTGCCATCACCATTGGCGCTTACACAATTGTCGATTCTCACGGCGCACGCCTATCCGACGCACTTCCCTACACGCTGTCATTGATGATGTTTGAGGCGGTGATCACGACGAGTTGGATGTCGATGACTCGTCGCGCTCAGATGTGGCCGACCTTGCGCAGGAATTGGAAAATCCTGACCGCGGGCGCCGTCGCCTCAACCGCTGCGTACGCGATGGTGCTCATTGCTGTGCAACATGCGCCGGTTGGTTATGTTGCCGCCCTCAGAGAATCGAGTGTTGTGTTGGCGGCGTTTGCCGGATGGCGCTACCTGAACGAAGGCGACCATCGCCGACGGATTGCCTCGGCGGTCATCGTGCTCATTGGAATGGTGATTTTGGTTTCCGGCGGCTAGAAGTAGATAATTTTTTCCGCGGCCGCTTCTGCAACATCTAAGTCGTCGGTGTACGCACCGGTGGACAAGTACTTCCACCCGCCATCACAAATAATGAACACAATTACACCCTCATCAATTTCGCTGGCAACCTTCAACGCACCCGATAATGCGGCACCCGATGAAATGCCTGCAAAGATTCCACACTCTCGAACAAGTCGGCGAGTCATTTCCAAGCTTTCGCGCGGTCGCACTACTCGCTTGCGATCCAAGACATCGATTCCGTGCCACTGTTCAAAAATTGGAGGTATATATCCGTCATCGAGATTGCGCAGACCTTCGACTCGCTCGCCAAGAGGCGGCTCGATGGCGATGACCTTGACGTGTGGGTTCTGCTCCTTTAAATAGCGGCCCACTCCCATCAATGTGCCCGAAGTTCCCAGACCGGTCACGAAGTGGGTGACCTCTGGGCAGTCTCGCCAAATTTCTGGACCAGTTTCCTCGTAGTGAACAAGTGGATTGGCGTCGTTTTCGTATTGATTGAGGAAACACCATTCGGGATGCTCAATAGCTAACTTTTCGGCGCGGCGAACCGCACCATTTGAACCTTCGCTTCCAGGTGTGAGAATAATTTCGGCGCCGAAGACGGCAAGCATTTGTCGTCGCTCGATCGACACACTCTCCGGCATCAAGATCGTGATCGGATGACCCTTGATCGCAGCAATCGCCGCAAGTGAAATGCCTGTGTTGCCCGACGAGGGTTCAAGAATCCGCTGACCAGGTACAAGCGATCCGTTCTTGGCCGCATGCTCAATCATCGCCTTGGCGATTCGATCCTTGACCGAACCGAATGGATTCTGATTTTCCATTTTGGCCATCAGGCGGACACGAGGATTTGGAGACAGATTGCTGACGTCGACCAGCGGCGTGTTGCCGATCAGTTCAAACACACTCTCCAGTGGCACCATCTGACCAAACCCCGAGACTTCCGGCTAATTGTTGACTATCTCAATCGGAATTGTACAGATTGCCTACCCGATTGGCTAGACCGACACCACTTCTTCCTCAGCGACTTTGCCGTTCACAATTCGAAAGGAACGAGGTTCTGATACTCCGCGCATCAACGTGACGATCATGTAGTGCCACGTTGGGTCGGGTGCCTGGCCGATGTCGGTGGCGCTGGGGTATGCCTCGGTGTGGGTGTGACTATGCATCACTCCAATTACATCGAGCCCGCGACTTTCGGCGTCGCGTTCGATGCGCAGGTGCTGCAACGGATCCAACGTGTACACCCGTGCGGATTTGGCGATGTTGACACACGAATGAAATTCCAACACGGTGTGGGTCGAACTGTTGCCGACAAGGAGTCCACACGCCTCTTCCGGGTAGCAAGATATTGCATGCGCACCGATTTGCTCCAACAATGTTCCCGAAATGGAGAGCGTTCGCGCAAGTTCGCTCGTCATGGGTTTTTCAGGCTAGCGGTACGCTAAACACGCACTATGAACAAGAAAAACGACTCTTCGGGCTCACAGCTCATCGCGAGTAATCGCAAAGCACGGCACGCCTATTCCATTTTGGATGTGGTCGAGGCCGGCATTGTGCTACTCGGAAGCGAGGTCAAGAGTCTGCGTGCCGGTCAGGTCCAGATTGCCGACGCCTATGCCCACATAGTTCGAGGCGAAATGTGGCTAGAGGGCGTGCACATTGCTCCATATTCATTTGCGGTAGGTGCTGGCGCACATGATCCCCTTCGCCCGCGAAAACTTCTTCTCCACACGGAGCAAATTCGTCGTCTTCAAGAACGGGTAGCTAAGGAACGTCTCACCTTGGTCGCACTTTCGTTGCACTTTCGCAAGGGTCGTGTGAAAGTGGAACTTGGATTGGCCAAAGGTCGACAAAAGGAAGATCGTCGTCAAGCCATTGCCGAGAAGGAATCGCAAATTGAAATTCGACGGGCTCAAGGTCGCCAACGAAAACGAATGACAGCATAAATTAATTGCGGTAGCCAATTGTGCGCTCGTACCGTAGACTTATTGTGTTACGTAAGTTCACGGGGCTGACAGGTTTCGACGTCAGTGTCGCTGTTCGAGCGTGCGACCCGAGTTGCTCAGACTCGTTAAACAGGGCACAAATATAACTGCCAA
>Ga0265292_1002924_pt1 | contig 11098 bp, 9 predicted proteins | sample Munlanlewell296A_FD_189080 | JGI IMG/M metagenome (GOLD analysis project Ga0265292, IMG submission 189080) | Leachate microbial communities from a municipal landfill in Southern Ontario, Canada - Leachate well 296A | ecosystem: Engineered > Solid waste > Landfill > Unclassified | place: Canada... | reverse complement strand
AATCACCCGAAGAATCTTTTGAGATCGCCCCGGACCTGACCCTAACCGGCATTACCAACTATCCGAACCCGTTCAGCCCGAACCGGGAAACGACGAAGATCCGCTATAAGTTAGGTGCCGATGCCGACGAGGTCAAGATCAGGATCTACGATATCACCGGCTCACTGGTCACGGAACTTGACGGGACGACCAACGGAGAATCATCGAGCATTTGGTCAAAATATAACGATATAGAGTGGGATGGGAGGAATGGGAGAGGGGATATTGTCATGAACGGGATATACCCTTACGAAGTAGTAGCTCGGTTAGGGGATAAGTCGCTTTCCGGACGAGGAAAGATAGCGGTGCTCAAATGAAACATTTAATGACAAATGACCAATTAAAAATGACAAATGAATGTGCGCTTTCAGCGCGTTATTTAAATAATATCGCAAAGCGATTCCTTAATTTGACATTTGTCATTGGACATTTGACATTCCTGCTCGCTTTGCCGTTGCTTGCCGCCGGTCAGGCTGGTCTCGACATAGCCGTTCTTAATGCCGGCGTTGGTGCTCGTCCGCTGGGGATGGGCTCGGCTTTCACGGCAATTGCCGACAACGCCGACGCTCCCTACTGGAACCCGGCCGGTCTCGGACTGCTCAACAAGAGCGAGATAACCACTATGCAGACGAGACTATCGTCTGACACCGACCATTACTATGTCAGCTATATTCAGCCGGCACTCGGCGGCACGCTTGGTATCTCCTGGGTCCAGGTCGGCCTGGGGAATATCAACCAAACCTCGGCCGAGGTCGATTTCCACAACGAAGTCCAGAATATCAGTATCTTCAGCTACTTCTCAAACGCCTACCTGATCGCCTACGGCAAAGAGCTAAGCGACAAAGTCTCACTCGGCTTAACCGCGAAATATTTGAGTTCCGATATGACCAACATTGCCGGCGGGCAGGGTAGCGGATACAGTGTTACTCCGGGGTTGCTAATTACGATTAGTAAAACAGATGTAGGGACGGGGCTTGTCCCCGTCCGAACCGACCGGACAACCACAAGGGTTGTCCCTACATTGACGATCGGCTTAAAGGTTGACGAGCTCATCAATTCTCAACAATGGGGAACCGGGACGATAGAGCAGGTGCCCCCCAAGCTCCGTCTTGGGTTGGCTTACAAATCGCCTAACCCAGGCCTCTTTGCCCTCGATCTCGCTCAGACGATCAAACCGGGTTACTCCCCCGAGCTTTCAGGCGGGTACGAATACAGCCTGGGTGGTTTGTCCTTGCGGTTGGGCTATGCTGATAGTGGGCTAACGGCCGGGGCTGGCTTTCAAGTCAACCATACGCGGGTCGACTATGCCTACGTCACCCAGCGGGCCCTGTCCAGGGATAACGTTCACCGGATATCCCTTTCAGGTATTTGGTAACCCCCCAAACGAAATTTCTCTTTTGCCCGCCGCCACTCAATGTGCTAAAATACTAACCATGAAGAAAAAGCCGACCTTTTCCGGTTTCGGTAAGCCGGGGGAAAAAGTCGAGGAACTGCCGGAGCAGTACCTCCTGTCCGGCAAGGGGACCGACCTCGGCTGCGTCCTCCTGGTCAACGAAGAGATCGAGCGGCCGTCGCTCCTCGAGCTCGAGGTCCGCGGCCAGCTCAAGCTCGGCGCCCCCTGGGCCCGTCTCCGGATCGAGGTCTTCGATAAAGGCGAGCCGAACATCCCGGCGACCTCGTTCGAAGATGAGTACCTGAAAGACGGCCTGTCGGCCGAAAATTTCAAACATTTTTCTTTTCCGATCCTGGGGATCGTCAAACACCCCGCCAAGGTCCAGATCATGGTCGTTGGCCCATCGGAAACCGATCTTGAAATTCGCCACATCCACCTCCGCTAAATTATGTTTGTGCGCCCTGCTTTATCTCTTCCTGACCGCCTGCGGGGACTCTAACGTGTCATCGTCAACCTCTGTCGGTTGCGCTACGGGGGCTTTTGTCAATGGCATGGAGAATATTGCTTCATTTGAAACGTTGATCAGCCAGAAACTGGCGGTCGTCCTTTGGTATGTTAATTGGGGTGACCCTTTCCCAAAGGCTTCGGCCGACCTGGTCAGCGCCAACGGCAGTACTCCGCTTATTACCTGGGAGCCGTGGATCACCCACGAGGCAGGGGCGCTTTCGGCCATCGCCTCCGGCAGTTACGAGAGCTATGTCCGCCAGTTTTTCCAGGCGGCTAAGGACTGGGGTAGTCCGGTCTTCCTCCGCTTTGCCCACGAAATGAACGGCAACTGGTATCCGTGGGACGGCGCGCACAATGGCGGAAGCGCCGGGCCGGCCAGTTATAAAAAAGCGTGGATCTACATATATGATGTAAAACAGGCGGTCGGGGCGGATAACGTCAAGCTGGTCTGGTGTCCGAACAACAGTGACCAGCCGGCTGAAAGCTGGAATACCGCGGTCAATTACTACCCGGGCGATGCCTATGTCGATTGGCTCGGGATGGATGGCTATAACTGGGGCTGGGAGCGGTGGCAGTCATTCGACGAGGTCTTTAGCGATGTTTATACCAAATTGACCGCCCTCTCCGCCAAGCCGCTGCTGATCGGTGAATTTGCCAGCGGCACCAAGGAAGCGGACGAAAAAGCGGCCTGGATCACCGATGCTTTTGAGAAGATCAGGACAACTTATCCCCGGATCAAGCTCTGTTGCTGGTTCAATCTTAACAAAGAACGCGACTTCCGCCTCGATTCTTCTCCCGCCGCCGCGGCCGCCGGCAAAGCCGCCTTGCAAAACGATTGGTTTTTAGGTAAAATATAACGTTAGTCTTTTAAACAGTCCCTTTGAGGTCGTTTAGAGAGGAATGTCTTTTTGCAGCGGCCAAATAAGCATAATAACAAAAGACTTTGGGACAGGATCAAACAAAATAGGATCGCCTATTATTTTATCGCCCCTACGGCGCTGGCGATGCTTCTCCTCCACATCTTCCCGATCGCCCAGGGAATTTACATGGCCTTCCTCGATCTCAACCAGTTCACCCTGCAAAGATATCTCCTGGCCCCCTTTGTCGGGCTAGACAATTTTTACGCCGTCCTGATCGACCCGGGGAGCCCGATCCGGATCGGCCTGTTCGAAGCGGTGCGCAACACCGTCATCTATACCGTGGTGGTCACTATCGGCACGCTGGTGGTCGGCATGATCGTGGCGCTCATGGTCCACCGGAATTTCTGGGGACGTTCGCTGGTCCGGACCCTCTTCATGTTCCCCTGGATCGTCCCGACCTATGTGACCGGTTTGCTCTGGGGGATCATGTGGCTGCGGGAGGGCGGGCTGGTCAATGTCATGCTCGTTGACTGGCTCCATCTCATGCCGCATAAAGTATCCTGGCTGACCGGGACCAACACCATCTGGGCGATCATCATCCCGACCATCTGGCGCTTCTGGCCCCTCTCCATGCTGATGCTCCTGGCCGGACTGCAGACCATTCCTGAAGAGCTCTACGAAGCGGCCGATATCGACGGAGCAGGGCCGTGGCGCAAGTTCTGGGTCATCACCTGGCCAATGCTCCGGCCGGTCTGGTTCATCCTGATCCTCTTCGGCCTGATCTATAATACCTATTCATTTAATATCGTTATCATGATGTTCGGTTTCGGGGCCGGCTTCCCCGGAGAGTGGGGCGATCTAATGATGACCAATATCTTCCGCAATTCGTTCCAGCTCTGGAACTTCGGCACCGGCGCCGCCGCCTCGGTTATTTTGCTGATCGTTATGATCATGATCGTCAACGTCTGGTACCGTTATTTCAAGAAAGCGGAGGATATGTAGCATGCCTTATTACGTCAGGAAGCGGATCATCAACGTTATTATCAGCATCATCATGCTCATCATTCTGGCCATTACTCTCCTGCCGGTCGGCTGGATGGTCTTCTCCTCGCTCAAGAGCTCGACCGACATCGCTATCGGCCGGGTCGGCCTGTCGCGCAACCTGGCCGGCCAGCCGGTCGTCCACTGGGAAAACTACGTTGACATGTGGAAGAATGTCAACTTTGGCCTGTACTTAAAGAATTCTCTGATCATCTGCGGCTCGACCATGGTCCTGGCGATGATCTTTTCCACCCTGGCGGCCTACGCCCTGTCGCGTTTCCGTTTCCCCGGCGCCGACTTTTTCAGTAACACTATCCTGGCGACCCAGATGATCCCGGCCATCATGTACCTTATCCCGCTCTATATCATGTTCGTCAAGTTCACGGTCCTGACCGGGATACCGGTCAAGGGGACCTTTACCGGCATAATTTTGATCTATTCGGCCTTTTTCATCCCTTTTTCGATCTGGATACTGCGCGGCTTTTTTGCCTCGATCCCCAAAGAGCTGGAAGAGGCGGCGTTAATCGACGGTTGCAACCCGTTCCAGGTCTTCCGCCATGTCGCCCTGCCGCTGGCCATGCCGGGGATCATTGCCACCGGCATCTACGTTTTCCTGACCGCCTGGGACGAGCTGATGTTCGCCTGGGTCCTGACCAATGCCGATACGATGACCATCCCGGTCGGTATCCGGCTCTTTGTCGGCAACTACCAGAACCGCTTCGACCTGATGATGGCCGCGGCGACCGTGGCTACTTTACCGGTCGTCATCCTGTTCTTCATGCTCCAGAAACATATTGTCAAAGGTTTAACCGCCGGAGCGGTGAAGGGGTAAACAAATGAAATCCGAAATCCGAAATCCTAAATCCGAACGAGGACTTCTGTTATTAATTACATTGTTAGGATTTAGTATTTTGACATTAGGATTTGAGGCCGCTGCCATGTCCCAGCCCGCAGGCGGGGCGGCCAAGCAGCAGGTCTTTGTCGGCGTCTTCCGCGAAGGGGCGCCGAGGAACATCAATTTTATCAAGCAATTTGAACTGCAGACCGGCAAGAAACCGGCCATGATCATGTGGTACCAGGATTGGGCCCAGCCCTTCCCGAAAGATGACGTCTCGAATGTCGTTAACTACGGCGCGGTGCCGCACATTGTCTGGGAGCCGTGGTACTGGGGAGACAAGGAGAAGATCAAGCTGGCCGACATCAGCTCCGGGCAGTGGGACGAATATCTCCGCTCCTGGGCCAAACCGATCAAGGAGCTCGGCCAACCGATCTTCCTGCGGGTCGGCCACGAGTTCAATATCGAAGGTTATCCCTGGGGGATAGTCAACAACGACAAGAACCCCGAGAATTACATCAAAGCCTTTCGCCATATCGTCGACCTTTTCCGGCGCGAAGGGGCGACTAACGTCAAATGGGTCTGGGCGCCGATGAACTATTCTTTCCCCAACGAGAGCTGGAATGATTGGGCCAAGGCCTACCCCGGCAATGATTATGTCGATTGGGTCGGCTTTGACGGCTATAACTGGGGGACGACCCAGAGCTGGAGCGATTGGCAGGTCCTCAAATACCTCTTCCGCGAGCAGGTCCGCCTGGTCCGCAAGCTCTGGCCGGCCAAACCGATCATGATCGCCGAATTCGCCTCGGCGGAAAAAGGGGGGAACAAGGCGGCCTGGATCAAAGAGCTCCCCGGTTATCTTAAGACGAGCATGCGCGACATCGACGCCATCGTCTGGTTCGACGAAAAGAAAGAAACCGACTGGCGGATCGATTCTACCCCCGCGGCGCTGGCCGCCTTCAAAGCGATCATGAAGGACCCGCTCTTTTCGAGTTCCGGCCCTGACCTGGCGGCGTACACTGTTTCGCCGGAAAAATTTGTCAAGAAAACAGCGGCGGCCGTCAGGGCCGAGGGGGTCAAGATCGACGGGCGGCTTGACGAGTGGACTAAGGGTGTGCCGCTGATCATGAAAGACGGGAGTTACTTTAAGGAAGGTTTGACCTGGGGCGGCCCGGCCGATCTCTCCGGCAAAGTTTATGTCATGTATGACGATCAGAACCTCTACCTCGCGGCTAAGGTCACCGACAAGGTCCCGCTGGTCAACAAGCAAGAGCGGCAGGAGATCTGGAACGGCGACGGCCTGGAAGTGGTCTTCTGCACCGATCCCGGCGCCGATCAAAAACGCGAATCCTTTGAGAAAAGCGATTACCAGCTCGGCTTCGGCACGGGCGATGGCCGGGCCGTGAAACCGTCGATTTGGAATTGGCAAAGACGGAGAAACCCAACGGGAAGTGAAATTTCCGTAAAAAAGGTCGATAATCCGTTAGGGTACATTCTGGAAGCAAAGATCCCCTGGAGTTTCTTCGGGACATTTGTCCCGTCGGCCGGAACGAAGGTTGGTTTTGACGTTGCGCTTGACGACGCGGACCAGACCGGCGAACGTGAGAGGCAGTTTATCTGGAATGGTGATTTCTATTTCTATAAGGACCCGAGCGTTTGGGGGGTCCTTGAGTTCCGATAATAAGGAGGAAAATAAGCGATGAAAAAAACAATCGTGTTCGTTTTGGCCCTGGCTCTTTTTGTCCCGATGGTGATGGCCTTTGGCGGGCCGGCACCGAAAGCGCCTGCGGCTCCGGTGGCCGAGGCTACGGTCTCTCTGGCTGAAAAAGTATTCCTGATCGATAACTTCGAGTCCGGCAGTATCAAGTCGCCGCGCGAGTGGTGGACCTTTGACCTGCCACAGGTCGAGGCGGTGGCTAATCGGGACCTCAAAGGGGGCAACGAACAGGTCGCTTCAGAGGTCGGTAATTTCTCCATGCTCCTTAACGGGGTGGCCAAGAACTGGTACGCTGGCGGCTGCGGCACTTATATTGCCAAGGAAGGACAGGACCTTAGCCGCTACAGCACTTTTACCCTGGATATCTTTGGCAACGGGCCCGGTTCCGGCACGCTGAAGATCGAACTGGCCGACGATGACAACAACAACTGGCAGGTCGAGCAGGATTCCGCCAAGAACTACGCCCTGACCCGGGATGACAAGTTCGCTTACGAAGTGAAAATCGACTGGAACGGCTGGAAGCGCGTGGCTATGCCACTGGCCGATTTCACCGATGAGAACCCGATGGTCGGCGACGACGTCTGGAACCCGGCGCAGACCACCGGCTCCGGCGGCTTACTGCAAGTTCAGTTCGTCGCCCTGGCCGGCTCGGAAAAGGGGAAGATCAACTACAATGTTGACAACGTTTCCCTGACGATGGGCCAATAAGGAAGGAATGATGTCCAGGCTGATCACTGGACTATTATTAGCGCTTTTATTCGTCGCGACGGCCGCAGCGGAGCTGCGGCCGTTCGGCGAGTTCTGGAACAACCTCGGCTATTACGATACCAATCTCGAGCGGAAAGGTTTTGCCTCGCTCCTCGGCCGGTTCGAAGGGAAGGTCGGGTTGGAACTCTTTGACAGCCCGCTCCAGGTCTATGGTACCTACTACGCGACGGCCGCCCAAAGCCCCGATTACTGGGATAACGCCGTTTATTACGGCCCTGGCATCCGTTTCCGGCCGCTGGCGAACCTAACAGGATCAAGCTGGCTGGACGAATGGCTGCCGGATGTGAAGGTCTTTTACGAGACGCTCAACTCCTCGTTTTTCAAGAACGCCGCTTCGGGCGAAGCAAATAAAAGAACTGATACCCGCTACGGTCTCGACCTCTGGCACGAGTGGAACCTCAATAATCCCGATTTGAATAACTTCTGGGGCGAGCTCTGGGCGAATTATTCTTCGCGCAGCACCAATTTCAGCTGGACCGATTTCCGAGGGACCATCCTTTATTTCCAGCCGAAGCTGGGCCGCCATATGGGGCGGGGGATCGAGCCCTACATCAAGGCCGATCTCACCACTTCCAGCCAGCCGGATTACTGGTTGAACGTCGCTGACTATGGCATCGGGATCCGCTTTGAGCCGTGGCGGCGGGATTATCCTTCGGGCGACTCGATCCTGAAAAAGTTCAAGATGTTCGCCGAGCTCCTCTCCGTCAATTATCTCAAGGACCGGCCGGCCGACCCCAACCTGACCGTCGAAAGAGACGCCCGCTTCGGCGTCGAATTCTCTTACGGCCGCTAAAATGTTCCTGGTAGTCGGCCTCGGCAACCCCGGACCGGAATACGCGGCGACCCGGCATAATCTTGGCTTCAAAGTGATCGAAGAATTGGCGGTCCGCCTTGGTTTGCAGTCGCTCAAGGAAAAGCACCATTCTTTAGTCGGCGCAGCCGAGCTCTCCGGCCATAAAGTGGTCCTGGCCCAACCGCAGACCTTCATGAACAATTCCGGGGCGGCGGTGCAGGGTTTGCTGAACTGGCATAAGCTCGACCGGAGCTCCTTGATCGTTATCTACGATGACGTTGACCTGGCGGTTGGCCAGATCAGACTGCGGGAAAAAGGGGCGGCGGGCGGCCATCATGGAGTCGAATCGATCATTGCCTCGGTTGCTGGTTCTGATTTTATCCGGGTCCGCGTCGGGATCGGCCGCGAGAGCCTCTCCGGAGATGTGGCCGACTATGTTCTCCAGCGGATCCCGCCGGGCGAACGGGAGAGCCTGGCCGAGGCGGTCATGACGGCGGCGGAAGCGGTCGAGGCGATCGTCCGAGACGGCCTGGCCGCGGCGATGAACAAGTACAACACTTAAATGCCTCTATCTAATATCCTCAAGACCATCGAGTCCTCCCCGTATTTCAAAGAGAAAATAGCGCGGCTCAAAGCTGGTGACCGGACCAGCTTTTCCGGTTTGGTCGGTTCGGCTAAATCGGTCTTAGCCGCGTTACTCACCGGGGAGGGGAAAGACCTCCTAATCGTTACAAGCAGTGCCCTCTCCGCCGAGCGTTTGGGCCGGGAGATCGAGCTTTTGACCGGGAAAATCCCTCTGGTCTTCCCCTCGCTTGATCTCCTGGAAGAGACTATTCTCCCCAGCAAGGAATTGATCGGCGAGCGGCTGGCGGTGCTCAATGCCTGGCGGGAGGGGAAGGGCTCTGCGGTCATCGCCCCGCTAAAGACGATGCGGCAAAAGACTAGCCGGGCTGTCGAGAGCCTTAAGTTATCAGGCGACCAGAATATCAGGATCGATACGCTCATCGGTAAATTGGTCGATCACGGTTACAAGCGTTTTGACATCGTTGGGGAGAGAGGGGAGTTCAGCGTTCGGGGCGGGATCGTCGATATTTTTCCGATCAATGCCGACCTTCCTGTCCGCCTGGAGTTGTTTGAAGATAAGCTGGAATCATTGCGCGAATTCGAACCTTTTTCCCAGCGGTCGGTCAAAAAGATCAACGAGACAGTCATCCTCCCCGCTTACGAGAAACCGGAGGTCAGGATCATTGATCTGGTCCCGGTGGGGGCGCTCGTCGTCCTCGACGAACCGTTGGAGCTTAACCGCCTGGCGGAGGACCTTGCTGCAGTTGCGCCTCGAGTCAGGGCGGAACTCTCTACGTTCCTGGCGGCCGGTGAAGAGCCGTTCTTTACCGCCGCGCCGAGCTATCTCGGCCAGCCGGAAACCTTGCCGGCCAAAGCGGTCATTGTTTCTAAGCATGCCCCTCGGCTCAAAGCGGAACTGCCGGACAAAGAGGTTTTTACCGGAGAGTTGAGGGGTGGTTTCAGCTGTCCGGGGTTAATGGTCGTGACCGACCGGGAGCTCTTTGGGGAAGAGCCGACCAAACGGCGTCCCGGCAAGGTGGTCAAAGAAGGAGTGGCGGAAAACCTCCTGGCCGACCTGAAGATCGGCGATTATGTTGTCCACGAGAACTACGGTATCGGGCTCTATCAGGGGATGAACGAGCTCGAGATCGACGGGGTCAAACAGGAATACTTGTTGGTCCAATATGATGATGAGGCCAAGCTTTACGTCCCGCCGCCCCTGGTCGGCCTCGTCGAGAAATACGTCGGCGGCAAAGAGTCGCGCCCGAGACTAAGCCGCCTCGGCACCCGCGATTGGCAGAAGACCCGGAGCAAGGTCAAAGAGTCGCTCCGCGACATGACCGAGGAACTGCTGCAGTTATACGCCCTGCGCCAGAAAGTTGCCGGAACCGCTTACCCGCCGGACGATATCTGGCAAAAAGAGCTCGAGGCGACCTTCCCCTATGAAGAAACTCCTGACCAGGCCAAGGCGATCGCCGCGGTCAAGGCCGACCTCGAGTCCCCCCAGCCGATGGACCGGCTGATCTGCGGCGACGTCGGTTACGGTAAGACGGAGGTGGCGATCCGGGCGGCGGCTAAAGCGGCCGCCGCCGGCAAACAGGTCGCTTTTCTCGCCCCGACCACCATCCTGGTCGAACAGCATTTTAACAATTTCCAGGAGCGCTTCAAGAACCTCCCTTATGTTGTCGAGATGCTCTCGCGCTTCCGGGCCAAATCGGAACAGACTGCGGTGGTCAAAGCGCTGGCTGAAGGGAAGGTCGATATTGTCATCGGTACCCACCGGCTCCTCTCGAAAGATATCAAGTTCCGGGAGCTCGGCTTGCTGATCGTCGACGAAGAACAGAAATTCGGCGTAACGCACAAGGAAAAGTTGAAGAAGCTGAAGGCGAGCGTCGACGTCCTGACCCTGACCGCTACCCCCATTCCCCGGACCCTCTATTTTTCCCTCTCCGGCGTCCGGGAAATGAGCCTGATCACTACTCCGCCGGTCGACCGCTCGCCGATCCGCACTTATGTCATCCCTTTTTCGGAGAATGTTATTCAGGAGGCGATCCGGCGGGAGCTGGACCGGGGAGGGCAGGTCTATTTTGTCCATAATTACGTTGAGACGATCGATGGCTTTGCCGCCAAAATCAGGCGCCTGGTCCCAGAAGCGCGGGTCGCGGTCGGCCACGGCCAGATGAAAGAGGCCGAGCTGGAGAAGACGATGCTTGGTTTCCTGGCCGGGGAATACGATGTCCTGGTCTGCACCTCGATCATTGAGTCAGGTTTGGATATAACGAATGTGAATACTATCCTGATCGACCAGGCGGCCCGTTTTGGCCTCTCCCAGCTCTATCAGATCAGGGGACGGGTCGGTCGCTCGGTAGTTCGGGCCTATGCTTATCTCTTTTACCAGCCAGAGCGGGAGATCAGCGAAGAGGCGATAGAGCGGCTCAAAGCGATCCAGGAATTCACCGCCCTTGGTTCGGGCTATAAGCTGGCGATGCGAGATTTAGAAATAAGGGGTTCCGGCAATCTGCTGGGAGCGCAGCAATCAGGGCATATCTATGAGGTCGGATTTGACCTCTACTGCGAGTTA
>Ga0265292_1002923_pt1 | contig 11099 bp, 10 predicted proteins | sample Munlanlewell296A_FD_189080 | JGI IMG/M metagenome (GOLD analysis project Ga0265292, IMG submission 189080) | Leachate microbial communities from a municipal landfill in Southern Ontario, Canada - Leachate well 296A | ecosystem: Engineered > Solid waste > Landfill > Unclassified | place: Canada... | reverse complement strand
AAATATTTTCCATTCGTGAGAAAAAAATCCGTAGTCCCCCCTGTCGAAATGTTTAAAAAGGATAATTCTTATTATCAGAATGTTACAGATACATAGCTGCAATGTGGGTTAACGTTTTTGTCATTGATTTTGATTGTTTGCCAGGCATAACCTAGTTTTCTGAAATGCAATTTGACTCCGATTCCAACAAGAAGCTCAACCTTTCCATCAGAACTTGTGGTTATAATTGTATCGGTTTTAGAAATTCTATAAATCCTCACATTCGTTAGAGCTGCTTGAGTAACATTGTCTTTAATGATTGCTTTGAATATGAAATCATTTTTCTGCCCAGATATCGAGGCATTGATTAGAAACAAAAAGATGTAGAGTTCTAACTTTTTCATGTAAATTAGGTTTAAAAATTGAAACGTGTAATTTTAAAGCCACCTTTGTCAAGAGTTACTGCATATACATTATTGTTTTTTTCATCGACACAAAATGAAATAATATCCATGTCTGCTATGAACGACTTTACATAGTTACCTCTCCAGTCAAATACTATTAATTTTCTTCCACCATAGGTATGTTTATTATTTTCCTCATAGGTTTTTCCAGAGTAAAGCATATAACAATATTTTTCACTTCCATAGGATGCTTTATAATTCATAATGCAATCATCATTGATATAAATTCTTTCTTTGTACTGTGCTTTAACATCATAAGTCTCATATTTTTTAATCAAGACTGGATGATTATTTTCAATTCGGTAGAACTCAAGATTATCACAGTAGGAACTCCCCATTGAAAAGAAATTGTTTTCTGGGTTAGCACAAAGGCTGCCTTGATAAATGATAAATCGGTCATTAGCATTCAGATTATTTCCGTTGAATGGATAATCACCATAAGATGCAACAAAATTCCCATTTTGAGAATAGATGTGGTATCGATTATCATCATAGATTCCAATCCCTATAAAACCTTTATTGTACATTTTAATTATTGCAGGTCGATCTTCAAAAAGGTACTTTTTATAATTCGTAACTTCATCATTAGATTGGATAATATCCATTATATTATATTCATATAGAATGCCTGATTGGAGTTGAAAGACATAGAGTTTTTTATTTCTTTCTGATGTAAACAGTTTCAATGGGACAATCACTTCTCCTGGTGCTCTTCCTTCATTTAAAAAGCGTCTAACAAACTGTTCATTTTTAATATCATATATAGTTATTGTTTGTTTATCATATTTATCATAAAATAACAATATACTATCAATACAAGAAATTTCGACTGGTTGGCCAACCAAACATCCAATTTCCAAATCTTTACCAAAAATCTGTTTTTCATTATGTGAAAAATCATTCACATTGTTACAGCTGTAGAGAATTAAAGAAATAAAAAATATATATTTTTTCATGGTACTAATTTTTAATAATTCATTATGAGAACAAAGAGGGTATGATTTAATATACCCTCTTTGCTGTATTCAATCGACCTTACTTCATCCTTGTCCATTAGGGCATTCCAACAAGTAATAACCGAAACAGTAACCGCAGAATTCAAGTGGACAATTTGTTGCACAATTTGGATATGCAGTACAGGTTATCTGTCCCAAAGCTTCAGCATTTGCAAATGCTATATCAATTTTGTCATTATTATTGAATGTTGGATTGACATTCAATGTAATGAAACTGACAAAAACCAAACTTATAATAAACGAAATAATTTTCTTCATAACAAAAAATTAGGTTAAAACTATGGTAGAGATCCTAATGCATTCTGCACTGGTTAATATCGGGAATCAGTGGGCTAAGTGAGCTAAAAATGCACTTGAGATACACTATTCTTACTCCGATTCAGGATGTTATTAATGCCCCTTATTTCGTTTTAATTTAACTTATTACAGAAAAGCATCTTATTTGATAAGTGTTCTTGGCAAGAGAATGCTTATAAGTAGGCTTTTTGTTCGCTAGAAAGAGTCATTTTAATTGTTTAATGGGAATAGGGGCAAATTTGTTACCCCGTTTTTCTAAGTTTTTTTCAACAATATCTCAATTTATACAAATTCTAAATTACATCGTGTAATTTTTCATCATCTCAGGATATATTGTAGCTTGGTAAATGAGCTTTGTTTTTTCTAAAGCATTACTACTCAATTGAAAATATTGTTATTATTGACCAACTTGAATATACTAAGTGTTGATGGCAATAAGCATGTGTTTTGCAGCCGAGATGGTTGTAAGGATGGCCCTGCAAAACTCTTGCGAGCGCGTTGGCAGATGTTCTCTTGCGGTTTTGGATGATGATCACAATTTAAAATTTGGCTGGTGTAATCGCGTACATATTTTGGGCGACCATCATTAACTCCCGGTGCAGAAACATGTTCGAAGACTTTGGTGCAGTGTCGCGGTACAATTTTAATCGGAGTCAGTAATTTGTCACGGTGCAGAAGTTCGCTGATGGGCAGTGGCGCGTATCCGGGTACAGCTCTCAGCAGGAATATTCTTGCAAGCAATTTTACAAAAACCGCAAAACAGAAATTTATCGTGTGGCAGGTTTTATTTATTATAGATCAGGAAAGAACTATCTCATTTCTGTAACAATCTCTGCTGTAAACCCTTACAGCTAACGGCTCGGTGGTTGCGGTAGTAAACGTTGGTGGCGCCGTCCGCCGTTACGAGCCCCGGTACTTTAGGCAGGAATTGTCCCGGCGGGCAAGCCACCATGGCGCATTTTTTGCCAGTCCCGGCGATCGAAAAAGTTGTCACGGTAAACGGATTTGTCCAGAGCCGGAAGAAACGAATTTGGCAGATAAGTGATAAGTTCTGTGTCAAGATTAAATTGTCACGGTGGCGAGCAAAAAATGTGACAAGTTTATTACCCCAACCATCCGGGTTAGCTGCTGGGCTTATTTTAAAATTGTCCCGTTTGCAGAAATTGTCACGGTAAATCAGCATTTTATAAGTCCCGGTATATAGCACTGATTTGTCACGCTGTTTGAAGTTGCTTTTAAGGAGAAAATCTATTTGTTTTTATCAACTGTTTATCATCAAAAATTATCTTAAAAATCCGATAACTATGAGTCGAAACCTGGCTGGCAAGTGTAATAAGCTAAGTTGCTGATTGTATATGTATACGCGCGCTTTACAGCTCATTACATTTGCCAGTGAGTTGCTGGCAAATTTTGAGTTTATCATTATGTAACAAGGTTTTATTCTTTAGGTGCCTGTCTCGCCGAGTGGCAGGGACGGGCTGGAAGGCTCTTTACGCAAACGCATATATTAATTTGTAGTACGGAATTTTATGTTTGCGTAATGTGCCTGACAGCAGCAGGGATGGTTTGGTAAGTGTGACTTTTTTTCAAAGGTTATGTCTTAGAATACGAAGGGATGATTTATTATATTTCAGATTTTTGCGAAAACATCATTACAAAAACATCTCAGACAACTTCTCTCGTTATATTCAGAACTTAATGGTTTCTGGCTTCCCTAAAAGCTTAATAGTCAAAAGTTGATCAAAAATACAACCCTTTTCAAAATAAAAATGTTGAAAAGAACGGGAATTATTCAATCAATGATTAGAATTTTTAACGCAACGAACTGAAAGTCCAAATTTTTTAAAAGTATAATCTCTTTTGACTTCACTATAATCAAATATAATGCTTGTCTGATAAGCTTCTGTGATTGAGCACTCTGTAGAAGTCCAAAAGAAACAGGTGTTTTTTAAAAGCCAATAAACGCCATTTTCATCCCTATAGCCAACTGGAAGATATGCTTCTGCAAACCATTCTTTATCTGTAGGTACATGCCACCCTAAGGGGCATAATTTCCCTGTCTCTACAGCGAACCAGTTGTACAAAGCTCCATAAAGTTTTCTATTATTTAACTCATCATTATTATACCAGCAATATGCGGGTTGAGATAATTTATTCCATTCAAGATTACTAGAAACAAACGGAATAAGAGTACCATCATTGAATTTGGTCGTTTTCAAATTCTCTGCCATCCAAATCTGGTTCCCAATTCTTAATGCAGAGTATATGTTCCCCTCAATGTCTGCCACGGTTTCAGGTTGAGCATTTAAGTTTGTTTGGATTAAGAGAATTATTAATATAAGCCATGGATTTGTTTTCATAAGGTTAAGTTTAAAGTTTATTATATTCAAGGAAATAGGTAATGTTTGTAAACATAATTATGACATAAAAATATTTTAAAGTGTAGCAATCTATATTGGAGTTTCAACCTTACATTATTTTCCTGAAATGAAGAAATAATTCTGTTTGTCTTCAAGTAACTTCAACGAGAATTAATTCCTTAATAATGTACTTGGCAAGGTCTTTTCATTAAAACGAGAGACTAAATCGCTAACGTTTTATAATTAATTGCTTACTAATTACAGATTGTCCATTATTTATTTTTACAAAGTAACTACCTTCTTTAAGGTTATAAACTGGGATGGTAAATTTATCCCCCATATATTTCTTTTGAGTTTGTAACATACCATACATATTATATATACTTACTTCATATATTATATTTTCATTTATAAGACTACTTTGTTCTGAATTTGATTTTGTAACAGTAATTGTAACTTCTGTTGAAGCAGGATTAGGGCTTAGTGAATAGTATCCATTATCATAAATGTCAATCCAAGTATAAACCATGTTACTTGAACCACAGCTGTTGGATGCTTGAACAGTGACTTGATAACCACTAGGGTAATAAAAATATATATTTGCACCACTATAATCTGGATAAAGATCAGCTGTGGGACTTACACTCCAATAATATGAAGCTTCTGCTAGATAATCCTTTGGTGGGTAAGCATTAAAGTAATATGAATTATAAATATATCCACTTAGTGGCCCACTTACATAATCAGTTACAGGAGGTCCTACCCAGACATCCTTCCTTAATGGATTAGGAACACCAGATATGATTGCCTCTATCCAGCCTAATTGACTACCATTAGATGTAACAGTACAACTGGAGTAATCGCTACTTACAATTGTAAGGTTAGTACTTTTAGTCCATGAAACAGTTGAACCAGGAGGAGTCCCATTTAAATAAAATGTAGTATTATTTGTGCATACTAATGATGGACCAGTAAGTGTTGGTGTGATAGTAGAGCCTATAATTATTGTAGATTGATCACTGGGTTTGAGACTATATAATAGGCTGACAGTTATACGATAATACTTTGTTGTTGCAGGAAGTAATGGATTATGCCAGTAAGTAGATGTGCCCGTTGCTGGAGAAGGTAGATTATCAGCTAAAAGAGAGTATGGCCCTAATGCACTTTCTGAAACAAAAATCCTTGCTGATTGGGTGTCAAGATAATCAAGCATGCTTCCAACATCCATCGGTGAATATGCGCTTGTTCTATTCTGTCCCCCAGCTTCTCGTGCTTTAATTTTATAATAGTATGATTTTGGCAGTAATACAGGATCACTCCAACTAATAAGTATTCCATTTGAATAGGATGAAGAGGCGGATACATTCTGTGGAGGCTTGATAGTTGGCCAGGCTTCACTATCAATCCATTCTGTTTCGTAGCATATTCCAATTTTTGTAAAAGTTCCGTATGGTGTAGTACTTCTGTAGACTTCAAAGAATATATAGGTCATATCATGAGGATATTCCCATGTAACAAAAACAGCATTGGTCTCAAAGTCAGAAGCAACAACATTTATTGGTGCTGGAAGAGCAACTGCGTTAATCTCGTTAAATGTGTTTGTCCAACAATATGGCATGGTCCCAAATGTCAATAATGACAATAAAAAAAGAAGTTTAAATTTTTTCATAATCAATAATTTTAAGATGAGATAGTAGAATAATTTTTAATTAAAAAAATTTTGCTGACATATTTTGATAATCACTGTCTGAAATCCTTTTTTCACTTAAACGTATATAACCTGTTTAAGAATCTGGTCCTTTATCTGTTCTTTTAAAGCATTCTTTGTTACCAGATCAATTTTTCGTCCAAAGGTTTTTTCCAGAAATATCTCCAGAGTGAAAAATCTCCAGCCAATCGGCCTTTCAAGTTCAATCAGAATATCAATATCACTGTTTTCTGAAAATGTATTGTCAGAGAATGAACCAAATAATCCAATCTCCTTTACTGAATAGTCCTTCTTTAAAATAGGTTTTAGCTCTCTCAGTCTTTCTAATATGGCATTTTCTGTATTCATAAGTCAAAGATAATGAATTTTTTGCTTGAGATGAGGTGGAAAATTACCAGAAAAATTCATAACCTGTTTAAACGGAGATTTTGGACTAAAGTCCACAAACGACTCACTTCGTCAATTCATGTTATACTCCCGTCTGGTCAGTCACATAAGTAATTATTGTTTAATGCGTTGATAGATAAACTTATATACTACTTAAGCCCAACTTTTTGCTTTCACTTTTCATAATAAAATTAAACAAAAAATAATTATAACAAACTGTAAAATCTCTTCTTTTTTGGGAGATTACATATAATAGCTTCAGCCCGGTATTGAAATCGGATTGAACTACTTTGTTGGCAAAGATTGTATAAGGAGTGATTACTATCTTTCAACAAGCAAAATTAATTCATCAGGATTGTATTACTGTCTGCAGGTCAGTTCCCGAACCTTGGATTTACCACATTATTGTAGATGGATCCGAAAGTATAAGTGAATCCAAAACTGGTATAATACTGATAATCTGTTGCCTGCATTTTTCTTCGGAGCAGGGCGTCCTCGAGAGTGGCATTTCCGAGAGGAAGAGATATCTGGTCGTGGACAAGAGCGACACTTCCCATGATTGTGAACGAAAGTCCTTTAATTATTCTCAGGTTGGCACTTGTATAAAGGCGAAGGTTATTATATGACCAGTCGACAAAATAATTACTCCAGGTAAGCGTTGAACTCACTGAACCCCATTTCTGAATAACCGACAAAGATGCAGACAAGTATTGGCGAGCCAGTGTTTCCTTAAGTTTATTGCGCGTGGTTTCTTCAAAATAATTGTTGATTTCCAGCCCAACCTTGTATAAAAGCCGTAATTGATGGCGTGTTGATTCAGAATAAGGGAAGATGTCATACTCAATTCCCGGCATGATCTTTACATTTAGATCATAGTTGCTGTAGCTTGATATCTGTATGTTTGTTGACCCTCCGGCTGACCAATGATCATTAATGCTTTTTACATAGGAGAGATCTAAATATTCGTTGTGGCTGCTGCTCCTGTAAACCAACGTATCAAGATATACATTCTTATTGTTTTGCAGATCTATGCCAATGCTTGATTGGAACTTGGATTTTTCAGTGATCCTGTTTGCTGACAAGGTTCCATACATGTAACCATAATTGTAAGTTTTTTGTCCGGAAGAATAGGCATACAGACTTGCACTGTATACCCAGCTGTTCCAATTATCGGATGATACAGTTTCTGAAAGGGGTTCACTGAAACTGATATTCATATATTTCGAAAGGGGCGTTTTAGCAACATACCGCATTAATCCCATCTTAAGTGTTTGAACCTCTTTTATTCTTGTTTCATCCTGAGTTTCATCAGGAGAGGTGACAAATGAAATTGTATCGCGCATTCCGGTATTCTCGTTCTGCCCGACGAGAAAAAAGGTAAATTCCGATCCCCCGGAACCGGTTCTCTGAACAGTTGAGATAATATAAACCCCGGCATCTTTTATATCTCTTACATAGTTAACATAAGGGATTTCTTTGCGGATATAATCATTGGCGTTCATGAAAACATTCAGGGCATCCTTTCGTAATGTATCAGATTGAGAAGCAGTTTCCTGAGAAAATACTCTGAAAAAAAAGATTGTCAGAGCAATAAGCATAAATATTCTTTTCATGGTTGGTTAAATAGTTAGTAAATTAAAACAGAAACGAAGATATACAAAGGATTATTATTTAACATATAAAAATTCATGTTTAGCAAATGGTTAACGCAGATCAAAGAAAAAATCCGGCACCGAAGAACGAATACCGGATGTCATCGAAGAAATCAGGAATGAAAAATCAGAAATTATTTTTGTTTAGCTGCTTTTTTGCTCACCGCTTTAAGTCCCTCATCCGTTAATACAAATGAACTGTACCCGGATTCCCATCTGGGCGAGTCAGAATATTCTTTCTCTTCAAAATTATTATATGAATGCAAAAGATTCTCTACGCCTCTGTCAAATTTTAAAATGGTACCTTCAGGGATGTAAAGGTTGATGCCAACATTATCGGCAGCCCATCTGCGTCCTGCAGGGATTGTAAAATATTCATCAAGCAGAAGGGTGTCACCATTGACACTGTAATTGTACTTCAACTCTTCGGTTTTTTTTATGGCATCGAGCCTGGTCCGGCCTGATGAACGCTTCCTTACTTCAACTCTTGTAACATCATCATCAGAGCTGTTTACGTTTAAATAAGGACGAATATAGAGCTCTTTCTTTTCCTCATTTATAAAAACACCATATCCCTCATGCGGAAGAGTAAACTCCTTTTCAAATTTCAGGTCAGCAACTTTATGGTCCGTCATTAGGTAAAGAGTATCGGGTGTGTTGGGCAGGATATTCTGAGATGATGTTTTGGCTGACTCGGCAAAACTGATCCCTTCATTGAAAAGGATTATTGAAAGGGCTGCAATGGTCATTACCCATATGACCAGGCCAACCAGGCTCAATACACCATCTTTTGCTTTGAACCACAAGATCATTTTGACACCCCAGTAGATCATGGCCAACATCGGTAAGGCAACTGCAATTATTGTCAATGCTATTATCCAGGGAGCAGTTGCAGGGTTCACAATATAGTTCAGAAAATCGGGGAAATAGATAAGGTGCATTCCAAACGCATCGGTCGAAAAAGCTCCGGGGTATTTAAAGACAAAAACAATCACAAAGCTAAGAATGGCAAGAAATCCTGTAAGCACTAGCGCAATACCAATAAATATGAGGAAGATGCGCAAAATAATATAGCACACCCGGCCTATTGCCCTGAAAACCTCATTAAAAGCATTACCAACTCCTGAGGTGTTGTAATATCCTGTATTGTACAAAGGAGCGCTTATGGCAGTGGTTCCCTCACACTGTCTGTTCTGCGACAGGGCTGAATGATACGCATTACCGTACATTTCTCTTTTACGGACATCTGTATTGGCCGGGGGGAGTGCGATCCACAGAGCGATGTAGACAAAAAATCCAACTCCGAAAAATACTGCAAAAAGAACAAACAGAATCCTGAACAGTACGGGGTCAGTATTCAGATAGGCTCCTATACCACCGCATACACCGCTGATAATTGAATCGTCGGGATTACGGTACATCCTTTTTCTCTGAGCAGAATAAACTGGGGGTTCTGTTTCACTTTCATTATGATCAAAATCTTCAGGTTTGCCGATAATTGAAATCATAGCATCAACATTCTCCTTTGAGATGACTCCGGCCAAACCCTTTTGCGACTGAAATATTTCAGCAATTCGCGATTCGATATCCTCAATTGTTTCATGTCCGCCCCGGACATTTCTGAAGCGGTTATTAATTGCCTGAAGGTAATCGCGCAGTATCCGGAAAGCCACCTCGTCAATCTGAAACAGAGTTCCGGCGATATTTATATTTATAGTCTTGTCCATTATTTTCAGTTTTAAATGGTTAATAATAGGTCACCTGGTTCTGATCAGATTGACTGATTCAACAAGCTCCCGCCACGATTTATCGAGGTCGGCCAGGTAGGTGCGACCTTCCATGGTAAGTTCATAATATTTGCGGGGAGGGCCCTGTTGCGATTCTTCCCAGCGGTAGCTGAGCAATCCGGCGTTTTTTTGCCTGGTCAGTAACGGGTAAAGGGTGCCTTCAACCACAATTACCTCAGCCTCTTTAAGTTCCTTTATTATGTCGCTTGCATAACAGGAATTCCTGGATATTACCGATAAGATGCAATATTCCAGTATCCCTTTGCGCATCTGTGCTTTTGTGTTTTCTAAATCCATGATATGTAATTTTTATAATTTACACTTCAAATAGTTAAAATTCCATATATGCTACAGTTTCATATTCTTTCTGACTGTATCAAATTCTTTTTTTACTGATTCTTTAATGTTGTGGATATTAACCGGGTTGCCTTTCATCTCGATTTTCTGAGCTGTGGTTTTTGCTTCAGGAATTACTATATAAAGTATAAGATAGACTAAAACTCCCAGTCCACCGCCAAGGGCAAGTGCGACAAAAATAATCCTGACAATTACCGGATCGATACCCCAATAAGCGCCCATCCCTGAACATACGCCGCCTATCACCCTATGGTCGGTATCGCGGTACATCCGATGATAGCCGGGCGATGAAAACTTATCGCGGGCTGATGGTCCGTCATTGTCAGAAATATCTTCAGGAGTTCCTAACACGGAGATAGCCTGATGGACATCCTCAATGTCTATTACCTGTTTATAGTTGGTAATCTTGGTGCGGAATAGTTCCGCCATGCGGGTCTCGATATCTGAAAGGATCTCAGAGGAGCTCTCTTCTCCTGCAAAATGAAGTTCAAGATTTTTTAGATACCTCTTTAGTTCGGCGTATGCATCTTCGTCGATGTTGAAAGAATATCCGCCGAGATTAATGCTTACTGTGATTTTCATAGTTCTGTTTTATTTTTACTACCGTTTAATACATGTAACATAACAATACAAAGATATATATAAAAATATATACTATGCAATACATAGTACTAAAATAATGCAATTATTTTTATAAATATTTTTGTTTTGGGAGGAAAACCCCTCTGTCCTGCCGAAGCGGGACATCTCCCCAAAAGTGGCATTTCATTTGGGTAGGAGAACCCCTCTGCCGCTTCGCGGCATCTCCCCCAGGGGGGAGAAGATTCTGTTCTATTTAGTTGAATTACACTTATAAGGAGCCAATCCAATATAAAATTTCAAACTCCAAACCTGCATTCCGCCAACTAATTTCTATATTTATCAAAATATTATTTAAGGATGAAGAAGAAATATAAATGGGGCATCCTTGCTCCCGGGAAAATGTCGGCTAAATTTACGAGGGGGCTAATATTGCTGGGGAACGTTGAATTATATGCAGTTGGTTCTCGTGATCTCCAGCGCTCGAAACAATTTGCCGAAGAGAACGGGTTT
>Ga0265292_1002922_pt1 | contig 11107 bp, 7 predicted proteins | sample Munlanlewell296A_FD_189080 | JGI IMG/M metagenome (GOLD analysis project Ga0265292, IMG submission 189080) | Leachate microbial communities from a municipal landfill in Southern Ontario, Canada - Leachate well 296A | ecosystem: Engineered > Solid waste > Landfill > Unclassified | place: Canada... | reverse complement strand
GCCCCTACAGTAGAATAATAATATTGTAAAAAGTTTTTATCGAATTTTCACCGCGTCAGAGTCCTTTCGCTTCGCTCGGAGACTCTGACGGAGCATCCTAATTGTTTGGGAATATAAAGAGTAGAGAGATTTAAGATTTTGATTTATGATCTATGATTTATGATTCATGATTTGTAAAAAATTGATAAACAATCAAAAATAGTATAAAATAAAGAAACGAAACGCTAATTAAATAATTAGTCCAAATAGTTTATGAATTTGTAAAATTATTTTGTAATGATTTTATGACTTAAATTTATATCTTTTTGGCATACGAATATGGCTAAACAATTTACAGATGCAAATTTTGCGGAAGACGTAATGAAGGCTTCCAGTGATAAACCAGTTTTGGTGGATTTTTTTGCGCCGTGGTGTGGACCATGCAAAATGCAGGGCCCGATCGTTGACGAAGTCTCTGATTTAATGGGGGATAAAGCGATTGTAGGAAAATTAAACACTGAAGAAGCACCGACAACAGCTAGTGAACACAATGTAATGAGCATCCCTACTCTTTTGGTAATTAGAAATGGAAAAGTTGTCGAAACTATGGTGGGCATGCAAACCAAAGAGACTTTAGTAGAAATCCTCAAGAAACATATATAGAATATTGACCCCTTTCACCGAAAGGGGTTGATTTATTATGGATTTTTATTTTCATTAGGTGTATAATAAAGTTATCCCCATAAATAAAGGACTTTGATCCTGATAGTAGCGGGGATTTATTAAAAATAATTTTTAAAAAAACACTATGGCAAAAATGACAAAAGCTCAATTGCTAGACAATTTAGCAAAAACAACCGGTTTAACAAAAAAAGATGTCGCTAACGTTTTAGACAGCGTAGCAACATTGGCTTACAAAGAAGTTAAAAAAGGTGGTGAATTCGTTTTACCAGGATTTGGTAAATTAGTAAAAGCAAAACGAAAAGCTCGAATGGGACGAAACCCAGCTACTGGTGAAACTATCAAAATTGCAGCGAAAACTGTAGTTAAATTCAGATTAGCGAAAGCAGCAAAAGACGCAGTACTTTAAATTTCAGAGAAAATAGATTTAAAAAACTTCCGAGATAATTCTTGGAAGTTTTTTTGTTAGGCGATCGGTTAGGCAGTTAGGTTATTAGGCGGTTAGGCTCTAGCTTTTAGGCTTTAGGCACGTAGGAACAGAGCACTGCTCTGTTCGATTGGTGCGATTTACGTATCTTCACGATTGAACAGGATACTGCCCTGTTCCTACGTGAACGCCTAGCTGCCTAGAGCCTAATAGCTAACGGCCTAGTCGCCCTAGTCACCCCTCTTCCATTCTTCCACATATTGACCGACGCCGAATTGGTTGAATTTGTTTTTTAATTTTGTATTTGAGGATAGGAAATCTACGACTGACATGAAATCAATTTTGTAACGATTGCCGTTGACGCTGTAACGAATCTTTTTTTCTTGAATGGCCCGGCGGATGGTTTTGGTTGTGACGCCACCCATTTTTGCAGTTTCAGAAACAGATAACCAAAGAGTATTCGCCACTTCAGGTGTCGATGCTTTTGGATAACCATGGATTTCGTTTACTTCGTGGATCATTTTTATTTATAAAAAGATTGAAATATTAAAATATAGAAAAATTATTTTATATAGATTTTGGTTCGGTTGTATTATGATTGTTTGGGGTGGGGAAAATTAACAATGTCGATTTCATTCTTGGGGATATTTTAGGGTTTAAGTCTATACCCTTTATGGACTTAAATATGATTTTGCCTTCTCATCTTTGCATAAAATGGGAAAATAATCAAGAGAGTCTGAAGTCTCATGAAACTATTGATTTACCCAATCAAATATGTTAATATTTTAGTAATTATGCCAAGATTTGGGGAAATCTAAATTTTTGGTGTTTTTTACTCTGCTAACCTCGAAAGAAGGGGGACGGAATCCCGCAGATTTATTCAAGTATTATAGAAGAACTATTCGGGTGCTTTATAATCCTAATACTATCACCGCCACGGCGGGATCCCGCCCACTAAAATTCATGGTGGCGGGACAAATGGCATCCGAATATTACAAATATTGCTAATTTTAGTAATTTTTTTGTTATTTTTTGGTTTGTTTGTATTAATTTGTATAAACATAAACCGAAACATCCGAATATTTAATATTTTGCTAATATTAGTTACTATATTATAATATTTGGACAATGTAAAAAATCCCCCCAACCCCTTTATCAAGGGGGCATGACTTAGAAGCCCCCAGGATATGCGGGAGTGTGGAGGATTTAATTCCGAATAATTATATATTTGTAATATTAGGATAAATTTGTATTATTTGGATAAAAACATTTGTAGCATTTGGATATCATTTGTAGTATTCGGATTATAAAGCAAAACGGCTCAACTGTAACAAAATGTTACTATTTACGTATTATTAATTAGTGGTTCACACATACCTAAAATGACCAACAGGAATTTAAAGGAAAAAATCTTATATTTACGTTTAAAACAAAAGGATAAGGAGGCGTTTATTGAAGCATATGATTTGTATCTTGATGACATCTATCGTTTTATATTTTTTAAAGTAAGCAACAAAGAAGAAGCTGAAGATTTAGCTTCGTCGGTTTTTCTGAAAGCCTGGAATCATATTCAAAATAATAGTATTAGTGATTTTAAAACTTTAAAAGCATTATTCTATAAAATCGCTCGAAATTTGGTAATTGATTATTACCGAAGCAATGCCAACAAAAAAGATGTTAGTATTGATGGTGATGAAAATTGTTTGAATATTCCAGATGAACGGCAAGACCTATTAGCAAAAATTGATAATTCAAATGACTTCCAAAACGTCCGTGAAAAGATGCTGGATCTGAAAGAAGAATACCGAGAGGTTTTGATTCTGAAGTATGTCAACGAGTTGTCCATCACAGAAATTGCTAATATATTAGACAAGACCAAGGGCAATGTCCGAGTTCTAGTCTACCGAGCTTTGAATGCTTTACGAGGAAATGTAGAAGAAAAATAACTTAGGCACTAGGCGTTTAGCTATTAGGCCCTAGTAAAAAATAATAACAATAAAATGAACGAGAAAGAAATTTTAAATCAATTGAATAAATTTCAGAACGTGAAACCCGATGATGCTTGGAAGAAGAGCAATCGGGATATTTTGCTTTCCCAAATTTCTAATTCTCAAAGTAAAAATGTTGAGTTTTCATGGTTGCAAAATTTCCGTATGCAAATGCAAGCTTTGACTAATCTTTCCCAACCGGCAATGGCGGTAGTTTTGATTATGCTTTTCATCGTTTCTGGCGGAACTTTCGGACTACGAGCATCAAAGGACACAAAACCTGGTGATTCATTATATATTGCAAAAATTATCAGTGAAAAAGCTCAATTAGCAGTGGCTTTTGATCAAGAAAAGAAAATGAAGCTGGGAATGCAGTTTGTCGGCAATCGTGCGGATGAGCTTTCTCAGGTTTTGGCAAGCAAATCTAGTGAGACAATGTCAGAAGCGGAAAAACAAGAAGTTAATGAATTAGTAAATAATCTAAAACAAGAAATTAAAAATGTCGCTCGACAAGCCGAAAAAAATCAACCGGTTGCAGTAATTGAAGAACCTGTCGAAGACGAAGGAATGGTTTACACCGCTGGTTCTGGCCGAACCGAAAATGGCGTTCAAGTTTCTGAAAACCCACAAGCCGTTGCTAGTAGCAGTACCCCAGTCATAGAAACAAACCCAAATACAATCCTACAACAAGCCCGAGAATTATTAGATCAAGCAAATTACGACGCTGCAATCTCTAAACTAGAAGAAGCTGGAAACGCAGTAAATGCGGAGAGCGGGGAAGTGAAAGGGGTTGAGGCTAGTAGTACGGAAGAGGTGAAATAATGGCGGTAATAATACGCCGTGGTGGAATAATTACAGGGGTAATGCGGATTAAAAAAGTTTTTAAATTTCTAAATTATAAATTATAATTTCTAAACTTTCTAAGCTTGATAATTATTTCATTGAAAAATTGTTTGAAAATTGAAAATTGAAAATTGAAAATTTATAATAATGTAGAATAATCCCCCCTCGCCCCCTTTATCAAGGGGGAGGTAACATATATAGTGCCTACTTCTTAGTAAGTTAAAATAAATTTGCTGAGAAGTCTGCATTAGATTCGTTTAGTACAGACGACCAAGCCCTCTGGTTTATGCCGGAGGCGAGGCTGACATCAAGGTCGATGCTCGAAAGAGTAGTCCGCCCCTTAAAATAAATTAAATGAAAGATTTTTTGGAAATATGATCGCATTCCTTTGGGAATCGTTTCGTAAATCAGCAAAGCTTTTATTCCTGCCCCAGTTTTTGCAAGTTTAGTCTTGCGGAGCGGGGCGAATGAAAAAGTCTTCGCTTGTCAATTCTTTTTCTCGTTAGTTTGCAAAAACTGGGACGGGAGAAGCGGGATTCCGGCTGATTTGCACAACAAAATTATTTCTTAAAAATCTCAACAATGTTTGGTTATGATTATCTTTGTACAAGGACTAATCTAATCAAATAGACAATATTTTTCTTATGAAAAAATTACGCAAAGCTTTTATTATCAGCGTAATGTCAATCACAGTTTTGTCAACAACAATGTTTGCTGTACCAATGCAAGTTGGTGCTGCTGCACAAGCTGGTGATTTGATTAAAATGGATGGTTTATCATCTGTTTACTACCTAGGCGCTGATAACAAAAGATACGTTTTCCCTAATGAAGCTACATATTTTTCATGGTACTCTGATTTCTCAGGTGTTGTAACAGTTCCACAAGCGGAATTGGAATCATATCCTTTAGGAAAAAATGTTACTGTGAGACCGGGTACAAAGTTGGTAAAAATTACAACTAACCCAAAAGTTTATGCTGTTACAACTAACGGAATGCTTTTAGCAGTTCCTGATGAAGCTACAGCAAAAGCTCTATACGGTGACATGTGGGCAAAGAGAGTAGTTGACGTGGCAGATTCATTCTTCCAAAACTACACTATTAGCACAAACACTGTAAGCGCAACTGCTTATCCAGCTGGATCTTTAGTTAAATTCGGCACTGATGCAACTGTATATTACATTGCAGAAGACGGAACAGCACGAGCAATTTCTAGCGAAACTGTAATGTCAGCTAATCGATTCAAGATGAGCGACGTTATTTCTGCTACAATTGCTGCTCCTACAACAGGAACTTCTATCACTGGTGCTGAATCAGCATTAACTGATACTGCTTCTGGTGCAGGTGGCGTTGCTAACGCAGGAACAGGCGTTTCTGTTTCATTATCTGGCGATACAGCTGCTTCAGCTAGTTTGCCTTCACTATCATACTTAGTTCCATTCATGAGCGTTAACTTGACAGCAGCTGCTGACGGTAACGTAGTTGTAAACGAATTATCATTTGCAAGAACAGGAACTGGTGTTTACACTGATTTTGATGGTGGTTATTTGTACGTAGGTGCAGATAGATTATCAACAAAGAAATCTGTAACAAGTGACAATAAACTTGTTTTCACTGCTTTGAATTTAAATATTCCAGCAGGAACAACTAAGACTGTTACTTTGAAAATGAATGCTACTGATGGTGCTAATTCAAGTCACGCTTTCAGATTAGATTCTGCAAGTTCAATCGCAACTAATGGTGCGGTTGTAAGTGGTTCATTCCCTATTACTGGTAACACCATGTCTTTTAATTCATCTGTAAATGCAGGTTCTATCGTTTTCGATGGTGCAGCTGCAGCTAGTATCAACAAAAAAGTTGGTGAAACTGGTGTTATTTTAGGTGAATTTGATATGGAAGTTGGTTCTGGTGAAGATGTGTATGTACAAAGCTTGAATTTAAAACAAGCTGGAGATGCTGCTGCAAACGCTGTATCTAACATATCAGTTGAAATTGACAATGTAACAGTCGCTACTGGCTTAACATTGGATGCTGATAAATACTTGAAGGTAGTATTTGATACTGCTTACAAGATTGAAAAATCAACAAGCGTTACTGTAGTTATTCGTGGTGATATCGTAACTGATATTAACAAGACTGTAGCTTTCATTCTAAAGAATGACGGTGATGCAGTTATTACTGGTTCTGCTTATGGTACTAACTATAGCCCAGCAATCACTCGTTCAGATTTTGACGCTACTACTGAAGTTAACCTAGTTACTATCATTGGTTCAGATATCGATGTATCATTCGACGGTCCTTTAGCTTCAGATATCAAAGATAATACTAAAGATGTAGTATTAGCTAACTTCAAAATCAAAGCTAACAGTGAAGATGTTAATATCGACACTTTAACTGTTTCTTTGACAGAAGGAAGCACAGGCACAGTTGTAAATCTTGATAACATTGAAATGGTAGATGCTTCTAATAATGTATCTTACACTGTTTCAGACCCAACAGCTTCTACAACATCTGCAATCGCTTTAGAATTTGAGAATATCTTCTTAACAAAAGGTACTCAATATAATTTCGTTATCAGAGGTGATGTTCCAGATGCAGTAACAGCAGGTAATACTTACGCTGTAAGCATTAACTTTGCTTCTGGATTCACAGCAAACTTCCAAGATGCTGACGAAACTGCAGTTGCAACATCTAATTTATCATCAAGCAGTTTGACTGGTAAAACTATGACTGTTGCAGCACCAGCTGTAACTATCGTTCCAGTTGTAACAAGTAATGCTACTTATGTAGAAAATACTGATAAAGTATTACTATTCAAGGGTAAAATTACTGCTAATGCTGTTTCAGATTTGAAGGTCAGCAAATTGAGCTTCACTGAACTTGGTTCAGCTACTAACATTGGTGATGGTTTTGAAAGACTATACCTATACGTAGGTGATACCATGAATACTTTGCTAGATGATGAATCTTCATTGTCTACAGCTTCTGGCGTTGCATTCACAGGCTTCAATTTGACTGTTCCTAAAGGAACTTCAAACGGAGTTTATGTTACAATCCGTGGTGATGTGAAGAACAACCCTACTGCAACTACTTATGGTTTTGGTTGGGATACAGATGATGGTGATTACACTATCAAAGATTCTGATAACACAAGTTTGACAACTATTGGTCAAACAGGTGGAATCAGTCAAACAACTACTATTTCAGGCGCAGGTACATTTACAATGGCTTTTGATTCTAATTATACTGGAATCAATACAACTTATAAGAATGTATTAGCAGGTTCTGAAGTTATGGTTGGCAGAATCAAATTAACTGCTCAAAACGAAGATGTGAAGATCGAAGATTTCACACTTACAAATGAAGTTTATGGTTCAGCTGATTCTAACGATATTGCTTACTTGAATTTGTATAGCAATGCTGAGATGACAACAAAAGTTGGCACAGCTACTTTGGACGCTTCAAAACGTGCAGAATTTGCTGATGTAAACATCACAGTTACAACTGCAGCTTCTAAATATCTTTATATTGGTGCTGTTGTTAAAGGTATTAATTATTCTACTGCTAATATGTCAGATGCGACTGCAACTGCAGGTAGAACAATTAAACTAGACATCGCTTCTTCTACTGGTTATGCAGTAAAAGCTTTGGGTGTTTCAACTGGTGATGAATTATCAAATACTGGTGTTGCTTCATCAACACAAACTAATACATCCACAATCATGGGTGCTGTGATTTCAAACATCACAAGTGCTTTTGCAAATGGTTTATTAGCAAACGGTACTGCTAAAGATATCTTCAGCTTCAAGGTTACTGTTCCAGAATCATCAAACTTAGACTATGATATGTCAGAGTTAGGTGCTAAATTGGCAACAACTACCTTCACTGTAGCTACTTCATCTGGTGTTACTCTATCTACTTTCTTAGTTCAGAGAGTTGGTGGAAACGATGGTGAACAAGCAGCTATTGGCGAAGCATCTGCAACAACTATGGGTTCAGGCACATTTGTAATCAACTTTGCTAATACCTATGGTACTGATCAAGATTTGATCGTTAAACCAGGTGAAACTGCTGAATTCATAATCAAAGCTACTGTAAGTGGCGTTGATGCAAACGATTCATTGCAAGCAACACTAGAAGGTTTGACAACTAATGTTAACTACACTCACAACGCAACAACTGTTCGAGGTACTGATGGTGCTGACACATCTGCTGTCTACACATATTTACCAGGCGTAACTTATGTTCGTGGTGGTTCTTTGACAAACTAAGATTTTCTTCGGAAATGAATTAGTTCGTTAAACGAATTTAAAAATCCCACCCTCGCAAGGGGGTGGGATTTTAATTTACGTTTTTGTTGTGATTACGTGTTTGTTTTTATAATCCTAATACTACAAATGGTATCCGAATACTACAAATAAATTTATAATCCTAATTCCGCCAGCTGGCGGAACAAATGATATCCGAACCTGCCTGCCGGTAGGCAGGTATTACGAATTATAAGGAAGTTTATTTTTTATTATTACGAATGGGTTTTTTCTTTTGTGCACGTCTTTCTTGCACAGCGCCTACCCCGCCTCTCGCGAGAGGCGGGGTAGGCGCTTTTCGTGGGATATTGGGAGGTTAGATTGTTATGTGTGGCTTGTGACGTGAGATGTGATATGTGAATCTCGTTGACACAAATCTACCCTCTGATATAATAAAAACATAATAAAATTAAACAAAAAATCATTATGTCGCAAAAAGTGTATTTGTATATTTTGAAAACAGGAATTTATTTATCTTTAATTTCGGTTTTTTTGGTTTCCAAAAGTTTATTGTTCCCGTACATTGCTACGAAACAAATTTATTTCAATATCCTGATTGAAATTTTGATGGTTTTTTGGTTGGCGTTTATTGTTAAATTTAAAGAATATCGGCCGAAAGCTTCTTATATCACTTATGGATTGGGGGCTTATTTTCTGGTGGTTTTAATCAGTTGTTTCACTGGAGTTGATTTTGGTTTGAGTTTTTGGGGTGACGTCGAACGAATGTTAGGATTTTTTCATATCTTCCACTTTTTCTTATTCTATCTAATCTTAATCACAATCATGAAAGATTGGCGAGATTGGAAAAAATTATTTATCGTTTCAGTTATCTTTGCCAATCTGGTCAGTTTAAACGGAATTGGCGGGAATCCTTTTAGTACTATCGGCAACACTGCTTATGTTTGTGGATATTTGATTTTTAATATTTATTTCGCTTTGATTTTGTTCTTCAAAGAAAAAGACAAATCATTTCGTTGGTTATATATTGCGGCTTTGCCCTTGCAATTAGTTGCGTTTAAAAATGCGGATTCATCAGGTGCTTTTGTCGGTTTAGGTTTTTCAGTTTTAGTTTTCTTTTTTCTTTATGGCATTTTGTGCGAAAACAAAAAATTGCGAAAATATACTTTGTCAGCTGGAGCGATTGCTTTGATATTGGTTATATTACTTTTTGCTAATAAAAATACAGCCTTTGTTAATAATAATTCGCTACTAAGTAAAGTCAACGAAATTTCTTTGCAAAAAAATACCTTTCAAACTCGTTTGATATCATGGAAAGCAGCGGGGAAGGATTTTAAAAATCATCCGCTACTTGGCACGGGTCACGGAAATTATGCGATAATTTTTGATAAATATTTTGATTCAAAATTTTATTCTTACACTAGCTCGGAAACCTACTTTGATCGCGCTCACAATAATTTGATTGACATCGCCTCGACGACTGGTTCATTGGGATTATTGACCTATCTTTCAATCTTTGTTGCGGCTGCCTACTACTTAATTCGCGGGTTTTATGAAAAGCGAATCAAATTGATTGATTTCACTCTCGTGTCGTGTCTAGTGATAGCCTATTTTGTCCAAAATTTGGCCGTATTTGACTCTTTAGTGACGTATATGGGTATTATGATGGTTCTGGCATTTATCTACTGGTTATACGGCGAATATGGGGGAATTGGCGAAAATATAGCTCAGACTGCAGGCAAGGCCAAAAGACAGATTTTTGGGGATGAACAGGGTGAGCGAAATGAGCTTTTGGTGCTGGTTTTTGCTGGTATTATTTCGTTGACGATTATTTACCAATGCAACGTTTTGCCATTGCAGGTATTAGTCGGAACGATTAACGGTCATATTGCGTATCAACAAGGGGAAGTCATGAAATCTTTTGAAATTTTTAAAAATGCTTTAGCAATCAAAACTGGTTTAAATCGTGATGCGAATACAATTTTTATCAGACTTTTTTCAGAAGATATTGATCAACTCAAGAAATTAAATCGAAATCAGGCGCAGGAAATTTTAGATTTAGGGATTAAAAAAGCGGAGGAAAATGTGGCGCTAAATCCGGGGGACAGTATGAGTCAAATTATGCTTTCACAAATGTTAGACTCAGCGGCACGCTACAATACCGATACCTATGCTAAGTTTATTGAATACTCTGATCGTTCATTGGTGGCAGTTGATAATTCTATCGCGGCTAGTCCGGGGCGCGCGACAAATTATTTCTTCAAGGCCCAGATTTTAGCGAATCGTGGTGACCGTGAGGGGGCTTTGAAAGTTTTGGAACATGCAGTAAGTTTAAATGATAAATATTCAACTAGTCAATGTTATCTAGCGAAGTTTATGTTGTTTTTTGAAAAGCCAGAAGCGGATATTTATCGAAATATGGACCTATGTTTAGATTTGGAAGGTCAAGTTGATTTAACCGCGGATATACTTCGTCGGATTGCGAATCATTATATCGAAGCTGGTGATTTTGTTCGAGTTGAAAAAATTATTATGGAGTTGACAAAAAAAGAGCCGGGAAAGATTGAAAATTGGGTAAATCTAATCAAGCTTTATGGACAAATGGGGGAAAAAGAGAAGGCAAGAGCGGCGGCGGATAAGGCGATTGAGTTGGATTATAGTGTGAAGGAGTATGCGGAGCAGTATGTGGAAAGTATTGATTAGGGCGGTAGGGTTGTAGGACTTGTAGGGTTGTAGGGTTTTGATAATTGATGGTTGACTTTTAAAAAGAACGCATTTTTTGCGTTCTTTTTGATTTTTGAGATCGTTGGGAGCATTGGGATTTTTGGGATAATTTTTTAAAATTATATCTTAAAGATCTTAATCATCCTAAATATCTCAATGATCCTTCAAAATCATTCTTCGTAAACCCCCCTAGTTTTACTGAC
>Ga0265292_1002920_pt1 | contig 11116 bp, 15 predicted proteins | sample Munlanlewell296A_FD_189080 | JGI IMG/M metagenome (GOLD analysis project Ga0265292, IMG submission 189080) | Leachate microbial communities from a municipal landfill in Southern Ontario, Canada - Leachate well 296A | ecosystem: Engineered > Solid waste > Landfill > Unclassified | place: Canada... | reverse complement strand
ACATCAAACATTGTTTAAAATTACAACCCAATTTAAATCATACATTAAATAATCATTCACAATTAATATAATCTTGCTGTGACAAATAATTTATAGTTTATTACAATCTCTAACTAAAAGATTAATTCACCACTCTTCTTTTAAAGGTACAGGTTTCCCATCTTTATCTCTTGAAATTATCTCCTCTGCCACACCTTTCTCTGCATATCCCCCATCCTTCAAACCTATTTGTGTATGAACTATATAATTAGGAACATTAATCCAATTACATTCGTTCTTTATTTCATAAAGAGCCATTTTATCTGGGATACCATCTTTCACATTTTGAGGCCCTGTTCTATCCTCAATTTTTTCTCCCATTTTTTTAATTATTGGATCGCCAGGACAATAAGCAACACGCTTTAAATATTCAGTCGCTTGTGTTTTTACTAATTCGGGAATTTCATTTTGAGAAGATTGACTTTGAGAAGATTGAGAATAAGCATTTATCCCTAAGCTAAGATCCAATCCAAGACCTAATAAAATTAAAAGTGTCTTTTTCATTTAATTCTCATTTTTTCAAATTATTTAAAGATTTATATTGAAAAAAAGATAATTTGATATAAAATTGGGTACAATATTTAAAAGAATTGAAACTTAATGATGAAGAAATTGAATATCTGAAGAATGGGAAAGAATTAATTTATCATTAATTCCTTATAATTCCTGACTTTATTAAAATTAAAAAGTGTGTAAAATGAAGCTCCTAAATAAAATCCTACTGATTTATCCCTGAAATCAAGAAATTTCTGATTATTAATAGCCTCTTTAAGAGAATCATATCCTTTAACTAAATCAATCAAACCTTTTTCCAAATCACTTGTCTTTAACATATCAAATAAAAGAAAAATATATTTTTAAAGATTTATATAATTAAACACACTAAACAGAAGTAAGTATTATTAACAACTTGCAGAAGAAGCTCCACCTGAGCTTGTTCCAAATCCTGGGCTTGGAGAAACTGAACTTAACTGTTGCCCACATTCTGTAGGAACGCTTCCATCACTGAAAGCTTGACATATAGTATCTAAATATGAAGCAGAATCTCTTGCTGAACTTACCTTAACTCCATTAATAATTAAAGTTGGAGAACCACTAACACCTTGACTTTGTGAATTTTCTTCTTCTGTAGAATACATAGTTACTCCATCGGTAGTCATACATGTATTTATTTTACTTGCACTAATTCCAAGTTTAGTATAGATTGAATTAATAAGAGGAGTAACACAAGTATCCAATCCCTTACAAGCCCCAACATCGGCATTACCATCAAATTCAGTTAAATAATTTAAGAATTTTGTAGGATAATTCTTTTCAATGCATAATTGTCTTTTAGCTTCAAAACTTTCATAACAGGCGCTTCCAGAACATCCGTCCGGGTCATGCATTGCTCCAATTTGTCTTATACTGAAATCAATTTTATCGCCTAATAATTCAACAACTGGAATAATTCCTTTCTCCGCTTGAGTTCCATATGGACAATATGTAAATACATATAATTCAACACTTGGTTTCACAGATTTTGGAATTTCTTGAGTTTGAGTTGTTGTGTCAGAAGTGGAAGCATCTACTTCTGTAATCAAAGGAATTAATGAACTTGTAAAATATTTTCCATCTTTAGTCACATAAACTGGAACCTCACTTCCATCTATAGAAAGGATTACCTTGTAAAAAGAACCTTCTGAAGTTACGCTAACAACTTCAGCAGTCATCCCTTGAGAAACTGCAAAATTAAGAATATTTTCACCAGCTTTATTTGCTGAAACAGCATTTCCTGTGATATTAAAATTAAATAAATTTCCTGCAAGAAGGAGAATAACTAAAATCCCCAATACAAAAGTTGAAACAACCCAGGGTTTATCTCTCAATAAACTGCCCTTCTTTACCTTATAAACAGATTCTGCATGCTCGTGATTATGCTCATTATCATGTTCTTCCATTTTGAAAAGATGAATAAATCCTTTAAAAATATTGTGGTTCAATCCACGAAGATGTGAATGAGAGAATTACAAAAGACTTCATTAGAAATAAAAACAAACAATTAAAAATGTTATAACATTTTACTAATTATGATATATAAAATGCAATTTCGTCAAGGTGTTTGGAAATTGTCCTTCAAACAAGGGTGGAAAATAGAAAAAAACCTGGGGGTTGTTTTCAATGGTATATGAAATTGTTGTTGGAAGAAATTCCTCTGATAAAAAAGATTTTCTAAACAAAGGATTGGCTTATATTGGAAAAGGATATGTAAAGATGGGGCAATATACTTCTCTGAGCAACAAAATTTTCATGGATATAATAAGAAGTCATGTAATTTTGGTGGCGGGAAAGAGGGGATCGGGCAAATCTTATTCTTTAGGAGTCATCGCAGAAGAATTATCAAATCTCCCAAAAGAAGTTTCTCAAAATATAGCTTCTCTCATTTTTGATACAATGGGAATTTACTGGACTATGAAATATCCTAATGAAAAGGATAAAGAACTATTGCAGGAATGGGGTTTGAAACCAAAAAATATGAAAGTAAAAGTTTTTGTTCCATATGGATTTTATGAAGATTATATTAGAAAAGGAATTCCAGTAGATGAACAATTTGCATTAGATATATGCGAGATGGATGCTGAAGATTGGATTCTTACTTTTGGATTGGATATAATAAATCCAGTCGCAGTTCTTATTGAGAGAATAATTACAAAATTAAAAGAAAGGAAAAGCTTTGAAATGGAAGATATAATAAAAGAAATAGAAAAAGATGAAAAGACAGATAGAGAAATAAAAAATGCGTGTGCTGGATTATTTGAAGCCGCAAACACATGGGGAATTTTTTCAAAGAAAGGCATTTCTCCAACAAAAGTAACTCATCTTGTAAATGCTGGAACAACAACTGTCCTTGATTTAAGCATATACAATTCAGTGGGAAGTTTTAATGTAAGAGCTTTGGTTATAAGTTTAATTTCAAGAAAACTTTTCAATCAAAGAATGGCTGCAAGAAAAAAAGAAGAAATAGAATCAATTTCAAAAGGACTTGATTTATCTTCTTATTCTGAAAAAAAGGAAACTCCTCTCGTCTGGATTTTTATAGATGAAGCTCACGAATTTCTCCCTCTTGAAGGAAAAACAATTGCAAGTGATGCATTAATACAATTATTGAGAGAAGGAAGACAACCTGGAATATCTTTAGTTCTTGCAACACAACAACCAGGACAAATTCATAGAGATGTTATGACTCAATCAGACATGATTATTTCACATAGGGTTACATCTGCTCCAGATTTAGAAGCACTTAATAAAATAATGCAGAGTTACCTTCTTGAAAGCATAAAGCAATATATGGATGATTTGCCCTCACTAAAAGGTTCAGCAATAATTTTAGATGATAATTCTGAAAGGATTTATCCTATGAGAATTCGCCCAAGATTTACATGGCATGGTGGAGAAGCTCCAACTGCTATAAAAGCCGAGAAGAAACTATAGAAATCCTTTTAAACTGTAAAAATTCTCACTTTTAATGAGCTTTTTATTTTCAAAAAACAAAGATGGAATAGATTTAGCAAAAAATATAGTTTCTGAAGTTAATGAAAAAGTAAAGAGAGTTTACTGGACAAATAAAGAAATTGATAAATTATTTGGAAGACGTTCTGCTAAAGATATAATTAATAATGGAACTACTTGTTTTATGAATCCTTGTTTAGATTTAACTTTAGTTTCTGCATCAATAATGCTTTCAAAAAATATCCCATATAACCTTGTAATTGAAGAGCATCTTCCTACAGAAGAATTCCATTTTAACAGATTACATTTTGCCCTTGAATTTCAACATCAAGATAAAAATTATACCCTAAATTATAAAAGAGTTAATGAAGTTTATTTAAGTGAAGGAAACTATGTTGAAAGAGAAGATATTCCATGTGCTCAAACAATAAGAATTTCTGGAAGGGATATATATCCAAAAAAAACACTTTCTGAAAACTTAGGTTACAATAATTTAGAAGATTTAATCAAAAATAAATTTAAACGTTATTCTTTGGAATATAATTTAAAGAGATTAAAAAAAGATAACTCTGAAGAAAATTATAAATTATACAAAGAAGAATATGGAGAAAATTTTAAGATTATTATAAAATAACAAAATCCACTCTAATTCTTATCTTATATGGTGCAATCTCTCCTGCAGACTTCACTTTTAAAATCTTAATTTTCTTTTTGAACTTTACAGCTTGTTTTTTTATCTTTTCAACAATTAAATCCGTCTCATCGGCTTTGCAAAAATCATAATAATATATTTTTGTTCCTTTTTTGCTCAGCATAAACGCCTGTTCAAGAAAACTATCTTTAAGATTGGGGCGAGGCATAACGATAAAATCAAATTTCTTTTTTTGCTTCTTCAATTTAAGAGCTACCTTCTTTATATCCCCCTGAACAAATTCAATTTTATTCTTAACTCCATTTAATTCAGCATTCAATTCTGCATAAGAATTTGCTTCTCTATTTATCTCGTTTGAATAAATTTTGCTTGGCTTTGAATTTTTAGCTATAACTATAGAAAAAGGAGCAACTCCTGCAAACATAACCAAAACTTCCGAACCTTTTTTTATGTAAGAAGCGATTTCTCTTCTTTCATTGCTAAGGCGCGGAGAAAAATAGGTTGTATCTATATTAAACCTAAAAGAGCAGTTATTCTCTTTATATAAAACTTCCTTATTCTTTTCCCCCGCAATATGTTTTGTATGCATCTTTCTCAATCTCCCATGAAATTTGCCTGATTTCTCCAATACTGTTTTTATAAATTTGTTTTTTCTCAATATATCCTGAGCAAATTTCTTCTTATCTAAATTTTTAGTTCCACGAGAAAAATTAATAACAGCCACATTTCCAAGAATGTTAAATGAGCGGTGATTTGATTTCATCAAATTAAAAACAAAGAGGTTAATTTAAACTTTGCTAAGTAATTAGATGTAACAGTTATTATATATTGCTACAAGTAGTCACCAAATATTATTAACACACTAACCTCTCATGATTTTACTATGATAATTATATTTATCTTTCGGGAGTTTATAAAAATAAATTTATAAAGCACAAATCCTTCTACATAAACATGGCAATGGACATAATAAGAAATATGCTTAATGCTATAGATCCAAATACTATGATTCTTGGATTGCTATTTGTAATATTTTTTGTAATCATACAGTTCGCACTTGGAAAATCTTTAAGGGACAAAAAATCCTCAGGCATAATCGCTTTTTGTATTTCTCTTCTTGCAGTTTATGGAATTAACAGAACTAACTTTGATGTTTCTGGAATGTTTTATAGCATTGGAATAAGTGAAGAAATGATTTATACAATAATTCCTTTCATTATTCTTGCTGGTTTAATCTTCATGATTTGGAAATTAAAATTACCACTAACACTTATGCTTGTAGGAATAATCCTTATTATAGCAAGTTTCTTTGTTTATGAACAAACTTGGGTTCTTATAGTTGGAATAGTTCTATTTATATTGGGATTCCTTCTTTGGTTGAGGAGTAAAAAAAAAGGCCCATCAACATCCTCGGGCGGAACAAACGGCAAAGACGCGTTAATTAAAGCTGCAAAAAAATTCCATGATTGGGCAAAAGTTCAGTCAAATCCAAGGTTTGTTGGAAGTTGGGTAAATTTTATACATTACTTGAAAAATGGAAGATGGGGAAGCAGTGAAGCAGACATATGCCAAAGATTAGGAATAAGTCAAAGTGAATTTGTGCATATTTTTAATAAATATGGATTGGTAAGATGATTATCTTGGTCATTTCATTGAAATTCTTTAATAATCATTTTATCCATAAGCGCCCATTTATCGCCCTGCTTAGCTACCTTCCCTTTGTCACGTTTGAAAATGATTTGATTGTATGATTCATTATAATGAGCCGATTTGTTCTCACACACAGGTTTAAGAAGTCTATAATAAAGATTAATCGCTCTTTTCATAATATCGGGATCATTAATGATTTTAAAAGTAGCATTTGAAGCATCTATCATAGTAAACTCAAAAACTGATTTATTTGGGATAATTATATCTGTGGTTCTTTCTATTGTAAAACTCCCATCTTCTTCATTTGGTGCTTCGGCATAAAAAACATTTTTGGTTTTTTCTTCAAGGAATTCATTTGTATTTGCAAAAAATCTTATTTTAACTTTCTTATCTGGATTTACAACCCAGTTATCATTATTCAGAAAAACTTCTCCCGGTTCAATTAATTCAATTTTATTGGCAGTTTTTCTCAAAGAAATATTTTGTATTTCGCAAACCGGAATTAAGTAAAAATCGATACCATCTATCGCTCTTTTATCGAATTCTCCAGATATAAAATGTAATTTTCCAAAGGTATTATTTCCCTCAAATTCAACCCCATAAAAATTACTTCCATCATTATGTTCAGTACTATTTTCAATTTTGAACTTACCATCAATTTCAGGAATACTAAAATAGAGGGTGGATAGTTTTTTCTCTAAATCTTTAGATTTTTCTTGAAAATTTTCCACCACATCTGTTGAAACAATATTCTCCAAACTCAAGTTTTCATTTTCTTTATTTTTCAAATCAGACTCTATCAAATTTTCAGAAGACCTATCAACAGGATCATAATTCGTATCTTGAGATAATTTACTTTCCTTAACATCTTCTTCTATTAAAGGAATAAAATATTCTTGATTAGAACTTTCTTGTTTGTTTAAAACTCTTATCAGAAACTATTTTACGTTTTTTTTTTAAGTTTTCTTCAGGATGTTTGGACTCTCTAAAATAGTTAACACTTTTCTTATTTCTTTTAAATAAACCAGCTATTCCTTTACCCACAGCAATTATATCTGTAATAACATTTTCTTTAGGTTTATATAATTCTTTTAAATCGGAACCTAAACTTGCGGCCATAGACAAATTGAATGGAAAATCTCTCAATCCCCCGTAATCTCCTTTAATAAATTCTACAAGATTCTTAACTGTTAAAAACGAGAAATATGCTGCACCCCCAAATTTTGCCAATCTATATCCCGGATTCTCTTTTACAAGATTAGAATTTTCTGCAACAATATCTACAAGTCCAAAACCAAGAGCAGCATAAGGATGTCCTAAATTTAGTCCATCTTTAACTAAATTACCTCCAAGTCTTGCTAAATAATTTGCACCATAGACTGATGCTTTTTTTATTCTACTTTGTTTAGTATTCATAATTTTCAAAGAAACACATTATTTATAAATCTTTCTATTTGTTACCATTTATTAAAAGTAACATAATCTATCTTACCTCCATTCAAAACCACTTTCCATTTATATAATAATCACATTAATGCCAAGCCGTCTAAAATGATTGTCTCTTGTTACAAAAGTAAGCTTCTCACATTTAATCATGCTTGCAATTAAGATATCAAAGTCGTTAATTATCTTTCCTTTGCCCTTTAACTTTTGCCAAAGCAGACCAAATTCCCGAGCAGATTCGCGGTTTAAGGAAATAACTTTAACATTATTAAGAAAATCGTCTATGAGCTTTATTTTATCTTCAGAATTAAAATAGCCATAAGCTCCCTTGTATAGTTCACAAAGACTTATTGAAGTTACAAAAATCTCTTTATCCCATAAAGGCTCCACTTTTTTTATAACTGTTTCATCTCCTCTAAATATATCAATTATGACATTTGTATCAAGACAATACATTAAAAATTAACACTCCTCATTTTTTGTTTTTTCCTGTTCTTATTAACAAAAGCTTTAAACTTTGCACCTTCTCCTTCTGACCAAACCCCTGCAAAATCCCTTAAACTCTTCTTATTTTTTTCTTCTATCAAACTAATTATAACTTTAGAAAAAGATAAATTTCTTTTTATTATGCTTAGCTTCCCATAAGCTTCATCAGACAAAGATATAACTTTTACCATGTATGCATATGCATATGCACATATTTAAACTTTTCTAAAACCACTTTCCCAAATTTTTCTGCTGATTTTTTTGTTTTATCTCTTTAAGTTTATCTATCTGCTTTTGAACTCTTTCTTCAGAAAAATCATGCCTTCCTACAAGAATTTCTTTTATCTTATCTTCATCAAATTGCTGAAATTCAAAATCTTCACTTGAAACTTCTGGCTTGTAAAACAAAGCAAAAATTTCCTGCCAATCAAATTTATCTTCTTCAGGCAGACCTAAAATTTGTTCTTCAACACTCTTGAATATTTCATATGGAACTTTATATCTTTTTACAATTTCCAATGCTCTTTTCTGCCCTATTCCTGGGATGCCTTTTGGATTATAGTCTGTTCCAACAAGAATTCCAAGGCATATAAGCTGTTCAAGATTTATTTCAAGAAAATTAAATACTTTTTCAAGTTCTATAATTTCTGGCTTAATTTCTATATATCCATTATACGTTTTCCTTTTTCTTGATACAGTTAAATTTCTTATTAACTTTAAGGCCCCAAAAAGAAGACTATCATAATCCTGGCTGACAGAAGCATAAACTTTTGTGTTTGTTCTTGCCATATATGCTGCTTGCGCTTCTCCTTCTGAAGGGGCTTGTATTATTGGAATCCCCATTGCAATCAAAAGTTCTTTGCTCTCTGCAATCATATCATCATCCAATCTCAATAATTGGGAACTATATCTTTTCATCCCCATTACATCCACTTGTTCTTTTGCAGTTTCATATTTCTCTTTAGCTATGTCGCGAACATCTTGTCTTTTCTTGTAAGTTTTTGCTTTTAATTCAGGAGCTTTTCCGTCAAAAACATAAACTAATTTTATTCCCTCATTCAATAAACCAATATTTCTATAGAATATTCCTGAGAGATGACTCGTTATTCTTTTGGCATTATCCATTAAAGGGGTTCCATCTGGCTGTCTTATTGTAGATAAAAATTGATATAATGCATTAAAAGCATCAACACATAATATTTTATCTCCGAGTTCTGAAAGCTCAATTTCCCTTCTCGGAATTATATCTCTTATGTTAAGTCCCATTTTGTGTTTAAATGACTAAATATTTAGCTGTTTCATATAATAAAAGCTTTTAATATTAAGTCCCATTTACCAAAAATTGAAGGTGAAAGAAATATAAATAATTAACTATTAAAGTAATTATTTTCTTTTAAGACAACTATAAAATAATTCCATCTTTCCGTCTTATCCATTCTTTTAAATCCGTCTCTAATTTGGTATCCTTCGTTTTTTAACTCTTCAAGATATCTATTAACCAACACATCAACATCTGGAGAAGCCCCTATAGCTTTAGGGGTTAATGTTATAATTTTTTTAATTGGTCTGGGTATGCTTGAAGGATAACCTTGTTTTCTAAGCTCAAACTCAGCCATAGCTATACCTCTTGCTCCATTATAATCAGTATCTGGATTATAATCATTTTCAAATGTTCTCTCTAATCTGCCATCTTTTACCATATATTTACTACTATTAAGTTATATATAAATCTTTTGTTTTCAGAGAAGAAAAATTTTGGGCAAAGTTTAAAAATATATATTAGTCTCCCCATATCATGAATAAAGTTTCACTCCCTGATAAATATAGATTTAATGAAGAGTATCTCCTATCCTACCATGTAGGGGATAAATTTCCACCATGGAGAGTTGAAAAAAACAAAAGGATAATTACTGAACCAAAGCATCCATTAGCAAAATTTGTTCAATTTTTTATTGATAATATAGTTGAATTTGATTACGAGGATGGTGTATGGACTAATCTTATTGAACCTGCTTGGAGAGAGAGACAATTTTTGAATGAACAATTGGGTGTTCCTCAATTATGTGCACCAACTTCTGAAGAGATGGAAAAAAAGGGGTATTCGGGAGCTATGGGCAGACTGGAAAAATATGCTGGAGAATTAGAGAAGGCTATAGTTTGTGTTACCTCTAAAGGAATTCCCAATACAGAATGGCCATTATATTCTATAATTAAACAAAAGAAAGAACTGGATGTACAAGTAAAAAGGATAATTGAAGCAGAGGGAAAACCAAATTTTGTATTATATCAGATGGGTTGAAATCTCTTATTCTTTTTACATATATTTTTTTGTCAGCATACTTTGCCCCAAAAAAAATTAAAGTTAGCGGGCGAGCAGTAGATTTATAAATTTTATTATGTTATTTGTAATTGTGATGAAAAATGAAATACAAAGTAATATGGCACGACTGTGAAGATAATAGAACAGGCACCTCTTTCGAGATAGAGGCAAATAATCCCAAAGATGCGTATTTTCAGGCAGAGGATTATATAAAGAGTTTATCCACTTATTTAAGAGATCATTTCTATGGAATAGATATTGAATGTTTAGTTGATGAAAATAAAAAATACCATCATCTTGATCTTTTCTTAAAAGAAAAAAAATAGTTCCCAGAGTGAGCCCGCCAATTGCAATTAACATCATCCCCAAGTTTTAAATAATTCTCTTAACTAACCTATTTATGAAAACCACATTCATCCCATTAGATTATGATTACTTTGACTGGGAAGGAAAAAATTACGCGAGAATTATAGGCAGAGATGAAAAAGGAAAGAGAATTTGTGTTATAGATTCCTGTCCTGTATATATGTGGGCTATACTTAAAGAAAATGTAAGTCAAAAGAAAATAGATGTTCTTGTTAAAAAAATAAAAGAAATAAAGCTTGACTTAAAAGGGCGCCAGACAAAAGTTGAAGGAGTGGAATTATATTATAAAAATTTCCTTGACAAAAAAGTAAAAGCCTTGAAAATTTTTGCAACAAACTATAAGGATTTGCATGATATTGCAGACAAAATTGTTTTCCCTGAAATTGAAAAGAGAAGGGGATATGATTTAGGATTTATAACACATTATATAATTGAAAAAAATATAAATCCATTAAGATGGTATGAAATTGAAGGTGAAGTTCTTACTAATTCAAAAGATTATGGGGGAATTGGCCTTGCAATTGATGCAGATTTATGCATAAAGCTTGAGCATTCAAAAAGCATAGAAAATAAGAGTTTCACGCCAAAAGTTTTAGCTTATGACATTGAAACAAATGATATACAGATAGGAAAAGGAGAAATATTAATGATTTCATTAGTATCTGAAAATA
>Ga0265292_1002919_pt1 | contig 11119 bp, 8 predicted proteins | sample Munlanlewell296A_FD_189080 | JGI IMG/M metagenome (GOLD analysis project Ga0265292, IMG submission 189080) | Leachate microbial communities from a municipal landfill in Southern Ontario, Canada - Leachate well 296A | ecosystem: Engineered > Solid waste > Landfill > Unclassified | place: Canada... | reverse complement strand
CAGCCCATCAAAGACGACTTGGTTTTTTCTGCTGGACAAATGAGGGATGCTTCTCTCCTTCCCTTCCAACACCGCGAGCATTTCAGGCGGCGTGACCAGTGGAATTAAATCTTTTGGCACATTCATTCTTCGGCCGACTTCACCAAAGAGAACCCGGGAAACTTTTCGTGACCGATCGTGGAGCTTGCCAATTCGGTCGCGCGCCTGACCAAGATTTTTTTTGATGCGTGGAAACTCGGAAGACGATGGATACCATTGATCAACAAGCAGGGCGAACCATACTGGCATTGCCGGTCGGGGCAAAATGTCGATCCACTGACGGAGTACGCTATTCAACTCATGGCTCGATGCGGCGCGAAAATTTTTCCCCTCAAGGCTTTTTAGGAAGCGATCTTCTTTGCTTGCCCAGGCGTGAATTTCCTTTACTAGTACGTTGGAGAATTTTTCTTTGGCGCGATCTGATAAACCATTAAAATACTTATGTAATTTTTCAGCATCAGAGAACACAAACAACTGTCTTGAAAGTTCACCCTGCAAATTGATGAAGTATCGGATTTGAAAACCAGTCAGTTTTTGAAAATGCCGCACCATCTCCCAACTATGCCATTCCCAATCTTCGATGGGCAGAATATTCCAAATTCCCATGAGCATGAGTTTTTGCTTCATAATTTTGTCACCACACCTTTCGTCGCGTCCACTTCCACCTGGTCGCCGGTTTTGAGGACCTTGGTCGCGATTTTCGTGCCAATCACGCAGGGTTTCTTCATTTCGCGGGCCACAATGGCGGCATGCGACGTCAGACCGCCCTCGTCCGTGACAAATGCTGCGGCACGCCCCATCGCCTGAATAAACTCTGGCGTTGTCATCTGTGTCACCAGAATGTCACCACGCTTCACCTTCTTAGCATCCTCTTGCGTCAACACAAGCGCCACGCGACCACGACACACGCCACGCGATGCTGACACTCCCTTCAACACGCGTGTGTTCTGTCGCGGGTCAGCAATAAATGTTTTTCTCCAGCGCCGGGCAAGGGCACCACTCGCCACCTCGATGTTGCCACGCTGAATGAGGAGCACGCCGGCTGCGCTGCGGGCCCGGCCATCCGGAAGCTGTGCCCCCTGAGTATGCGCCTCGGCGATTTCACTGAACGCCATGAAGTACAGATGGCGGCGGCTGGTGCGGAGGCGTTTGGCCGCTTCGTCGTGGAGGAAATGGAGGTAGTAGTGCGATTCGGTCGTCACGGCCTTTTTGTCGTCCTGAAGCATTGCCTGCTCGCGTGCAGCTCGAAATAACGCACGAACTTTAGGCGCGAGTTTTCCTTCCAATGCACGTTGAGATTGTTGCAACGCCAATCGTTGATCACGATCATCGCGCAACATCTGATTTGCTTGCATAGGGGTTAACCGTTGATATCGCCGCTCAAGCTGCTCAACCGTTAAAAATTGCGGGCCGGCATAATCCCATGCCACCCAGCCAAATTTTTTGCTGTGCCGGGCAAGCGCCTGTTGAACCTGTGCTGAGGAACGGTGCGACCCGCTAGCAACAATGCGTGCAAAAGCAACTGCCTCGCGCTGAACGTACGAAGGCTCGCTGGGAGTGATGAGTACCTCGAAAGCCCGATTGAGCTCTGCGGCCGCCACAACCTTTTCAAGGTATTGTCGGCAGCGATCAAGAATAATATCGGCAGCCACCAGCCAGTAATAAATGTTTTCCTCAGAGTACGCTTCGTAAAAACGCTGGTACTGTTGGTAGCGTTTCACGAGCTCTGGGGCTGTGAGCGGCTGCAGCCGTTGGAGTGTGAGTTCAGTTCGGCACCACGTGAGCCACTGCTGCGCGAGTTGCTGACTGCGGCGGCGCTGCGTGGCAATGATGCCCGGCTTTCGTTCCACGTTCGCGAGTAGGTGGCGCTGGGCCCGCAGTACACTCGCCTCGTCGATGAGTGTTTGGCGGTCAAGGTGGTCGAATGACACCTGCATGACTGCGTCAAAATGGCGACGTCCTCGGCGCGGCAAGGTGAACGGCCGAAAGTAATACGCAAGCGGGAACAGTGCCGGCGTCGACCGTTTCCGAAATTCATACCAACGGATGCGCTTTGGGTGGCGGACGTCGAACAAGGGGCCGGTCATGAAGATACCTTTCGCACAATTCCCTTGGTCGCATCCACCTCCACCCGGTCGCCATCCTTGAAAACTTTCGTGGCGATTTTTGTTCCAATCACGCAGGGCTTCTTCATTTCGCGAGCCACAATGGCGGCGTGAGAAAGCAATCCGCCCTCATCAGTAACAAATGCTGCTGCCTTTTTCATAATGGGCAAAAACTGTGGTTGAGTCATCTGCGACACAATGATATTTCCGTGACGAAACGCAGCCATATCAGATACTCGACGAATTATTGTCACGCTGCCTCGTGCAAGTCCAGGGAAAGCGGTAACCCCGCGAAGTTCTGAAACTCCACTAATTTTGCGATCCAAATCCTCGAGCAAATGATTCTGTTTTGCGACAACTTTCGCACGACGACCAACATAGACGCGCAACTTATAAGGGCGACCCATATCAACAAGCATAAATCGATGGCGGCGCTGTAATTCCTGAGCACTTGGGAGAGGCGTGCCACGCTGGACGAACGAAACATACTCTGACTCAAGAAGCATTGCCAATAAATCGACAGTATATGGTTTGCCTACCTGCCGTACAAGCCAGGCGAGATAGCGCGGCATAAATCGTGTTTCACCAACCTTATATACAGTCTCAGCCTTTCTCCGAACCGTTTTTACCCATGTGGAATATGTCGGACGAAGCGCAATCGGCAGATCATCAATATAATCAAATGTATCAAAACCGGCATACGCATACGGTATAATTCGACGATAGAGTTCAAATAGTTGGAGGAGCGTTGTGAGCGTAAATGCACGAGTTGGTGTCTTCATGAGTGTTTGATATCGACGCATCAATGTATAAAAGATTCGACGATGCTCTTTGTAATCGTAACCATAGCGTGCGATTCCCCGCAAAAACCGTCGTGCGACACGTTCACGGTCAGAATCAAGCTGGAAGTGATAGAAACGCCCATCGCGAACAATATGGAACATACGAACAAACGTTCCATGGAAAGATGAAATAAATCCTGGTTCGAAAAACTCTTCCATCACCGATGAGATACTGACCATCAGATACTCTCGCTCATGACTCACAAAACGTTCTTGAAATTTCATATTTTCCTCACAGAGCCGTGAATAGCGTCCACCTCAACCAGGTCGCCGTCTTTGAAAACCTTCGTGGCGACTTTCGTACCAACAATACACGGAATATTCAGCTCCCTGGCAACAATAGCCGCATGCGCGGTGAGTCCACCCTCGTCGGTAACAATCGCTGCAGCCTTTCGTACCGCTTCCATCAAATACGGTGTCGTCATTGTTGAAACAAGAACCTCTCCCTTGCGCATGGCTTCTTGCTGCTCACGTGTGATGACAATACGCACCTTGCCGTGCAGAAATCCTGGATGAGCCGTTGTTCCGCGAAGCACGGTCACCTGCTTTGGAACGCGCTCGGAAAATTCTCGTGCGATCCTTTGTTTCGCCCGGAAACCACTTTCAACCCTGAGGTGTCCACGATAGATATCGAGCACATAGGCTTCTTGGCGCGCTCGCAACTCTTTCAAAGATAAACGCTGTCCTAGAAAATATTGCTGAAGCGATGTGGGATCGTACCAGAGGAGATGTTCGTATTCTTGGGGGCTATTAACTAAACGCTTCAGCGAATGGAGGAGTGTCTCGTAGAGAGCGCCAGAAACTCTTTCACCAAGTTCGTAGAGCAAGGTAAACCACCGAAGCGTAGCAACGAGTTGCTTTTCTTGTTTTGTTAGTCGCAATCGTGTTACTAATGCGACGTGACGTTTTTCCAAAGCAGAAGAAGCGTGATGGAATACTTGGAGCGGCCCCTTCACGCGCATCGGCGTTGACAGAAGTGAAAGTGTTGCATCTTGATCACTGGCTGACACACGAGATGCAAGCATAACACGAAGTTTTTTGGTAATAATCGGCTCACCCCAATACGAGTACACAATGGCACCTCGAGAGTGCGCGTGATGCAGCGTTTGCTTCTTGAAAAAATCCGGGAAGGTTTCGCGCGTCGGAAGTGAACGTTGAACTTGTCTCGACCACTTATATGCCTGCTCGATGAATGTCAAAATTTCCGCCGAAACGCGTGCACCTTTTTCACCACGGCACTCCTGCCAAATGTGATGCTGCTGTCTGCGGTAATCAATGGGGTCGTAGTAGAACGACGTAACTCGGCCGAATCCAACTACCGGACTATGCAACATTCTTGCTTTCCCAATTTCTGGAATGCTTTGTGCATACGCAAGCACACGACAACTCCTATCAAGAAGTGTATTTTCGCGCGTGACCTGTTTTATCCAGGCAGTCATAGATTTACAGTTTTCTTACTAGACCCTTTGTTGCGTCTACCTCCACCCGGTCGCCATCACGCAACGCAGTCGTCGCACCCTGAACGCCAACAATCGCGGGGGTGTTGAGCTCGCGCGAAACAATGGCTGCGTGACTGGTGACGCCGCCTTCTTCTGTCACAATGGCGCTGGCGAGTTTCATGATCGGCACATACTCTGGCCGGGTATTCGGTGCCACAAGAATATCACCCCGCCGGAACCGTGAGAAATCCCTCTGATTCATAATAATGCGGGCACGGCCACGGACAACCCCGGCAACAGCCGACCGACCGCGGAGCGCTGTCCGGTTGCCAATTTGCCATTCAATGATCGCTCGCAACTCACGCGCTGGCTGACCGATGAAGATGTTGTTGGAATTGCGCGGGTCGCCGGAAGAAAACCAAAACTTCTTTCTCTGTTGAATATCCTTAGGAATCGCTCGAACTAAATCCGGGCTGCCGAGTTCCCAGTAGTTTGAGCTCTCCATGTCATTCACCGTCCGCCCTGTGCGTCGGCTGAATTCCTTGAGGTAGTGGTGCAACACATCATTCGCCATCTGGCTTACTGCTTTTCGTTCGTCGCGCCAACTCGAACACGTGGCCAGGAAATTCACGACCAAGCGGGTTGCCGGAGAAATGCGGCCACGAGAGAGTAGTGTTTTCTTCCGACGGAGTGTGATCGTTATCGCTCGCAGTGCTTTTCGTTCTGCCGCTTCATGCTCAGGGTGATGGAGCAACGCCCGCACTTCAGCCAAAAACCCATTCAATGTGCGCCTTTGGACTATGGCGTAGTCACTCCTTGACCAGGAATACGTTTGCGTGTGCTGTCCGATCTTTTTCATGAATCGGGGGAAGCGTGCCTGCATCTCCTCAATACTCCTCTTTTGAACCAACGCCCGCCGCAGGGCTGTTGATTGTCTGGCGAGTGTCACCAAAAAAAGAAGTGAACGCTGCTCGCGCGCCATCCATGAAGGTTGCGTGGGAGTGAGTAATGCAGCAATGTCCTCAGGGGCGAGCATTTGCTTCTCCTTGTTGAGTGCCGCATCAAGGAGCGGGTCACTCTCAAGGTCAAACGCATCAATGAAAATCGCCTCACGCCAACAGCGATTGTAGGCTGCCGCAAACTTTCGAAAATTCGCCCATAATCCAGTATCAGAAAAATCTTTCCAGGCAGTTGAATTGAGTTCGCGAAGGGCTTGGGCAATGACCTCAGCGTCGTGGTTCAACCAGTGGCGAAACAATTGCTGAGTGAAGCCGTGCTGCTTCTGCTCGCGCTGCCAGAACATTTGGCCCACTCGGCGCATGACTGCCGGCGGCCAATACCAGCACGTGAATCCATCTTGAATGCCGCACATGATGCCGCGAAACGTGACCCCCGCCGGTTTGTGCTGAATCGTTGGTTGGTGCGCCGTGACCCAGGGGAACATCATATAAAAAAACTTGGTCGCCGCGCTTTGCTTGTACCATTGAATACTCGAGAGTTTGCGCTTGGTCTGACGAAGGGTTGCCCGCCTCACGATATTTTTTTGACAATGCCTTGGATGGCGTCCACCTCCACGCGATCTCCAGTTTTCAAATGCTGAGTGACATTTGTCACACCAATAACACAAGGAACGCCAAGCTCACGGCTGACAATGGCTGCATGCGTTGTAAGACCGCCCTGCTCCGTAATAATCGCCGCTGCTTTCCGCATGGCCGGCACAAATTCCGGCGTTGTGTTATTGGTTACAAGAATTTCCCCTGTTTTAAATTCCTTTAGTTTTCCAGTATCAACGATCACGCGGACCTTCCCCAGGCCATGCCCGCGCGAGGCAACCACCCCACGCAACTCCTGATCCTTTTTTTCAAGTTGATAGAACTTTTTTACTGTTACACCGGGCACATCTCGTGCCAAAACAACATAATTGAGACGTGCGCTAAAACCGTAAATAGCACCGCTGCGTCTTGCAGCCAAATCACGTTGTGGGACTTTTTTTCCTTGCAGCAGGGCAACAATATCCCGCGGTAAACTGTGAACCAAAAGCGTAAATGAAATCCCCTTGCGACGACCAACCTCAGTCAAAAAATGCTGTAAAAATGCATTCGAACGCAAGGTAAATTCTTTTCGACTGTCGTGAACTTCAGTCAATAAATCGGAAAGGGTAATAATGTTCCGCAGACGGCGGGATAAGCGAAACCGTTTGATTGCCTTCTGCTTCTGTTGAATGTGGTATTGTGTCCGGCCCTTTTCTTTCGCTAATTCTCTTGGCAGTGAAATGCCACTCCTTACAAAATCCATTAACTTTTCAATAAAATATAATTCATCAAGAGGTGGCCGAGGAAAATAACTATTCTCAATCCAGAAAAATTCCTTTGTATGGCGTGTGAGTAAAGAATGTAATCGTGGTTTCTTTGCAACGAGCTTCAAAGCCGCTGCAACTGAACCATGCCGCAGAGCCTGAGCAACCCGTGCGTCCTTCATCATCGCTACCCCAACGGCAAGTAGGCTGGCATGTTCTCGATTCACAGCAGAAGGGGCAATTGGCGCCGCGAGAACACTCACAATCTCCGCAATACGTTCTACTGATATTTTTCCTCGAATCTCATCTTCAATGAGATCTTCAAACCAATCATGTTCACCGGTCGTTAAAAAATATTCTGCTAAACCTCCAATGCTATAGATTCCAAAATAGGGTTCACGGTAGTTAAGGAACAGTTGCAGAAGTTGGCGGTCAGAAAGCTTGGTGAGATCCTGGTCCATCGCCCGTTGCCAGCATGTGAAAATGGCGCGGTGTTGCTGAGCATACACGCGACGCACTTGGCGAATGAAACTTGGATGTTGTCCTTCTTCAAGTAGAATATTGCGCCCGCGAGCTAAGTCTTGCACGTCCCAAAACCACTCTAAGTTGTCATGATCGGAAAAACAGATTGAGTGAGAAATTCGTGCGCGAGACCACGTAGGAAAATGGAAAATTCCTTCGCCTACAAAGTAGAGAAAAAAGAAGTTCCCGTGAAAATGCTTATGATACCACGGCCCCTTGGACGATGTGATGCGCTTGAGGAGTGCTTTGAATTGGGGGTTACGTGCGCTGGTGACTACCGGGTGAAAATGCATGTTAGGCCTTTCGCTTCAAAACCTTGACCACACCGTGATTCCCATTCACCTCAACAAGATCGCCGTCATGGATGACCTCTGTAGCAATTTTGGTGCCGATGACGCAGGGAATGCGCAACTCGCGACTGACAATGGCGGCGTGCGAGGTGATGCCGCCTTCGTTCGTGACAATGGCTGCGGCGCGTTTCATGGCAGAAACATAGTCAGGGCGCGTCATGACCGCCACAAGAATTTCACCCGCTTTGACGCGGTGCATTTCTTGCACGCTTTTGATGACTCGCGCAATACCGGTGGCCACGCCACGATTTGCGGGCAGTCCGCGGAAGTCCTCTACCTGTTCCTTCCTTTGAAACGCCAGGAAACGCTTAAACAACGCCACCGCTTTAGGGCCACTCACCACATCAATACTATTGCCGCGATGGTAAAACATGCTGGCATGACGGCGTGCTCGGCACTCAGCCCGCGTGGGTGCCCGCTTGCCCGCGAGCAGTGCTGACAGTTCCGGCTCCACGAAGTACTTGAGTTCCCCCAGCGTGTAGCCGGTGAGCTGACTCGCACGTTTGAGCAGCATGGTGGCAGTCGCAGAAAAAAGGAACGTACGTTTCTTGCGCGCATCCTGCCAGCCCGTGAACGACTCATTCACCCGGATGAGCGCGGTGAGTTTTGGGCCTGGTTTGAGCGTGCGCAACACCCGGGTTTTCTCTGCACGGTTGCGCTGGGGTGTTGAGGCAATGGCCTGTGCTTCGTGACGCGGGTTGATGCCCGACGTAAAAATCGCCCGAATCTCACGCACAAAATCCGGCGGGGTCATGGGCTCGCCGTCAGCGTAGTTGTTGCGGATCCAAAAATAACGCTTGGTGTGCGCCTCGATGAGTTTGGTGAGCACGGGGTGAGCACGACGAATATTTTTCCAAATCGCCGCAGACGACCCTCGGCTAAACAACCGCCGATTTTTCACCGACGCCGCCAACCGCAGCAACGCAATCTGCTCCTCATTGATAAACGACGGCGTGACCGGAGCCGTAAGCGCGGTGAAGTATCGGTGGCGCACTTCGCTGAGTCCCCGCTCGGTTAAGAGCACGTTGAGTTCACGTTGTGTCTGCTCGTCGGTTCCCAGCGCAAAGCCGTCAATGATGGAGCTCGATGAGTAAGCGCGCGCAGCCAACTCAAGGAGCATACGGATCCCCTTGCCGGTTTCCTTGGCTGACCACTGTGCCAGGTCAGTGTGCCAAAGCTCACAGCAAAAGACCTCAAACCGTTTTTCATCGCTTTTCCATGAAGCCATGAGTGAACGCACAAATCCCCGCCGACGCACTTCAACGGCGAGCATGCCCGACGCAATTCGATCAATCTCCTGTTGATCAATGTACCAATCGCCGTGGTCATTCTCAAACACGGCAACATGGTGGTCGAATTGCCCCCACGCCCGCTTGCGTGGTTCGTGGCGCAACTCGCCTTCCGAAACCGCCAACAAAAACAACGGACAGGCGTCAAACCGCTGGTGGTACCACGGGCGGTTGAATGAGGGAAAATGGCGTCGGAGCAGTCCGGGGGCAAGGTTCATACCAAAAGTATGCCACGTGCGCGGTGGCAGCGTCTACCTGGCTCCCCTACGCAAAAGCCTGGCGGATGCGCTCGGCTTCGGCGCTGACGGTGTCGCCGTCGTACTCCCCGGCGTGCGCGTTAGTGCCGGTGTAGCTCGGCTGTTTTTGGTCGAGGTGGAGGTTGAGCACCGTGCCGCGACTGTCTTCGCTCACGTACAAATGGAACCGCGGGTAAAGTGATCCGCGGAGCCGTCGCATGTAGCTTTCCTCATCGCGGCTGGGCGAGTAGCCAAGGTGCCGCAAAGTGAGGTAGAGGTTGTCGGTTGATCCGCCTGCAATGGGAATGCGCATTGGGCGGGGCTAGACGCGCCACTCATACTTGCCCGAGGCCTGCGAAAACACCACCATGCCCAGGTAGTCGCGCTCGCCCTGTGCCACGAGCAGACTGGCGAGTTGCGCGCCGAGTTGGGCGGATTCGTCAGTGTTGCCGGCGGCGCGGTCAAGAATGTTTTTCAGCAACACGCGGGGGTTTTCCGTCGCAACGGCATCACGGGTTAACTTTGAGCGAAAATCTTTGTCGCTCAGAAATTTTCCAAGTCGGCGACCCCGTGCCAGCAAAAAAAGCGTGGCGACAACGTCCATGTGTCGATCAGCCTGCACCGCTTCATTAAGTATGTTCATGACATCACTCCCATCCTGCTTTTGACGTGCAACAATAGCCTTGAGAGCAACATTGAGATCCTGCTGGTGATTCTGCGTCCCAATGTAGGAATCTACCAACGCATCTTTCAACTCCGTGGTTGCGATTTCTTCACCCTCGGATTTGACGAGATTTGGAAAATATTTCCGAAAAAGTTTTTCTGTCTGATCATCAACTGCGGGGTGTGATGTTCCACGTTCAGAAACCATTAGACGTCCTTCGGGATCGGTATACGTAAACGCTTCTTCAATACCTGCGGGCGTGGCAGAATCAATGAGAAGAAAGTCTTCGAGCACCATCAGTCGTTCGACGAACCGTGACTCATTATCATTCAATTCATGGTAGCTGGGATCTAAATCAATGGCATCAAGGTACGTATCATCCTTTACTCGCGCGCCCTCAGCATGAAGCAGCCATTGTGAAACTGTCGGCGCTGTGTTTCCTCCCGCAATTCCCCCTTGTGTCTGGCGAAAATTCTGGGTCGTAAGGCGTTCATTATTCTGCCGCAATGCCGCCCGCAAATCCGCTTTGAACTGATTGCGCTCTTCAACGAAAAATATGGTCACGAGCTTTGCCGTCAGCTTCTCTATAATATCAAGCTCTGGTTGGCGCAAAGCTTCGGCAATCCCTTGCCGGAAATACGCGATAATTTCTTCTTGTGTGAGTCGGCTTAGTGCCACCGCTCGCATCAACACGAGTAGACTCTGGTAACCGCGAAAAACCTCAGGTTGAGTCGTTATTAAATCTGGCTGCTTTGCCATGACGTTGGGTAAACTCCGCACTATCGTCAACGCATCATCGATGCGGTCAAATTGGCGAATATTTTCAGCAAAATTCTGCATCAGGGCAAATGTTTCCTTTGTGCCAAAATCCACACGATCAGCGGATTGCGATGTTTGAACGTTCGTTGCCGTTGGTGAAAAAGTTGCCATAAAATAGCGTTACCTGCTTCGATCTTTCAAAAGTTTCGAAATGGTCGCAAACTCTCCTTCTTGTGATTGTTTGGTTTGTGTCGCATTTAATTTATCCATGACCTTATCAATTGTCCAGTTATTTTTATTAACAAATGACGTTTGATTTCCAACAATCTCTCGAATTTGATCAAGATATTCCTTGTTTGATGGAGCATTTAAATTAATGGCATAGTTCACGTTAAAACGGTTTCCACGATCTATGGCATCACCAACACGACCAAAATTTTCTGCAAAATATGCAATGGCATACGGTTCCATTTCAAATTCTCGTGAGCCGCCCGCGCGAGCGTATTCTTCGCGGTCTTCGCGTGAGGCATTTTTGCCCAACGCTTTAAGCCCTGGAGTTTCTTTGCCCCACATCAACC
>Ga0265292_1002918_pt1 | contig 11120 bp, 8 predicted proteins | sample Munlanlewell296A_FD_189080 | JGI IMG/M metagenome (GOLD analysis project Ga0265292, IMG submission 189080) | Leachate microbial communities from a municipal landfill in Southern Ontario, Canada - Leachate well 296A | ecosystem: Engineered > Solid waste > Landfill > Unclassified | place: Canada... | reverse complement strand
ATTTACCAGGCGAGCTCTTGCGGGTGGAAAGAACGGCTACCGATATTTTCAAGGCGATTGATAAAGTCAAGGACCATCTGGTTGATCAGATAAAAAGATACAAAGAAAAAAAAATAGACCGCAAGCGGAAGGGGTAAGTTGAGTCGGCGCTGTCAGTGCATCTTGAATTTATCGCTGAAATGTAGTAAAGTATAGCTGTTTTATTAAACGAGCTCAAAACTCAAAACGCAAAACTCAAAACCACAGCTTAAAACTAAAAAATAATTATATTTACAGATAATAGTTTTGAATTGTACTTTTGAGCTTTGAACTTTGAGTTTTGAGCTTTATTTTTTTATATGTCTATCTTCGGCAAATTATTCGGTGATGCCAACGAAAAATTCATCAAGAGCCTAGCACCGCCGGTTAAACAAATTAATGATTTGGAACCGCGGTTTTCGGCGATGTCCGATGATGAATTGAAGGGCGCGACCGCGGATTTCAAGCAACGGCTCAATGCGGCCGGCGCGGTTTTTGGCGACGAAGCGGTGTTAAAAAAATTGGATGAACTTCTGCCCGAGGCCTTTGCCGCGGCGCGCGAGGCGGCTCGGCGCACTCTTGGCCAACGGCCCTATGATGTCCAGCTGTTGGGCGGGATCGCTTTGCATCGCGGCCAGATTGCCGAGATGCGCACCGGCGAAGGAAAAACTTTGGTGGCGACCTTGCCCTTATATTTAAACGCGCTTACCGGCTGGGGCGCGCAACTGATTACAGTGAACGATTATCTTTCCCGACTCGGCGCCGGCTGGATGGCGCGCGTTTACCACGCGCTCGGCCTCACTACCGGCGTGATTGTTCATGACGCCGCCTTTGTTTACGATCTTGATTATAGCGATGAGCAGCAATTTGATGAACGGCTGAAACATTTCCGGCCGGTACCGCGCCGCGAGGCCTATCGGTGCGACGTTCTTTACGGCACTAACAACGAATTCGGGTTTGATTATTTGCGCGATAATATGGTCGGCAGTATGGCCGAGATGGTTCAGCGGCCGCTTTATTACGCGATTGTGGACGAGGTGGATTCCATTTTGATTGACGAAGCGCGCACGCCGCTGATTATCTCCGGCGCGGTGGAGGAATCAACTGATAAATATTTCAAGTTCGCCCAATTGGTGGAACGGCTGGTACTGGGCGAGGATTACAATGTGGATGAAAAAATGCGCGCGGCCACTTTAACTGAAGCGGGCATCGGTAAAATGGAGCAGTGGCTGGGGGTGGATAATATTTACACCACCGGCGGCATCAGCGAGGTCCATCACATTGAGCAGGCTTTGAAGGCGCGTGTATTATTCAAGATTGACCGCGACTATGTGGTGCGCCCCGCCCGCCATGCTTCGCCCGCCAGCAATGCTTCGCATAGCGATGCGGGCTGGCAAGGCGATGCGGGCGGGGACGACGAGGTGCTTATCGTGGATGAGTTTACCGGCCGGCTGATGCACGGACGGCGTTATTCGGAAGGGCTGCATCAGGCGATTGAGGCCAAGGAGGGGGTCAAGGTCCAGCGCGAAAGCCAGACGCTCGCTACTATCACTTTCCAGAATTATTTTCGCATGTATAAAAAGTTGGCCGGCATGACCGGTACGGCGATGACCGAGGCGGAGGAATTTTTCAAAATATATCAGTTGGAGGTAACCGCCATTCCGACCAACCGGCCGATGGTGCGGAAAGATTTGAACGATTTGATCTATCGCTCCGAGGAAGGGAAGTTCAAGGCGGTAATTGAAGAGGCAAGGCGCCGGCACGAGCTCGGCCAGCCGGTGCTGATCGGCACGATTTCAATAGAAAAAAACGAGGCGTTAACTCTGATGATGGAGCGCGAGGGGCTTAAAGCTCAGCTTTTGAACGCCAAGAATCACGAAAAAGAAGCGCAGATTATCGCTGACGCCGGTCGAGTTGGCACCATAACTTTAGCCACCAATATGGCCGGTCGCGGCGTGGACATTATGCTTGGCGGTCGCGAGCCAGCCAAAGACGATCCGGCATATTCGGTCTGGAAAACAGAACATGACAAAGTAGTTGCTCTTGGCGGCCTCCATGTGATTGGCACCGAGCGGCACGAGGCGCGGCGGATTGATAATCAATTGAGAGGCAGGTCCGGCCGGCAGGGCGATGCCGGTTCGTCGCAATTTTATGTTTCCACCGACGACGACCTGATGCGCATCTTCGGCGGCGACCGGATGAAAAGTCTGATGGCCACGCTGAAATTACCGGAGGAGATGCCGATTGAGAATAAACTGATTTCCCGCTCAATTGAATCGGCGCAGAAAAAAGTTGAGGGCAACAACTTTGATATCCGCAAACACCTGGTGGAGTACGATGATGTGATCAATAAGCACAGAGAGGCGATATACAATCGGCGGCGGGAGATACTGGAATTGAGTGAGGAGGAGCCACTATTGGCTCAAGAAGCAGATAACAAATCCGAAATCCCCGCTTCAACCGCGAAGCGAGGCGAGCAAAATCCAAAATTAAGTGATGTTATTCTGGAAATGGTAACGAATGAAATTGAGCAGGTGGTGGCGTTTCATACCGGCGCTGAAGCGGTGGCTGAATGGAATTTGAAAGAAATTTATCAGGTCGCCGGCACGATTTTTCCGGTGGCCGAGACGCTCGCTACTGATTTGTCCAAGTTTACCGAAAACGGCAACAAGCTGGACACGGCCAATGCCCGCACCGCAATCATTGAGCATCTGGCCAGCTTAGCTAAAACCGCTTATGAAAAATTAAAAGCGGAAGCCCTCGCGGCCGGCTTGAATTGGCGGCTGATTGAAAAAGATATTCTGATCCGTTCAATTGATTTGTTGTGGATTGAGCATTTGGAGGCGATGGCCAGCATGCGGCAGGGTATCGGTCTAAGGGGTTATGGCCAGCGCGATCCGCTGGTGGAATATAAAAAAGAGGCCTATGGCCTTTATAACGAACTGAATAATCTGATCCAGAAGCAGGTGGTCTATAGCATCTATAAGGTAGGGCTGGTACAGCAGTTTGCCGGTAGGAGTCTGGCCGACCGCGCGGTGAGCTTTAGCGCGCCGGCCAAAGAGATGAGCAAGGGTGGCGGCGGTTCGCTATTGACGCTCGCGAAAGACAAGGCGAAAAATGAGTTAGGAGAAAAAATCGGCAGAAACGATCCTTGCCCATGCGGGAGCGGGTTGAAATATAAGAAGTGCCATGGGAAATAATTTCGGAGATAAAAAAAATTAAATCCCCTCCTTGCTAAGGAGGGGGCAGGGGAAGGAGGGGATAACCACCGTGGCATTGGAGTTCAGTTTAATGAAATAGTTCTATGTTTGATACGAGTTGGCAATTTTATCTGACCGGCGAGCAAGCCTGGGAGGCGATGCTTGAGGCGTGCGCGGCGGCAACTAAATCAATTGATTTTGAGCAGTTTATTTTCGCTTATGATTCTATCGGCCGCTGTTTTCACGAACTGTTTATCGCCAAAGCGCGAGCCGGCGTGCGGGTGCGGCTAATCATTGATACCGGCGGCAGCTATAGCTTTTACAATTCCAAGCCGCACCGTGAACTGGCAAAGGCCGGTGTAGAAGTAAAATTTTTCAGTCCGATTAGCCCTTGGAGGCTTAATAATATTTCCTCCTTTTTTTTTCGCAATCACCGCAAGTTATTGGTGGTTGACGGTTTAATCGGCTTCACCGGCGGCGTGGGCATTGAGGAGCGGGTGCGCGGATGGCGGGATACGCATCTGTCTATCAGCGGGCCGGTGGTGGCGGAGTTCAGCCAGGCTTTTGATTTGATGTGGCGGACGATCACTTCCGGCAGGTACAAAAGGTTTCGCCGAAATTGGAAAGCAGTCGGTGAGTTTGCTTTGCTCATCAACTCGCCTCGCTTCCGCCAACGTCACATTTATTATGAGTATATGCGCAGATTGAGGCGCGCGAAACGTTATATTTATCTGACCGCGCCCTACTTCGTGCCCAGCCAGCGGCTTTTTTTCTGGCTGATGCGCAAGGCGCGGCGCGGAGTGGATGTGCGCCTGCTCTTACCCGAGCGCTCTGACTATGATATGGTTGATGCCGCCGGCAGATCATATTACCAGCTTTTGTTTAATGCCGGCGTCAGAATATATCACTATCGCGGCGGCTTGAGAAGGGAACGAATGCTTCATGTTAAAAGCGCTGTCATTGATGACTCTTGGGCAACGATTGGCAGTTCCAATCTGGACAGCTTGAGTTTTGTTTATAACTACGAGGCAAATTTAGTCAGCACTAACCTTGGTTTTGCCGGCGAGATCCGCGAGCAGTTTATAAATGATTTGAAAGAAGCAAAAGAAATAATGCGGGCAGATTGGCCGCGGCGTTCCGCTCTGCAGAAATTTTACGAACTTTTGACCTGGCCGTTCCATTGGCTGCTTTAGCAAGTTGATGGAAGATAAAGAAAGGCCTGAAGAAGAAATCCGGCAATTTAAGGTCGCGCTGTGAGCGTTGAAGTAATGAGCCTGCCAACCACGAGCCCCTTTATTTAATATTAGCCAAAATAAAAAACTTGCATTTTGCCTCGTTTTAGCCTAAAATATAGTTACTATTGATACTATTTTCCCTTGTTATGCAAAAAAGCATAACGCGGGATTTATTTTTTTACGCCAGGTAGTGAAAATTTGATATTAGTCTTAGTCAAATCTTTTTTTATCTGGCATAGGCATATTTGATAATTGTTAATTAATAAATCAAAAAGTAGAATTTTTGATAAATAGATCAAATTTCTACTACCTGGTATGGCAAACATTTCACAAAGAATCTTTCAAGCTGGGGGACGTACCAAAACTTGGCGCGTGTTTATTTTGTTAATGATTCTGGTTATCGCCGCCGGTTTGGTGGTGGGCGGAAGCTATTACAACCGCCTTTCGGACAAAGTGTTTGCCAAAACCGGCAACTCGGTTCGATTGCCGAAAGTAAAAGAAATTCCATTTCGTTTGGGTTTGGATCTTTTGGGCGGCACGCAATTGACCTATCAAGCTGACGTTTCGGCCATTCCGGCCAAAGATCGAACCAGCGCGGTGGCGGGCGTGCGCGACGTAATTGAACGGCGGGTCAATGTGTTTGGCGTAGCCGAACCGAATATCCAGACTAATTTTTCCGGAGGAAAATATTATGTTTTGGTTGAGCTCGCCGGCATTAAAGATATAACACAAGCAATCAAGATGATCGGCGAGACGCCATTATTGGAATTTAAAGAACAAAATACCAATAAGCGGGAATTGACCAGCGAGGAAAAAGAACAGCTTGCCAAAACCAATAAGGAAGCCGAAAAGAAGGCAACCGAGGTTCTTGGCAAGGTGATTTCAGGCGGAGATTTTACGGCCTTGGCCGATCAGTTTACAGAGGACAGCGCCAATACCGGCACGGATGGCAGTAAAAAGGGCGGCGATTTGGGCTGGATTACCGAGGCTGAAAATAAAGAAATTTTCGCGCTGGCAGCCAAGATTCCGGTCAACCAGACTTCAAAAGATATCGCTAAAACCGCGCCAGGCTTTGAAATTATCAAGGTGGAAGATAGCCGCGTTAAAACCGACGCGTTTAATAATCAGGAACAGGCTGAGGTCAAGGCTTCTCACTTATTGATCTGCTTCAAAGAATCGGAAAATTGCGACAGCGGTCTGACCCGCGAGCAGGCGCAGGAAAAAATAAATAAATTGAAAGCTCAGACGACGATTAAGAATTTCGCTGATTTGGTGAAGCAGAATTCTACCGAGCCGGGCGCCCGCGATAGGGCGGGTGATTTGGGCTGGTTTGGCCGCGGCGCGATGGTGGAGCAGTTTGATGCGGCCGTCTTCCCCCAAGCCAAAGGCACGATTATCGGGCCGGTGGAAACGAAGTTCGGTTTTCATCTAATTTACAAACAAGATGAGCGCAAGGTGATGGAGCTCAAGGTGCGGCATATTTTAATCAAAACGATGAGTGAATCTGATATTACCGGCAATCAGTCGGACTGGGAAAATACCGAATTGACCGGCAAAAATCTGAAAAATGCCAGCGTTGAGTTCAGCCCAAATGACGGTTCGCCTGAAGTTTCTCTGGTCTTTGATGAAGAGGGCGGCAAACTTTTCAGTGAAATTACCGGCCGTAACGTGGGCAAGCAGGTCTCAATCTTTTTGGACGGCTATCCGATCAGCTCGCCGACCGTCAACGAGGCGATCACCGGCGGCAAGGCGGTTATTTCCGGCAAGTTTGATATCACCGAGGCCAAACTTTTGGCTCAGCGCCTGAACGCCGGCGCCTTGCCGGTGCCGATTAATCTGGTCAATCAACAGACTATTGGCGCAAGTCTTGGCCAGCAATCGGTTGACAACAGCTTGCAAGCCGGTCTCGTCGCCTTCGCCGTGGTCGCGTTGTTTATGATTTTATTCTATCGTTTTCCCGGCCTTATTTCTGTTTTCGCTTTGGCGGTGTATGGCGTTATTTTACTCGCCATCTTCAAGCTTTGGCCGGTAACCATGACCTTATCGGGTCTGGCCGGCTTTATTATGTCTATGGGCATGGCGGTGGACGCGAATATTCTGATTTTCGCCCGTTTGCGCGAAGAGGTTCATTTCGGCCGGCCGCTCGGTCAGGCGATTGAAGAGGGCTTCAAGCGCGCCTGGCCGTCTATCCGCGACTCCAACATTTCCACTTTGATCACCTGTTTTATTCTGATCCAGTTTGCTACCAGCGTGGTGAAGGGTTTCGCGATTACCCTGTCTTTAGGCGTGCTGGTATCTATGTTTACCGCCATCTTCGTTACCCGCAACTTCCTAAAACTTATCCCCGAGGGCTGGTTAGAAAAGAAGAACTGGTTGATTGGAGCGCATAAGAGCTAGGTTTCAGGTGTTAGGTTTTAGGTTTCAGGAAATTCAATTAAAGATAATATTTATTTATGACTAATTTTAGAATCATTCAAAAAAGGAATCTTTGGCTCGGTTTTTCCGGCCTGCTGTTTGTGCTGGCAGTTGTCGCGCTTTTTCTCTGGGGTTTTAAATTCGGTATTGATTTCACCGGCGGCAGTTTGCTGGAGGTGCGCTTTGCGGCCGACCGGCCGACCGTAACACAGGTGGAAGAAGCGATAAAAAAGGATTCCGCAGCCAGTCTTACCGGCTTGGTTGTTCAGCCGATTGGAGTAACCAATATGGCCTTGCGTTTTCAGGATACAACGGAGGAAAAGCACAGCGCGGCGCTCGCAACTTTGGAAAAGCTGGCCGGCAGTTTAAGCAAAGATAAAGAGGGGCAGTTGGTTGAGGAAATCAGGTTTGATTCGGTCGGACCCTCCATCGGCGATGAATTGAAAACCAAATCGGTCTACGCGATCTTCTTTGTTTTGATCGGTATCTTGATCTACATCAGTTACGCCTTCCGCAAAGTAAGCAAACCGATCGCCTCATGGAAGTATGGCAGCGCGGCCTTAATCGCGCTGGTGCACGACGCGCTCATTACGCTGGGCGTATTCGCGGTCTTGGGACGTTTTTGGGGCGTGGAAATTAATACGCCTTTTGTGGCGGCGATTCTGACGGTGATCGGCTATTCGGTACACGACACTATCGTGGTCTTTGACCGCATCCGAGAAAATTTGCCGAAAAGCACTGAAGATTTTGAAGGCACGGTAAATGTGAGTTTGAATCAGACCTTAGTCAGATCTATAAATACTTCTTTAACGGTAATTTTGACGTTAATTGCGGTGCTGATTTTTGGCGGCGCCTCCATCCGGCCGTTCGCGCTGGCGCTAACCATCGGCATCGCTATCGGCACCTACTCCTCAATTTTTGTCGCCTCGCCGATTTTGGTTTATTGGGAGAAGATGAAGGGGAGGGGGTAGGGTAGCGAATAGGATATCATGCCCGCTCAGCCTCCGCGAGGCTTTTAAAAATAAGCAGCCTCGTCTTGAAGTGGGAGAATGTGAAAAATTAAAGGATCTTTTCAAATATCAAATTTTTCAGGGAGGTGCATTATGTTACCGAGGGGATTGAACCATGTGCAGTACGATGAGGCTTGCAGGATTCAGGACATGGTGGATGGTCCGCCCAAGGAAAGAGCAAAGCGAAAATGGAGAGAAAGGCATGGCCTGAAGTGGCCTCGCTGCTTGTTCCGCGGTAACCCGGACGTTCGCGACTATTGCGAGAAGTCAAAACAGACAAACGATATTTTGGAACATCCGGGTCATTATTTGATTGATTCGTTGACCTAAGGAGGTCAAATTGGGTGACCTAATCATTTTTCCGCTGGAGGAAAGGAAAATGAGACGAGTAATTTTATGGAGTATGCGGTGGTCCTGGGTCAACGCTACTAGCGGTCGGGACAACGATCTGTGGGCCATTAGGTTCAAAATGTGAACGCATGAGATCTAACATAAGGAGCTACCGCGGTGGCTCCTTTTTAAATTCATAACAGTTTTATAATAAATTGGCTTTGACATTAGCTGACTGTTTAGGGTAAAATAACTTCATCCAGCTTAAAGATGGAAGCTGTTTTTTTATATAATAATTACGTTACGTGTTATGCCCGTCTCGACTCGCTAGGCGCGAGCCGACGCGAGGCGGGCGTTACGTGTTATGCGATTACTATGCGCCAATCACAACTTTTTACCAAGGTCAGCCGTGAGCTGCCAAAGGACGAGACAAGTTATAACGCTCAAATTTTGATTCGGGCCGGTTTTGTTGATAAGCTCGCCGCGGGTATTTATACCTATCTTCCGCTTGGCTTGAAAGTTTTGAATAAAATTTCCAACATTATCCGCGAGGAGATGGAGGCGATCGGCGGACAGGAAATTTTGATGCCAGGCCTCACCCCAAAGGAAAATTGGGAAACCACCGGCCGCTGGGAAAAATTTGACGTTCTTTTCCGCCTGACCGGCGGAGATGAACGGGAGTACGCGCTTGGCGCCACGCACGAAGAAGTGGTGACCCCGCTCGCTCAGAAACATACCTTCTCCTATAAAGAGCTGCCCTTCGCGGTTTATCAGATTCAGACCAAGTTCAGAAATGAACTGCGGGCTAAGGCCGGCCTGATCCGCGGCCGTGAATTTCTGATGAAAGATCTCTACTCGTTTCACGCCGACGAGGAGGATTTGAACCGTTATTACAAAATTGCGCAAAAAGCTTACTTCCGGGTGTTTGAGCGGGTCGGTTTGCTGGATCGCACTTATCTGACTTTTGCCTCGGGTGGCGCTTTTTCCAAATATTCGCACGAGTTTCAGACGGTAACGGAGGCCGGCGAGGACACTATCTATATTTGCGACGACTGCCAGCTCGCCGTCAACGCGGAAATTATTGATGAACAGCCGAACTGTCCCAATTGCGAAAAAAAAGAATTGCGCGAAGCCGGCGCGGTGGAGGTCGGCAATATTTTTAAATTACGGAGCCGTTTTTCCGAAGCTTTCGATTTTTATTACACGAACGAAGCGGGCGAAAGAAAAATAGTGGAGATGGGTTGTTACGGCATGGGACCGAGCCGATTACTTGGAACGGTGGTTGAGGTGCATCACGACGACCGCGGCATCATCTGGCCGGAGGCAATCGCGCCCTTCAAAATCCATTTGCTCTCGCTGGCGGCGCGGCCGGACGACCGCGTCAGTGAGGCCGCCGACAAGCTATATGTTGAATTGGTTAACGCGCAGGTGGAAGTTTTATACGATGACCGTGAAGGTTTAAGCGCCGGTGAAAAGTTCGCCGCCGCCGATCTGATCGGCTGTCCAATCAGGCTGGTGGTGAGCGAAAAAACGCTGGCGCAAAAAAAAGTTGAAATCAAGAAGCGCAATAGTACGGACGTTGAGTTTATAGATTTGGATAAAGCGTTAAAAGTAATTAGTAATTTGTAAACTGGTAACTTGTAATTTGGGGCTCCGGGTTTCCAAATTCACAAATTCACCAATTTACTAATTAACAAACAATGTTCAAAAAATTCTTAGGAAAATTCAGCAAAGATCTCGGGATTGACCTTGGCACCAAGAATACTTTGGTCTATGTCCAGGACAAGGGCATCGTGATCAACGAGCCAACGGTCGTCGCGATTAATACGCGCACGGACGAGATTTTGGCCGTGGGCGATGAGGCGCGCAAGATGATCGGTAAAACTCCGTCCTATATTCAGGCGGTGCGGCCGCTGGTTGATGGCGTAATTTCCGATTTTGAGGTGGCGGAAAAAATGCTTAAATATTTTATCAATAAGGCGCATGAGGGCAGTATGACTTTCGCTCCGCGTCCGCGGGTGGTAATCGGTATCCCGTTGGATGTGACCGAAGTGGAACGCAAGGCGGTGGAGGACGCGGCCAAGTCGGCTGGTGCGCGGAAAGTATATTTGGTAGAGGAGTCAATGGCGGCGGCGATTGGCGCCGGCTTGCCGGTGACCGAACCGACCGCTACCATGGTAGTGGATATCGGCGGCGGCACTACCGAAATCGCGGTTATTTCTCTGGGCGGCGTGGTTACGTTCAAGGCTCTGCGGCTCGCCGGAGATGAACTGGACAACAATATAATCCAATACATCCGCGAGGAATCCAATATGTTGATTGGCGAGCAGATGGCTGAATCAATCAAAATGAGAATCGGCTCGGCGACCGCGTTAAAAGAACCGTTGGAGATGGAGGTGCGCGGCCGCGACCTGGTTAACGGACTGCCGCGAGCCATCACCGTTACTGACGCGCAAATCAGGGAAGCGATTTCGCGGACCATCAAACAAATTATTGATAATATTAAAATTACTCTTGAATCTACCCCGCCGGAACTGGTTGCCGATATCTACGAGCACGGCATCGTCTTGACCGGCGGCGGCGCGTTGCTCCGGGGCTTGGACAAGGAAATCGCGCAGGAGACTAAAATTCCGGTGCGGGTGGCGGACGATCCGCTGGTCGCACTGGTGCGCGGCACCGGCATGCTGCTTGCCGATCCGGAGTTGCTTGCCAAAGTAATGTCGCCGAATACGGAGGAGATCTAAACAAAATAAAAAATAAAAATGAAAAAATAAAAATTATGGAATCCCGCCGAGGCGGGACGAATAATTATTTTTGAGTATGAAAAATTTTAGCTTGCGTACAGTCAGTTATTTTTTCGCAGCAATTATTTTAATAATTTTGCTTCATTATTTCGGCGCGCTGTCCCCGGT